>ENA-OWLM01000597-OWLM01000597.1-metagenome-genome-assembly--contig:-NODE-597-length-13828-cov-4.652291_pt1 | contig 13828 bp, 12 predicted proteins | sample MGYA00245349_ERZ651102 | MGnify/ENA primary metagenome ERZ651102 (study PRJEB26857, sample SAMEA4031759) | metagenome | biome: human; feature: oral; material: saliva | place: Philippines | collected 2014... | reverse complement strand
TCTCAGCAGGTTTCCTGGCATTGATCCTGGCTCCGGAGTTTTTCCAGCCTCTGCGCGATCTCGGCACCTTTTACCATGCCAAAGCACAGGCGGTTGGCGCAGCCGATAGCCTGAAAACCTTTCTTGAAACACCGCTGGCGCATCCCGAGCGGGGTGACATCGTTCTGAACGCCAAAGAGCCCGTGACGATTGAGGCGAAGGATTTTTCTGTTCTGTCACCCGAAGGCAAAGTGCTGGCTGGTCCGCTCAACTTTACCCTGCCTGCCGGGCAGCGCGTGGTGCTGGTCGGAACCAGTGGCTCAGGAAAAAGCTCGCTGTTGAATGCACTCTCCGGCTTTATGGCTTACACCGGTTCGCTGTGCATTAATAAGACTGAGCTGTGCAATTTGGAGCCTGATGCCTGGCGCAAACAGCTGAGCTGGGTAGGACAAAACCCGCAGCTTCCGGCTTCCACGCTACGTGAAAACGTGCTTCTGGCTCGCCCGGACGCTCGGGAAGACGAATTACAATTGGTCCTCGATCGCGCCTGGGTTAGCGAGTTTCTGCCGCTGCTCCCGCAGGGCGTGGATACGGTCGTTGGCGATCAATCTGCCGGACTGTCCGTGGGGCAAGCGCAGCGTGTGGCGGTTGCCCGCGCGTTGTTGAATCCTTGCCAACTGATGCTGCTGGATGAGCCTGCCGCCAGCCTGGACGCGCACAGCGAACAGCGCGTGATGGAAGCGCTTAATGCCGCATCACAGCAGCAAACCACGCTGATGGTCACCCACCAGCTTGAAGGCATCGCCGACTGGGACCAGATTTGGGTGATGGAAAACGGACAGCTCGTTGAGCAAGGCAGTTATACCTCACTCGTTGCCGCGCAGGGGCCTTTTGCGGCCCTTCTCGCGAATCGTCAGGAGGATATCTGATGCGTGCCCTGCTCCCTTATCTTGCTCTGTATAAGCGCCACAAGTGGATGCTGACGCTGGGGATTGTGCTGGCGATTATTACCCTGCTCGCCAGCATCGGCCTGCTCACCCTTTCAGGCTGGTTCCTGTCTGCCTCTGCCGTTGCAGGTTTCGCCGGGCTCTACAGCTTTAACTACATGCTCCCGGCAGCGGGCGTGCGTGGCACCGCCATTACCCGCACCGCCGGGCGTTACTTCGAGCGTCTGGTCAGCCATGACGCCACGTTCCGCGTGCTCCAGCACCTGCGCATTTACACTTTCAGCAAACTGCTCCCGCTCTCCCCTGCCGGGCTGGCGCGTTTTCGTCAGGGCGAATTGCTCAACCGCGTGGTCGCGGATGTCGATACGCTGGATCACCTCTATCTGCGCGTGATTTCACCGATAGTCGGCGCGTTTGTGGTGATTGTTGTCGTCACGCTGGGGCTGTGTGTTCTGGACGTACCGATCGCGCTGACGCTAGGCGGCATTATGCTGCTGACGTTGATTATCCTGCCGCCGCTGTTCTATCGCGCCGGTAAATCCACAGGCGAAAGCCTGACGCGCCTGCGGGGAGAATATCGTCAGCAGCTGACCTCCTGGCTGCAGGGACAGGCTGAACTGACCATTTTCGGTGCCAGCAAGCGTTACCGCGCGCGTATGGAAAGTACGGAGTTGAACTGGCATGAAGCCCAGCGTCGACAGTCTGAACTTACGGCCTTCTCCCAGGCGCTGATGATGCTCATCGGTGGCGTGGCTGTTATCGCGATGCTGTGGATGGCCTCCGGCGGCGTGGGTGGAAATCTGCAGCCAGGCCCGTTAATTGCGCTCTTTGTCTTCTGTGCTCTGGCAGCCTTCGAAGCGCTGGCACCAGTGACGGGAGCCTTCCAGCATCTCGGGCAGGTTATCGCCTCTGCCCTGCGCATCACCGAGATTGCCGAGCAGGAACCAGAGGTGAAATTCACGGCTGGACAGAGTGCGGTTCCTGCGCAGGTTGCGCTGACGCTGAATAACGTCACCTTCGCCTATAACACACAGACGCAGAATGCGCTTGAAGATATCAATCTCTCCGTTAACCCGGGCCAGCGCATTGCAATCCTTGGGCGGACCGGATGCGGTAAGTCAACGCTTCTGCAGCTGTTGACGCGCGCCTGGGATCCGCAGCACGGTCAGATTCTGTTTAACGAAGTGCCGCTGGTTGATTTCAGCGAGCAGATCTTACGTAAGACCGTCAGCGTTGTCCCACAGCGCGTGCATCTGTTTAGCGCCACGTTGCGCGACAACCTGCTGCTGGCAGCGCCGGACGCTTCTGACGATGCACTTCGTACCACGCTCGAACAGGTTGGGTTGCATAAGCTGCTTGAAGACGAAGGACTAAACAGCTGGCTGGGTGAAGGGGGTCGTCAACTTTCCGGCGGCGAACTGCGTCGTCTGGCAATTGCCCGCGCGCTGCTGCACGATGCGCCGCTGATGTTGCTCGACGAACCTACCGAAGGGCTGGACGCCACCACCGAGAGCCAAATCCTTGATTTACTGGCGACGGTGATGGCAGGTAAAACGGTGCTGATGGTGACGCATCGCCTGCGCGGGCTGGCGAGTTTCGATCGGATAATTGTGATGGACAACGGACACATTATTGAGCAAGGTAGTCACGCAGAACTGTTGGCAAAACAGGGTCGCTACTACCAGTTTAAACAGCGTCTGTAGACTATATTTGTACCGATCCTCACTCGCGTATTGGAGTTCTGCTGTCATGCGCCTGGTCCAGCTGTCTCGTCATAATATTGCGTTCCCTTCGCCGGAGGGGGCGCTACGTGAACCTAACGGGTTGCTGGCACTGGGCGGCGATCTCAGTCCTGCTCGTCTGTTGATGGCTTATCAGCGCGGGATTTTTCCGTGGTTTTCCCCCGGCGACCCGATTTTATGGTGGTCGCCCGATCCACGAGCCGTATTGTGGCCAGCGCAGTTTCACGTTAGCCGCAGCATGAAGCGCTTTCACGCGAAGTCGCCGTATCGCGTAACCCTGAATCACGCTTTTGGTCAGGTCATTGAAGGCTGTGCTGAAGATCGGCACGAAGGTACGTGGATCACCCGCGATATCATTACCGCCTATCATCAGTTGCATGAGCTGGGTTACGCGCATTCTATTGAAGTATGGGATGGCGGTGACCTGGTGGGCGGCATGTACGGCGTGGCGCAGGGAACGCTGTTTTGTGGGGAGTCGATGTTCTCGCGTGCGGTTAATGCCTCAAAAACGGCACTGCGGGTGTTCTGCGAGGAATTTGCCCAGCGTGGTGGACGACTGATGGATTGCCAGGTGCTTAACGAGCACACCGCCTCGCTCGGGGCCGTCGAAATCTCCCGCCGCCACTACATTGAACATCTCGATAATTGCCGTCAGGAGAAGCTCCCGCGCGACTTCTGGGTGCCGCGTACACTCTTTCTGCCCAATGCCTAAATGTTTTCCGCATATTTTTTATGAGGGTGTTATAATTATGCCGCAGAGTAGCTTCTGCCTGTTGCCCCGCCGCCGTTTGGGACCCTCGCTTCAGATAACGTCCTGACGTTTATCCTGTCGTTCCCCTTTACGAATGCGCTTTCCGTTCGGTTGTACCGTGACGCTTGGGCAATGCGCTGAAACTGTTTTGCTGCGTTTTAAACGCGCAATTCTTTACTTAATTGATGAATTTCGGCATTATCTTGCCGGTTCAAAACTTGGTAGTGATACCCCAGAGGATTAGATGGCCAAAGAAGACAATATTGAAATGCAGGGTACCGTACTTGATACGTTGCCTAATACCATGTTTCGCGTAGAGCTGGAAAACGGTCACGTGGTAACTGCGCACATCTCCGGTAAAATGCGCAAAAACTACATCCGCATTTTAACGGGCGACAAAGTGACTGTTGAACTGACCCCGTACGACCTGAGCAAAGGCCGCATTGTCTTCCGTAGTCGCTAATTGTTTTCGCCTGTAATGGCAGATGAATATTAAATAAGGCCGGGTTTTTCCCGGCCTTATTTTTTTGTGGCGCAGTTGATTATTTGAACAATTATTTGGGTTTTGTTTCTGCTTCAGGGCTGTCTGTTCGACAGTGCAGAGAGTAAGGGAAGAGACCTTATTTTCTATTTTGCTAAGCTGCGTGTGCGGCAGTGCTACGACGGTCAGGGATACCGTGTTATCTGTGTTCTTTGTGAGCTGCCTGTACGGCAGTGCACGGCAGTTCGCGGTGAATGCCGGGCCGCGCCACTTTCTAAGCTGCCTGTACAACAGTGCACTTCATCGGGCGGCCGTTTCTATCTCGTTTTACTTTTCTAAGCTGCCTGTACGGCAGTGCACTTGGCGGGGGCTTTGTGATGGATATTGTGACGTTTCTAAGCTGCCTGTACGGCAGTGCACGAAAATCGCTTTATGCTGGCGATACAGCTCCATTTCTAAGCTGCCTGTACGGCAGTGCACCGCCCTTAATACGCACCAGGGCCAGTTCAATCTTTCTAAGCTGCCTGTACGGCAGTGCACAGGGCTAAATCCTCGAATCTCTCTGTATTTGATTTCTAAGCTGCCTGTACGGCAGTGCACCCTTAAAGATTGAATATCGGCGCACTTCTGCCTTTCTAAGCTGCCTGTACGGCAGTGCACGAGTTCTGCCGGCAAGAGTGATCGTTGGATTTTTTCTAAGCTGCCTGTACGGCAGTGCACGCCAGCAGGTCAAAGGCATCAGTGTTACGGACTTTCTAAGCTGCCTGTACGGCAGTGCACCCTCTAATCGACAACATCAAAGCATTCGGTGATTTCTAAGCTGCCTGTACGGCAGTGCACTTCTTCCGGCAAAACTTCATTTTTTTCTTTCTTTTCTAAGCTGCCTGTACGGCAGTGCACAATAGCCATATGCCAGCTTATATGGCGGCAAATTTCTAAGCTGCCTGTACGGCAGTGCACTGGAATAATATCCCCACACCATCATGATTTTCATACAAAAAAAGCTAAAAACTCTTCTTTTACCCTCTTTTTTATCCACTCAAAATACCCATTTAAAATCAATATATTACGAACACACTAAAAATTAGGGTCAAATGCCCTCTTCCCACTGCATACAAAACACGCATTCCACTCTCCCTGACAAATGGCTATACTTAACCATGACAAATGACATTACTCAGGAGGAAACATGAGAACATGGATCCCCGCGCAGAGACCCGCTGATAACGCGCTTTGGCGGTACGCCGGTTTACCCGCAAACCGCGGTATGCGACTGATTGAATTTCTCAATCAGGGATTACCCGTCAGCGTCCTCGATAACATTCATGAGTGGACCGCGATGTCGAAAGCGGACATTTTGCGCGTCACCGGGATTAACGAACGTAACGTGGCCCGCCGTAAAAGCGCGGGACGGACGCTGACGCCTGATGAAAGCGAACGCGTGGCACGTTTCGTTCGGGTGCTGGATGCCGCCGTCGACTATTTTGGCAGTAAAGAAGAGGCATGGAACTGGCTGCAGGCACCGGTGCGCGGGCTGGGGAATATTGCCCCTGTCGACCTGATCGCTACGGAAACCGGTGCACTGGAAGTCACTGACCTGATAGGTCGACTCGAACACGGCGTATTCGCATGATTTTTTATCGACTGGTAACGGGACGCTATGCCAGCGAGGCGTGGAGTGGAAGTGGTGCAAACCAGTATGGCGGACGCTGGAACCATAAAGGCCATCCAGCTGTTTATGTATCCACCTCCATTTCACTGGCCTCACTGGAGATTTTGGTGCACGTTCGAAAAGATACCGTGCTGAATCAGTACCAGCTTTTTAGCATTGAAATCCCGGATGATCAGATTGATTACCTGGATAAAGCGTGGCTCCCAGAGGACTGGCAGGAAAATCCGGCACCGGTATCCACGATGGATTTGGGTACCGGATGGTTGCAGGCTAACAGTGCCCTCGCGCTTATCTTACCTTCCTGCATCATCCCTTATGAAAACAACGCCATCCTTAACCCCTTGCATCCGGCATTCCACACGGCGCTCAATTCAGTTCAGCAGTTGCCCTTTATTTTTGATACCCGACTGGCTGAAAAAACCGCACCCTGAACGCGGATGCGGCTATGCGTCTCAGAACCAGGGAACCGTTGCCGTCGCGCTGAGTCCATAGGTCGTAAAGATCCCGGCGACAGGTGCAGAGAGCAAATCACCATGGCGAATGAAGAGCTTAAAAGACTGGCCCGTAGAGAGACTGCGCAGGTTAAGCCAGGGTAAATCCGTCCTCGCTTCCTGCATCGTCAGAAGACGTTGTTGCGCCTCCGCCTCTGTTAGCCATCCTTTTTTCACCGAGCGTCGCATGAGCCTCTGCGCGCTGCTTTTCACCTGAACGCGGCTCACGCAGCGCCACTGATTAACGACAGGCACGGGCTTGATGCCTGAGGGCATACTGTAGTCGCTCAATCCGCTTCGCCATGTGAGTGATTCAAGTTCGCTTAACGCCGTTTGAGTACCGTGCAGACGTAACACCGCGCCGGGTTTAATGCCATGTTCAGGGAAGCTGATACCAATATCCCCCTGCCCCCGCTGCCCCAGCGCACGATGCAGTTTAGCCATCAGCGCGGCCATCAGCATCTCCTCGCTGAACTCCGGGTCCCGCTGCATCCGCAGCCCTGACCACTGCTTTTCGATTTGCTGCAAGCGAATGAACTGAAACTGCTTTGCCGCCAGCAGACGTTTCACTTCATCAAACCAGAAGGAGACCCAGTTTTGTAAATATGCCGTCGGACGATATTCGCTTTGCGGGCAAAGCCATGAGACGTCGATATCCACCTCGTTCGCAGAATAAAGCGGCGTACCGTCCGTTCCGCAAAAGCCGACCATCACGCCTGCCCGTGCAAATTCCCGCATTGCCATTTGCGTAACGGATGTTCCCATTCCCAGCATCACCGCTGTGGTATTGGCGATGGGAATATTCCAGTAAAACGACTCTTTGCCTTCCTGGGTGACATATTCAACGCGTCCACCATTTACCTGGATGCGGCATTTCTCCAGGTAATAAATGTTGGCGCGTTTTGAATGCAGAATGGTTTTTAAGTCTGTAGGGGTGATGCTGTTTACGGACATGGCAAGGGCTTTTATTTCAAGGTGTTGAATGCGCGGTATGTTATCGGAGATAAGAGGAAAACAAATGTGACGGGTATCAAATGAAGAGTAATTGCCGTGATAACAAAGCGAAAAATTACTTTTTCATTTAATGCATTATTTTTACGAATAATATATTGGTTAGAATATGATTGGTGCGTGAATGAATTTTTTATTTATTGTGAAAAATAGAGAGTGTGGGTTTGATGGTATTAAGTTTTAAATAGGTAAGGTGAATGTTTTAGAGGGTTGGTTTTAGGTGTGCTGCCTGTGCGGCAGTGAATTATATGGTGCGCGTTTGTCGATGTTGCTCATTTTTCTAAGCTGCCTGTACGGCAGTGAACGCCTCAAGCGCCCCGGCACAGCGTTACCGGTCTTTCTAAGCTGCCTGTACGGCAGTGAACTTGGCGCTGGCTGCGGAGAATGCGGGGCTGAATTTCTAAGCTGCCTGTACGGCAGTGAACGACGTGTCACCACGTTTAACGATCAAGCCGCGTTTCTAAGCTGCCTGTACGGCAGTGAACAGCAGTAAACCTCGTGACCGCACTCTGCCCATTTTCTAAGCTGCCTGTACGGCAGTGAACGGCAAAGGCCAGACCAAAACCGATATTTACCATTTCTAAGCTGCCTGTACGGCAGTGAACCAGTTCAAACCGGCACATTTGCCACGGCGATCTTTCTAAGCTGCCTGTACGGCAGTGAACCAGCAGTGAGAGAGAGCAGATCGAGCGTGGCTTTTCTAAGCTGCCTGTACGGCAGTGAACTTTTACAGCCCACATTCAAAGCGTGACGCAAATTTCTAAGCTGCCTGTACGGCAGTGAACGCGGTGCGCCTCCAGACATAAAGGCCATAATATTTCTAAGCTGCCTGTACGGCAGTGAACACCTCCGTTGGGATTGAAAAGCTGATAAGTTCTTTCTAAGCTGCCTGTACGGCAGTGAACATGTATTGAGGCGTTCCGACCCCACATTTTGTTTTCTAAGCTGCCTGTACGGCAGTGAACGCGCCGCGGGGCAAAAACATCCAGTAGCCACCTTTCTAAGCTGCCTGTACGGCAGTGAACAGCTGAGGCGAAAGGGGGCATAGTTCACTCATTTTTCTAAGCTGCCTGTACGGCAGTGAACCGCTTTCGGGGTCTGTCCCCAAAGGCCAATCATTTCTAAGCTGCCTGTACGGCAGTGAACCAGGCGACCTTTTTCGGTGTAGTCGTCATACTTTTCTAAGCTGCCTGTACGGCAGTGAACCCAAAGGGCTGGCATTGCCAGCCTTTTTCGCATTTCTAAGCTGCCTTTACGGCAGTGAACGTGAGGAGGGCGCTGGCGCGGCTGGCGCTGTAGTTTCTAAGCTGCCTGTACGGCAGTGAACATCGGTATTCGCTGAGTCATACCAGTTTTTGATTTCTAAGCTGCCTGTACGGCAGTGAACGTTCTGTACTTCACGTATGAAGTTCTCGACAATTTCTAAGCTGCCTGTACGGCAGTGAACTTATGATTTTAACGAGCTGATGCCGTTCGTCCTTTCTAAGCTGCCTGTACGGCAGTGAACTAGTCCATTCATCAAAAAGCTGAACAAGATTTTTTCTAAGCTGCCTGTACGGCAGTGAACTGGCACTTTGCTGCGCTGCCGCTACCTTTTCGTTTCTAAGCTGCCTGTACGGCAGTGAACAGTTAACGCGGTTATTGGTCGAGGTGTTGTTATTTCTAAGCTGCCTGTACGGCAGTGAACTGAAAGGAAACAACGCCATCTTATTGTTAGCAAACAAAATAATCAACTTTTACGCATAAAACCCTTTTTTCTGGGACGTAAATACTCATCATATAAATCAATAGATTACGTAAGCATCAGAAAAAAAGGGTTTAAACCAATGGCGTCAGAGGAACACCCCCGACACCTCGTCTCACGCTCAGGAAATAATGTGAATTACCGTTTCTGCACGTTGAGGCGCAACAACATCTGCGGCCATCGAATGCGTAATGTCATGGAGTAATCCCGTAAGGTGCGGCAACATTTCGCGGTCAAAATGCGACACCAGCAGCACATGGTTTAACGCCCGGCAGTAGTCGCATTTCGTTTCGGTATCTTCCAGCAACCACTCTTTTTGTCGCGGTTGTTCCGCTTCTTCCTCAAATTCCACCACCTGAAAATCACGCATTGACTCTGTGAGGCCGGATTTTACCTCTTCCAGGTAAGCTCCGAGGCAACGGCAAACGGGCTGCGTTTGCGGGAGTGATTTGCAATCCAGCAGGATTTCGGTGAGCAGCTTGCAGCGCTCGGCAAGGGTTGGGAGATCGGGGGTGAGGGAGAGTTCGCTGTATAGTTGGGAGATAGACTGGTTTTCCATATTCATAATTTCCATATAAAAAGCTGAAAACTACCACCAGAAACGCCAACTTCGGGTGGCAGACTGAACCGGTTTGGCGTACCGACCATATGGAAAATCGGCGCTTCAAAAGAAGCCCCGGTTCAGCCCACCATATTTGAAGATACGGATTATACCGCAGCTAAAAAAAGAGTGAACGAAACCAGTGACGTTGCGTTGAGCAACATCTTTCCATATGTGTGTAATCAGGACGCCAATCCCGACACCTGATTTTGCAGGTAGGCCGCCATTTTATTACTGTAAATTTATCCAGCAACCAACTTCGAAAGAAACTGGAAAGCGACTCGCAAAATTCCTCTGCGACCACATGCTCCCCCCTCTCCTACAACAAAAGACGTCCAAAAAGAACAAATAATAATGTAATTTAAGTGAGAGAGGTGCAGGACGGGTTGGAATCCGTGATTACCTCTCCGGACGCACTTTGAAATCGGAAAGTAAGCCAATCAAAATAATAAATAACTGATAATTCAGTTTTAGATTCACCACATTAATTATTTAAGCCCATTCATCCATCAAGATGATAAAGAGTAATCCTTTTCCCTATTTAACAAAAGTGAGAGCATGATCACTTGATCAAATCTTTTCGCATAAGAAGATAAACACATTAAATCAAAGGAATGTATTATGTATTACAGCGAAGAAATCATTAGGAAAATTGGAACCGATAAAGAACTAGCAGTGCGATTAGATAAAGCGTTAGCTGGAGTTAAAGAGGGGGTCGTCGATTATTTAAATGGTCTGGAGGATGGCGTAACACGATTACTTTATTATACCTCTTGTCTTACAGATAATTATCAAGATGTGTGTAATAAACTAATATCTGAGGATAAAAGATTTTTGTTTTCTCTGTATGAACTGATAAAACATCGGGATGTTATATTCCGGATGATAAAAATATACATTGAAACACTTCTAAAAAATAAGAGTGAAGTTGAAAAAAAATCAATCCTTGAGAAATTAACACCCTTTACAACACGCTACTCTATAAAATACATTTCAAAAAATGGATTAATATATACTGTGACATCTTATATATGCTACGGGAATAAGATGAGTTTAGTAGTTCAAGATGCATTAATGAAAAAAATTGGTAGCAGAGTCGGATGGGTGGTGGGAGGCGCAAATATTTATGGTATTGTTCAACATGCTGCTGAAAGTGCAAATAATCTAAAATATTTTTGTCCATTATTTTATAATGCTTTATATAGAGAGGGATTAGAAATGCTGTATTTCTTGATCGAACCGATTATCATGAAAGCAGGATATCTGAATATTAGCTTAGCCTCGGATGAAGAAATTACCCAAGCATTAAAGAGAATGATGTGATAATGTTTAATTTAATAAATGAATTTCTTTGGCGTTGTGTTAAGCGTTTATTTACCAGTATTAAAGATGATTGCATTAATGATCTTATAGGTTGGGGAATTATTTTTTTTATTATAATGATCTCCATTTTCGTTTCGGCTCTAGTCAATAATAACAAAGTTTCATTTATAATTATCGTCTCGATAGTAGTGACTATATTTTCATTAGTGCTTTTTTATAAAGGAAAAAAATAAATGTCTATACCAGCATATATGTGGCTTACCGATGAAAATAACTCACCGTTAATGGGAGAATGCTTAATACCTACACGATTGGGTTCTACAGAACTTAAATCGTTCAATCATTCTGTATGGATCCCTACAGATAATAACACTGGAAAACTTACTGGTACGCGCCTACATGTTCCGATTACATTTGAAAAAGAGATAGATCGCCTCACCCCCTATTTATTCAGGGCGGTATGTCAGGGTAGAACACTTAAAGCAGCTTTAATTAAAATGTACAGGATTAATGAAGCAGGAATAGAAGTAGAATACTTTAATATAAAGATGGAAAACGTAAAAATTACAAGGATTTCTCCCATTTTATTTCCAATTGGCGTTGCAAGTAAGCATATGGAAGAAATTGAAATTCGTTATGAATCTATCGAATGGATTTACTGTGATGGGAACATAATGTTCAAAGACTCATGGAATGAAAGAGCAGTGGCATAAAAAAGAACTATCAAGAGTCCTTTTTTATGTGACCATTTTACTAAAACTAAAAACGGCAACCGAAGTTGCCGTTGTGCTTTTACCTTACAACTCAGTGAGCCGCTTCCGGCTTGTGCTTCGCAGCACTCTGGAAATCGTACGTCAGTTCGTTCTTCGCCTGGTCCAGCGCCACGGTCACCTGGCCCCCGTCCACCAGCGAGCCAAACAGCAGCTCGTTCGCCAGCGGTTTCTTCAGGTTGTCCTGAATCACGCGCGCCATCGGACGGGCACCCATCGCACGGTCGTAGCCTTTCTCGGCCAGCCAGTTGCGGGCCTCCTGGCTCACTTCCAGCGACACGCCTTTCTGATCCAGCTGAACCTGCAGCTCGACGATGAACTTGTCCACGACCTGATGGATCACTTCGGTAGACAGGTGATCGAACCAGATGATGTTGTCCAGACGGTTACGGAACTCCGGCGTGAAGATCTTCTTGATCTCCTCCATCGCATCGGTGCTGTTATCCTGGTGGATCAGGCCGATGGATTTACGCTCGGTTTCACGCACCCCGGCGTTGGTGGTCATCACCAGCACCACGTTGCGGAAGTCCGCCTTGCGCCCGTTGTTGTCGGTCAGCGTCCCGTTGTCCATCACCTGCAGCAGGATGTTGAACACGTCCGGGTGTGCTTTCTCGATTTCATCGAGCAGCAGAACCGCGTGTGGATGCTTGATCACCGCGTCGGTGAGCAGGCCGCCCTGGTCAAAGCCCACGTAGCCCGGAGGCGCACCAATCAAACGGCTGACGGTGTGACGCTCCATATACTCGGACATATCAAAGCGCAGCAGCTCAATGCCCAGTGCTTTAGAGAGCTGAACCGTCACCTCGGTTTTCCCCACGCCGGTCGGGCCAGCGAACAGGAAGGAACCGACAGGCTTGTGGTCATGCCCCAGTCCGGCGCGGGCCATCTTGATCGCTTCGGTTAAAGCCTCAATGGCTTTATCCTGACCAAAGACCAGCATTTTCAGGCGATTGCCAAGGGTGCGCAGCGTGTCACGGTCGCTCTGAGAAACGCTCTTCTCAGGGATACGCGCGATGCGGGCCACCACGGACTCAATATCCGCCACGTTGACGGTTTTCTTACGCTTGCTCGCTGGCATCAGACGCGCACGCGCCCCAGCCTCATCAATCACGTCAATCGCCTTATCCGGCAGATGACGGTCGTTGATGTATTTCACCGCCAGCTCCACCGCCGCACGGACCGCTTTCGCGGTGTAACGCACGTCGTGGTGCGCTTCGTACTTGGTTTTCAGGCCGTTGATGATCTGCACCGTTTCGTCAACAGACGGCTCGGTGACGTCGATTTTCTGGAAGCGACGCGCCAGCGCGCGGTCTTTCTCAAAGATGTTGCTGAACTCCTGGTAGGTCGTGGAGCCCATCACGCGGATCTTGCCGCTGGAGAGCAGCGGTTTGATCAGGTTTGCTGCATCCACCTGGCCACCGGAGGCCGCACCTGCGCCGATGATGGTGTGGATCTCATCGATAAACAGGATGCTGTTGGTGTCCTGCTCCAGCTGCTTTAACAGCGCCTTGAAGCGTTTTTCAAAATCACCGCGGTATTTGGTGCCCGCCAGCAGCGAGCCGATATCCAGCGAGTAGATGGTGCAGTCGGCAATCACTTCCGGCACGTCGCCCTGCACAATGCGCCAGGCAAGCCCTTCGGCAATCGCGGTTTTACCCACGCCTGATTCCCCCACCAGCAGCGGGTTGTTCTTGCGGCGACGGCACAGCACCTGGATCGCGCGCTCCAGCTCTTTATCGCGGCCAATCAGCGGGTCGATACCGCCAACGCGAGCAAGCTGGTTAAGGTTGGTGGTGAAGTTTTCCATACGATCCTCCCCGCCTGCTTGCTCTTCATTGTTATTGACCTGATTGCTGGAATCCGATGCCTGGTTAGGCTCGTCTTTGCGCGTTCCGTGAGAAATAAAGTTAACCACGTCGAGGCGGCTCACTTCGTGTTTACGCAGCAGGTAGGCAGCCTGTGACTCCTGCTCGCTGAAGATGGCGACTAAGACGTTTGCGCCAGTCACTTCGCTACGTCCGGAAGACTGGACGTGGAATACCGCGCGCTGCAGCACGCGCTGGAAGCTGAGCGTCGGCTGCGTGTCGCGCTCTTCTTCACTGGCTGGCAGCACCGGTGTGGTTTGTTCGATGAAGGCTTCGAGTTCCTGACGTAGCGCCACCAGATCCACGGAGCAGGCTTCCAGCGCTTCGCGGGCAGATGGGTTGCTAAGCAGTGCGAGCAGTAAATGCTCGACGGTCATAAACTCATGTCGGTGCTCACGCGCTCTGGCGAAAGCCATGTTTAAACTGAGTTCCAGTTCTTGATTGAGCATAG
>ENA-OWLM01000594-OWLM01000594.1-metagenome-genome-assembly--contig:-NODE-594-length-13850-cov-3.940848_pt1 | contig 13850 bp, 8 predicted proteins | sample MGYA00245349_ERZ651102 | MGnify/ENA primary metagenome ERZ651102 (study PRJEB26857, sample SAMEA4031759) | metagenome | biome: human; feature: oral; material: saliva | place: Philippines | collected 2014 | study... | reverse complement strand
AGAAGTTTATGCAGATTGGCAACGCGAAACAGGCGTTAGACTCATCGCTGTGAGCATCGATGAAGGTCAAAATGCAGAAAAAGTTCGTCCCTTTGTTGACAGCAAGGGGTGGGAATTCGACATCCTTCTCGACCGCAACAGCAATTTCCGTCGCGCTATGGGAGTTAATCTCATCCCCCACGTCATTGTCCTCGATGGACAAGGCAAAGTAGTCCTCTCGCGCTCCGGATATACCGAGGGTGGTGAAGAACATCTCATTGAGAAAGTCAGAGAACTTGTGAAGCCATAGTCAACGATTCATATGAAGCAACCACTGATTCTCCTCCTTTTAGGCTGCGTGTTTCCTTTTCTGGCAAAAGGAAGCACAACCCCTCATACCTTTTCCGCTTTGATAGGAGACTCTGTATCCACTTCGTCGTCACTCACACCGAAAGAACCAGTCGTTTTTCATGGATACGTCCGTTCCGATTGGCTCGTTCCTCAAAACGATGCCGTTATCGGCACAGAAGCCACCAACCAAAAACTACTGTCTAATACCGCAGCACAGTTTTCGCTCACTTATAAGCAGTGGGAAGCCGGTTTGCGCTACGAATATCAGCAACACCCCCGCCCCGGGTTTGAGAAAGACTTCACAGGACACGGCCTACCTTACGCCTATCTTCGTGGACGTCTTGGACGTTTCGACGTCACCCTTGGGAGTTATTACGAACAATTCGGTTCTGGCTTCATTCTTCGCACCTACGAAGCTCCCACACTAGGCATAGACAGCCATCTTCGCGGTTTGCGACTAGCCCTAGACGCCGGAGCCGGAGTGCAAATCAAAGCCATTGCCGGCCGTCAGCGTCATTATTGGTCCACAAATCCCGCCAACATCTTCGGACTCGATGGAGAGTGGACCCTTCCGCAACTAGCTTTCGTCCCACAATCACGCATCATTTTGGGAGCATCTTGGGTGGGAAAGCATGAAAAGCAAGACAACATCACCCGCATTGTCAGTCGTTCAGAAGAAGCCTATCCCCTTCGTCAGCAACTCATTCAGCCCCTTTGGGTGCAAGCTTTCGATGCGCGTCTAGCCTTCCACCAACGCCATTTCAACACCCTCCTGGAATATGCCGTCAAAGGTCAAGATCCCTCTTTCGACAACGGCTACACCTATGGACTTGGAAGCGCGTGGTTGTTGAGCACCAGCTATTCCCGTCGAGGAGTCAGCGCTTTGTTGCAAGCCAAGAGAGCAGAGAACATGAGCTTCCGTTCCCAACGCAGTGGCAGTCTTTCGCCCTCCATGCTCAACCATCTACCCCCTTTCACCCCTCAACCCACCTACGCGCTCACCACCCTCTATCCCTATGCCACGCAGAGTGTACCTGGAGAATGGGCTTTTCAAGGCGAATTTTCCTATGCACTTCCCAAGCGAAGCCGTCTAGGTGGTCGTTATGGTACCACGCTTAAGCTACATGCTTCGCAAATTTTCGCGCTCGGTTTGAAATCCACTGCCATCGCATCTCCCTTCGAGCGCACCAACGCAGCACTCATAGGCACTGATGGTGCACAAAGTCAAGGATTTTTCGCCTTCGGTCAAACCCTTTATCGTGAAATAGGCGTAGACCTCGACCGTCGTTTATCTCGTCCCCTTCATCTGCATCTGTCCTATTTGCACCAAGTCTACGACAAAACAGCCATCGAAGGAAAAGGTGGAAACATCCTCACCCACATCGGCATTGGAGAATTGCGATGGAAAGTATCGCGCGATTGGAACATACGCACCGAACTTCAATATCTCCACACCCTTCAAGACCAAGGCGACTGGACAAGTGCCCTCGTAGAAATCTCAGCGTTTCACGATTGGATGTTCACCCTAGCCGATCAATACAACGCTCACGTCTATTCTTCTGCGCTCCATCGAGAATCTGCCGTTCACTATCTTCAAGGATTTCTCACTTACACAGCAGGGATGCACCGTTTGCAAATCGGCTACGGCCGCACTCGCGCCGGATACAACTGTGCCGGTGGCGTGTGTCGCTACATTCCTGCACAGCGCGGTTGGACCCTCTCCTACAATCTCACCTTCTAGAGCAATCGTCTATGCGCCACCTCCTTTTTATACTTTCCCTCTCTCTTCCCTTCATCTTAATGGGGTGCGACAAACTGGCTCCCGAAGAGAGATGGTCACAACCCACCCCCATTGTGCCCCAGAAGAATGTTCTACTTTTGGAATATACTGGTCAGCGTTGTGTCAATTGTCCCAATGCAGCGCAGCAAATCTCCCAATTGCAATCTGGCACTGTTGGACATCACCTCATAGCTGTTGCCATTCACGGAGGACAACTTGCCGAAAACAGTGATCACAGTCCATTGGGATTGGTTACAGAAGACAGCGAATGGCTCACCAAGGAAGCTCGTGTACAAGGATGGCCTTGTGCAAGCATCGATGGAGCAGCCCTTTCCCTCCTTCCAGAGTGGAATGCAAGCATCGCGCAGCAATTGGCGCAAACACCGCAAGCCACCATCTACCTCACTGCGCATTATGACGCTACGTCTCGACAACTCACCGCTCAAGTCACCTCATTTTCATCACTTGCAGATAGCCAACTTTCCGTCTTTCTCGTAGAAGACAGCATACCCTCTTTGCAATATCTCGAAGGAGGAAAACACAAAATGGACTATCTGCACCGCCATGTTTTGCGACAGATACTCACCCCCCGAGCAGGCATCACAGTTTCGTCCATTTCTTCCAGTCCCACACAGTGGCAACACAGCCTAACTCTCCCCCTTGCTTATGGCATTTTGGCCACTTCTTCAAGTTACCAAGCCAAGTATCCTCAACTCATGGTGCATCCAGAGCGACTCCACCTCGTAGCCTTTGTGGTGCATCGCCCCACTGGCCGCATCTTGGAAGCGCAAACCGTCAAGGTTCAGAATAATCCCCCAATTGGTCAATAGAATCACAACAAATTTTCTCTTATGTCTAAAATCCTTTTCGCACTGCTCAGTCTTTTCACCCTCGTGGCTTGTGGCGACACAGCCGACAAACCCACACCTCAGCCCCAGCAGGCAGCTCCTCAACTTGCCCTTTCCTATCAAGGCAAAGTCTATGCAAGCGGTAGCACCATCGACATCGCAGCCATCGAGCACAATTTTGGTGACAATACCGATTTTATGGAAGTAAAAGCAGGTGATGAAAGCAGTCCAACTGTAGTGCTCAATCCTGAGGTCAAAGGACAATCTTCCACATTGTCTTCACCTCTGCGCTATACAGCCACTGTCACTGCCACCGATTTCTCCCGTTTCCTCTGGTGTGGCATCGAGCCCCAATGTAAGCCTCTGAGTCAAACCACAGAAGTCCGTCATGGCGAATTGTCAGCCGGCATGCAGAATAGTCCCCTTTTGTTAGAATGCTCTTTTGCTCCCCAACAATACACCACTGTCACCGCCACATTGCATCTCCAAGCCACAAGCGATGTCCATCCTGCGCATTACACCTTGCGTTATATTTACGCCAAACCATAACTTCTCGAAGAAATCTCTCTGTATAAATAATAGAGGGTGTGTCAAATAATGACGCACCCTCTATTGTTGTAGTAGTGATATGAATTACCAAATATACACTCTCTGATGTATGTGTACAGGACGTTTAGCGTAAGCCACCGCCACATCGCGAGCCGCCTTGATGGTTGCCATGCGTTCTTGGTGGTTGCGTGCTAGTTCGCGATTAAGAGCAGTCCATTTTCGTTGGTCAAGCGTCTTAAGACGCGCCTCAATTTGTTTCACTAACTTTTGAGCACCTGCAGATGAAGGAGTTCCAACAGGCATACGACTCAACAATTCAGCCACTTTCTCTGCACCATCCTCATCGGGGGAAGTAGCCCAAGCTGTTTGAGCTTGTTGCAAAAGCGAAGCAGCTAGATTTCTTGCATATGACTGATAAACACGCTCTACAACAGGCAAAACTTTAGTGGTAAAACTTGGAGTCTCTTCGGGAACTTCCATCAACACTTCAAGAGCGTCTTCATATTGCTTAGCATTGACGAAAGTTTGTGCTTTAGCCACCATTTGTTGAACATTACGTTCGTAGTAGCCCAACACCTTAGACTGAGCACCGAGAAGAAAAGCGTGAAATTCCGGAGTGTTGAGGTTGATGCTGGCAAATGAACGAGCCACAGCGTTTTCTTTGTTTTGTCCACGCGTCATAACACCTGGCACAACAAACGAATCGAAGGCAACACCAGAGTTGATGTTTACCAAGGTGAACGTGTAGTTGAGTTCCATGGTAACTGTGCTTTGCACACCTCCTGCTGTTTTCTCGTCTATCACCGAGATAGAAGGCAAAAGAGCAACAGAAGCATCATTTCCTAAATTGCCCAAACCTGCAGCTGTGAGCGCAGCGAGCATTTTGTCGCGCAGTTGAGTTTCCGCTTTTTCGACCACTTTGTAGTCGCAAACCACGTGAGCAGGAAGAATGGTGATAGGTTTCTGTGCTGCAGTGTTGAGCATAAAGCCCATACAAGCAACGAGCAAGAAACCCAAACGACGGAAAAATGAATGATTTTTCATAAGAATATGCTTATTTGATGGTGAGGACCGCAGAACCAAGTGCGCCTGTCATACCAGAAGCTGTTGCACCTGAACGAGGACCATTAACATTCAGACCCAATGACTTGAGATATTTCACTAAATCTCTGTAAAACACACCAGCGTCCACAGCCTTACCTTGTTCATTGAAGAGAGGCATCATAGATTGAGAAACACTCATGCGTTGCTCGTCTTGATCATCAATGGAGAAAGCATGTTGCACACAGTGTGCTTGTAGCCAATCTTCAACGTGCTGAGCGATGCTCTTGCCTGCGATTTCTTTTTCCAACGACACGTCTCCAGCAGCCTGTACTGTCAAACGGCTTTCGCGTCCAGACACGAGATAGCTTTCAAATGTGGCTTGCAACTGGCTGTTAAACTTGTCGAGATAGTTCAACACTGCTTCTTGAAGTAAGGTTGCCACGTCTGCACCAATAGCAGGTTCACCAGTGCCACTAGCAGAAGCAATGCTCTTGTTGCTGTAAGCATCAAAAGCCCCGAGAGTGAACATCACAGAGCTGCGAGGGCCTTGTTTCTTCACCGAATAGCTAAGTTCAATTTTGATGTCGATGGGTATGGGGTGATTAGGATCGTTCTTCACCAACTTCAGTTCTTGTTCCAAAGAGGTAACTTCAAATCCACGATCTTTCATCATCTCGTTAAACTTCGACAAAGCAGCTTGAAGGTCATTGTCAAGGAAAGCTTTCTCGTAGTTAGCCACCCATGCAGTTGCCCCCATGTCGTCTGTTGTTGAGAGCAGCCCCATAGTGTTGAGCAAGCGATCAGAGGGCACCACCACAACGCGAGGCTTTTTAGCCTTACCTTGTGCCCAAGTGTTGAGCGAAGCACCGAAAAGCAGCACAACAACGCTCAAAAGAAATGCAAATAGTTTTTTGTTCATTGTCTTATGTTTTTTAGAAGATTCCTACACCAAGAGGTTTAATCACACCAGCTTGTTCGAGATACTTGCGGAGTGCATCTTTCTGAACAGACACTGTGACTCCAATTTTATACATACTACCCACTTTCAAGCGGTCAGCACCACTGACGCTACCATCGTTTGAGATGTTCACAAAACGAAGATATTCTCCTTTTTTGAAGAATTCATCGAAAAAGGCTTGATTAGCCACTTGTTCTTGAGGCTTCACCATTGCAGGTTGGTTAGCGCAACCGTTGCTTCCCACGATGCCCTTAAACAAGATGCCATGCACAGCATCGTGCTTTGCTTGTTCTACGGCCTTGTCGTAGGTTTTTCCGTAAGAGTATACCTTGAGTAAGTTGGAACCTTCAGAACCCACTCCGAGGCAAGTCATTTCATAACCAAACACTTGCTGTTGAGAAGCGCAAGAGGAGGTTGTCAAAGCGAGGGCAATTAAGCCCATGATAATAAAAGATTTACGCATAAGTATAGTTTATCTTAATAATAATGTTGATAAAAGCACCGTCCCCAGCGCGAAAGTGAGAACTTTACGCGCTGAGGTGGTGAAGATATAAATATGAAAGGAATGATACAGAGTATCCAAGTTTAGAAGCTAATGCGTGCTCCGAGAGAGGCAGAGATTGGGCTGATTTCCCAAAGATCTTTGAGCAAGAAGGCGTCTTCTCCAAAGGTTGCACCATATTCTGCCCCAACAAAGAAGCCAAGCGCAGGTGCTACTTGCACACCAAATCGACCACCTACGTTGAGTGTGTAGGCTTTCAGAGTTTGTTCTATAATGTGATCACCATAAGAAAGAACTGTGTTCTCTTTAATGCTAAGTCCGTAGCCGCTGAATCCTACGTGAGCAGACGCATTGAACAAACGAGCAAAGTTAAACTCTTTGCGAAGACCTAAACCAAATTGGAAAGCAGTTGCAGGAATGTCTTGACCACCATATTCGTAGGTGAATTTTACAGGGCCGAAACTCTTTGCGTCTATACCCTTGCTACCCATGGGGAGACCCACACGAGCATAAACGAATGTTCCTGGGAGCTTAACCAATTTAGAAATTCGTTGTTCGATTTCTGCACCCACGAAGTTGTTGCTTACAAGGGGAAGAACAGAAGTACCTACGTCTTTCTTTGACACGAGCGTCATACCCTTGTCGTAGTTCCAACCACCCACTTGGTAGAATGTGGTGTATTCTTTGCCATGACCGTCCGCATTCTTACGATTGTCTGCGATGTCCTTCGTTGCACGGAACACAGCACGACGCACGTCCTTAGTGGTCTTACCATCAGGTTGTAGAACTTGTTCCATCACATAGAAGCGGTCGTCGATTTTAATACCTTCTTTCAAGCCGATTTTAGCTTTCAAAGGACTAGCTTCTGCAATAGGGCTTTGCACTTGGAAGTCTGCGTGTGCTTGTGACAAGCGAGTCAGCATTTCGTCGTATGTTGAAGGAATATCGTGGCAACGCATTCCGAAGAACATGCCCAAGATTTTATCCATGAAGCCATCTCCGTTTTCTTCCTCTTTGGCACTCTTTATCATGTCAACCTCTTTCGTTTGAGTAACGAATGTGACAGGGAATTCTACTTTGCTGATACCATTTGCAGAGTCGAAGCCCTTTTTATAGAAGTTTGCGCTTACTTCAGCACCAAAATCAAGTTTATAGAGCACAGAGTTGAAAGAAGTTGTCACAACATCCTTTTCAATCTTAGAGCTAATGTAGATCACTTGAAAGTAAGAACGATCAATCATACGTTCTCCAAGGGTCATAAGACTGGTGTTCTTACCGCGTTTAGATGCTTCTGCGGTGAGAATGTCAGAGTCAGTGGCGCCATATGCTCCGCGCTCTGCAAGAACATCAAGAGAGTAAGACTTTTCTTTCTCGTCAAACTTAGGGAACCAGCAGCGCATAATGCCTTGTCCTACATTATATTGCTTAATGAGGTTTTCTGCATACTCCTTAAGTTTTCCGGGGTATTCACCTTTTTGTTTGAAATCAATATCGAGTCTTCCGTCGGGAAGTGATACTTGGTTGTAGTAGAATTGTTCGGTGCTCTGTTGCTTGAGTTCCTCAAGTGCTTTGAGTGCAGCCTCACTACCATCAGTCACATATGCTACTGTGAGCGTGGGACGAATGTAGCCGCGTGCCAATTCACTTTGCACCGCTGTGGTGTTTTTTACTTCCTCTTGAGCAAAAAGAGGAGCAGTTGCACCTCCCATAGCGAGGAGGGCAGCTAAGGTGTAAACCTTTAACATAGGAATGAGATATAAATTAGAGATGAAACATTAAGGAGTGGCGAGAAGACGGAATAACCGAAGGCTATTTGTCCTCAAATCTATTAAGACGGAGCTTTATAGTCCTTGATTCGTTTACGGTGCAAATGTAACTTTTTTTTGAAACGGCAAAATAAATTTGCTTTTTTCGAGTGTTGAAGTGTCTTTTTTCTGAACTTTAGTGGGGTTGAACCCTAAATCGACTGCGGAATTGAAGATTTCTTAGCAAATAGAAGTTGTCTATTTTAGTTCATACTCAAAAGTCTATAATTCTTAGTTCTAAAAGATACTATGATTGGAATTAAACCAGACCTTTCAGGAACTTTGCTTCCCTCTCGTACGCGCGCGCGTACTACAGGAGTTTGTGTTTTTTGCTGTCACAAGTGTCACAAGTGGGGAGGGATTTGCGTCAACACCATAACGACTTTGGAGCGTTTACTGAAGAATGATTCATCGGTTGAAAGAAAATGACACGTTGTTTTGCATAAAACGACACGTTGTTTTACACAAAACGAGCCGTTGTTTTACATAAAACGACACGTCGTTTTTTTGTGAAAAAGGGAATGGAATGGCGTGGAAGTGACTGAAAAGTCTAAATGAATGTTATGTATGGGAGCAAATGTCTGTCTTTTAGTGGTTTATGAAGTGTGTGTGACACTTGTGACAGCAAAAAGTGCAAAATCCCTGTTACGTGTACGCGCGCGTAAGATAGATTGGTGGTTTTCACAGTTGATAGCACGTGAGGGTTAAGCACTTTAGAGGAGCAGAATAACCAATCGGTATTATTCTTTGCATTCTTCGGTTGTTCTGTATCTCTAATTAGGAAAGCCAATAAAAAGGTGAAAAAATACCTAGATATAGTGATTGTGGAAAACTTGGAGAATTCGTATCTTTGCCACGCATAACGATGACGCTATTTTGTGGAGGTAACAACTATCAAAAACCAGCGTTTTCCCGTAAAAAAAATCGCAACAACGGTCTGTACGCATAGATTGCGGATGCACCGCTACGCCACTATGACACCTTTTTCCAGAAAAATCTATTTTATATTGTTGATGAGCAGCGCACTTCCACTGACGAGTGCTGCTCATGCAATGTTTGCACCTGTAGCAAAGAGTGCAAGTGACACCACGCGAAAAGCAAAAACTTCTGTCGCCGACACCACGTTGACGAGTGCGAGAGAGCAGAAAGTGTCGGAAGTTGTGGTGAGTGCTGGGCAAATGCTCGGTAGTAAATTTGAAGCCCGCAACCGCACAGGTTCGGCTTATTACATCTCTCCACAAGAAATTCAGCGCATGGGCTACACCGACATCAACCGCCTACTCAAAAGTGTGCCGGGCGTCAATGTCTACGAGGAAGACGGCTTCGGCCTGCGCCCTAACATCAGTTTGCGCGGAACGAAAGCCGAACGAAGCGAACGCATCTCCCTCATGGAAGACGGCATTCTCATTGCCCCTGCGCCTTACTCCGCACCGGCGGCCTATTACTTCCCCAATGTGGCGCGCATGCAGGCCATCGAAGTGCTCAAAGGCAGCAGTCAGGTGCAATATGGCCCCTTCACCACGGGCGGCGCCGTGAACCTCGTGTCCACCGCCGTGCCGCAGCGCTTCACCGCCCGCCTCAATGCGTCCTACGGTAGCTACGATACGTTCAAATCCTACGCCACCGTGGGCAACAGCTGGAAGCACACGGGCTTTGTGCTCGAGTATCTGCACTATCGTTCGAAGGGCTTCCGAAAAGGAGACCCCGATGAGCGAGAAGGCTTCCGCCGCAATGATATTTCCGGTAAATTTATGGTGCGAACGGCCTTCGACTCGGGCATCAACCACCGCTTGGAACTCAAAGCGGGCTATGCCGACGAGCATTCCGACGAAACCTATCTCGGACTCTCCGAAAGCGATTTTGCGCGCAACCCCTATTTCCGCTATGCCGGCGCACAACGCGACCGACTCACCACGCGCCACGCCCAGTGGGCGGCCACCTATGTGGTGAACGGCGGATACCGATGGAACATTACCTCACAGGCTTATTATAATTACTTCTTCCGCAACTGGTATAAACTCAACGATGTTCGCGCCGGTGTGACCAAGGCCGAGCGGAGAACCATCGCCGATGTGCTGGCTGATCCCGAGGTGAATCGCGAATACTTCGACCTTCTCACCGGAGCGCGCAATTTCTCGGGCGAAGCCTTGATGCTCCGCGCCAATCATCGCGCCTATCATTCGCGCGGCGTGCAAACCAAGGGCGAATGGCGCGGCGACGCGCTGGGAGGTTGGCTTACGGCCGAAATAGGCCTCCGCTATCACGTCGACGACGAAGATCGTTTCCAACAAGACGACGGCTACGCGATGAAAGACGGGCGCATGCAGTTCTTTCTCCCGGGGCTACCGGGCAGCAACGCCAACCGCATCACAGAAGCCCACGCTTGGTCGGGCTATGCGCTGGCCAAATGGACGCGCGGCGCGTGGACACTGACTGCCGGTGCGCGTTATGAGGACGTGAGTCTCTTGAAACGCGATTTTACTGCCGCCGATCCGCGACGAAGCGGCAAGGTGCGCATCGAAACGCCTAACCATGCCGCAGCTTGGCTGCCGGGTTTCGGATTTAACGTGAAACTCACCTCACAACTCTCGCTCTTGGGTGGCGTGCACCGCGGTTTTGCGCCGCCGAGTGCCACGCTCTACCAAAAAGCGGAGAACAGTACCAACTTCGAAGGCGGTGCGCGCTGGAGCTCACGCCGGTTGAAGATCGAAGCCATCGGCTTTTTCAACAACTACCGCAACATGCTCGGCAGTGACCTCCTCGCCGCGGGCGGACAGGGCACGTTGGAACAATTTAATGTGGGCAAAGCGGCCGTGGGCGGCGCTGAATTTCTCGCACAAGCCCAACCGCGCATCGGACGCGTGAGCTTCCCTTTGCAACTCACCTATACTTATACGCACACTGAGATGCGCAACGAGTTTTCGAGCGATGCTTGGGGCGATGTCCACATGGGCGACGAGATTCCCTACATCTTCCGACACGCCGCCAACGCACAACTCGGCGCGGAATACCGTGGTTACGAACTCAACGTGGGACTTCGCTACAACGGCGCCATGCGTACCGTGCCGGGACAGGGAGCAATGCCCAAAAGCGAGACCATTCCCTCTCACTTCATCGTCGACGCCTCGGCCAAAGCGCGCCTCAATCGCCACGTAACGCTCACGATCAACGCAATCAACGTGACCAATGCGCGCTACCTCGTCTCGCGTCATCCCTCCGGCCTGCGCGCCGGCCATCCTTTCGGGCTCTATGGTGGAGCAATCTTCAACTGGTAAGCCTATATCCTGCCTCAAATGACTTCAACCTATCAACTTCCGGCCATTTTCGCCCTTGTCTGCGCTGCAACAAGCGGTGCCACCGTCGCCCAAGCCCAAACTTCGGCGGCCGTCACGGGCATTGTGACCGATATGCGTGGACTTCCTCTTGCCGGCGCGCATGTTCAACTGATCAACACGCAAGCGCGCACTGTAACCAACGAGGAAGGGCACTTTACACTCAAGACTTCCGTTCGTCCCTTAGGCAAAACGCTGCTCGTCTCCCACCTTGGCATGCTCGCACGCCGTGTTCGCATCACAACAAGCGACACGTTGCGCATACAATTGGAAGAAGACACGCGAAGTCTCGATGAAGTAGTCGTAACCGGCTATCAACAAGTGCGTAACCGCATCTATACCGGTGCAGCATCGGCCGTGAAGATGAGCGATGTGCGCCTCGAAGGTCTCAATGACGTGAGCCGCATGCTCGAAGGCCGCGTTCCCGGTCTCAATATCCAGAACATTTCGGGCACATTCGGCGCTGCGCCGCGCATTAACATCCGTGGCGGCGCGTCCATCCTCGGCAATGTGCAGCCGCTTTGGGTGATTGACGGCGCGGTGTACGAAGATCTCGTTCACCTCTCGCTGGATCAGCTCGCTTCCGGGGATGCCGTGACGCTAATCGGCTCGGCTATCGCCGGTTTGAACCCATCTGACATTCAAGACATACAAGTCTTGAAAGATGCCAGTGCAACTTCCGTTTATGGTGCCCGTGCGCTCAACGGAGTCATTGTCGTTACAACTAAAAACGGCCGTCGCGACACACCGCTCTCAGTGAATTACAGCACAGAGAACACCGTTCGCCTCAAACCTCGGTATGCAAATTTCGATTTGCTCAATTCGCAAGAGACGATGTCTGTATATCGCGAGATGGAAGACAAAGGTTACTTCAATTCCAGCAGTGCTTTGTATGGAAGACGCGGAGGCGTGTTTCACCAGTACTACAAAGCGGCCAACACCTACGACCTTTCGACCGGAACATACGAACAAGCCAACACCGCTGCGGCACGTCGCGACTTTTTGCGCCGAGCAGAATATGCCAACACCGATTGGTTTGATCAGCTCTTCACGCTTTCGCCCACCACGCAGCACACTTTGTCCTTATCGGGCGGAGGAAAGCACAGCGCCACGTACGCTTCTGTCGGCTTCTTCCACGATGGCGGATGGACGCTGCCCGAAAAGGTCGATCGCCTCACGGCCAATCTCAAAAACACCTTCTTTGTCTCGCCGCGCCTCACCGCCACGCTCTCCGCGCAGGGAAGTTTGCGCTCACAGTCCGCACCCGGCACTTTACCTCAGCGCAAAAACCATGCCCAAGGCGTATTCGAGCGCGATTTTGACATCAATCCTTTCTCGTATGCCTTGGGAACGAGCCGCACGCTCTCACCTTACGACGCAAACGGCCGACTTTCCTTCTACCGCAACAACTGGGCACCCTTCAATATCCTCAACGAGTATGCCAACAACACCTTGGATCTCGAGGTAATCGACTTCAAACTCCAGGGCGAAGCCACCTATCAGTTGCGCGAAGGCTTGTCGCTCAAAGCCCTTGTGGCCGCGCGGCGCGCACACACCTCCTCTACGCACAAAGTCACCGAGAACAGCAATCTCGTCCAAGCCTTTCGTGCCAACGAAACCCCGCTTGTGGCCAAAGAGAACGTCTATTTGGTACACGACAAGGATCATCCCGACCAACAGCCCCAAATCGGCATTCCCCAAGGCGGACTCCTCGACAACAACGAGGCCTCGCTCAGCAGCTGGCTCGCGCGTTTGGCCGCCGACTACGACCTCAAGCGCGGCGAACACGACTTCAAAGCCTTCGCCTTTGCCGAGTTGCGCACCGCACACCGCACCACCACGCCCTTCACCGGCTACGGCATACAATATGATCGCGGCAATCAGGTCTACACCAGCCCCCTCATTTTCCGCAAACTCGCCGAGGAGAACAACAACTACTTCGCTTTGCGCGAACGCGAAGACCGCGGTTTGACGTTTTCGCTCAACGGCACCTACGGATTTGCCGGCCGCTACGTGTTTAACGCCGTGCTCAACTACGAAAGCGCCAACACTGCGGGGCGCGAAGCCGGAACGCTCTGGTTACCCACCTGGAACGTCGGCGCGAAATGGAACATCGACCGCGAAACCTTCATGCGTCCGTATCGCCACGTCTCGAAACTCGCCGTTCGCCTCAGCTATGGGCTCACCGCCAAGATGAATGAGGAAGCCATCAACGCGTCTGCCGTCTACCGAAGCGGCATTGTGCAAAGACACCACCTCGCCGACCGAGAAAACAAGATCGATCTCCGCCATCTCGAGAACCGCGACCTCACGTGGGAGAAGATGTACGAGTGGAACCTCGGCTTGGAACTCGGCCTGTGGAACAATCGCGTGAGCGCCACCGTCGATCTCTACCGACGCAACAGCTATGATCTCATCGACCGCGTCCTCACCTCCGGAATCGGCGGACAATATTATAAATACGCCAACTTCGGCGACCTCCGCACCGTGGGTGCCGAAATTGGTGTGCGCACGCTCAACATCAAGGCCGACCGCTTCTCGTGGAGCACCACCCTTACGCTCAGCGCCATGGATCAAAAAGTGACGCGCCTGCTCAATACGCCCACCGCCCTCGACATGGTGGCCGGACGCGGCAGAGGCAACGTCGTAGGCTTCCCCCGCGGATCGCTTTTCTCCTACAATTTCAACGGACTCGACATCAA
>ENA-OWLM01000593-OWLM01000593.1-metagenome-genome-assembly--contig:-NODE-593-length-13862-cov-3.548635_pt1 | contig 13862 bp, 19 predicted proteins | sample MGYA00245349_ERZ651102 | MGnify/ENA primary metagenome ERZ651102 (study PRJEB26857, sample SAMEA4031759) | metagenome | biome: human; feature: oral; material: saliva | place: Philippines | collected 2014... | reverse complement strand
CCACACATACGGGGTTGCCGATGAATCACTAAACATTAAGGATAGGGCATAACCAAAGGCGCTTACCCATAAGAACATTCCTGCGAACCAGGCAACAATGAGCCAAAAAGTCCGCGACCAGAAGAACAATAAAACCAATAGTAGAAACAGACCTACAAAGAAGTTAGCCATAGTGCCCTACTTTCCGCCCATTGGTACGTGAATCATAATCTTCTTGTATGCGGGCTTCGCGTTCACCGCGCATCCGCTATCGCGTCCCTGTACGCATAGCTTGCCCTGTAGGGGGTCTGGGCGTGAAGAATCTAGTAGACCGGCAGGGGCGAGGTAGAACATGTCTCTGTACTCAACCCAGGCTTTGCCGTTTGCTGGGACATCATCAATCACGGCAACCTCATTCTCATCCGACTTATGGGTTACCTTAGAGGCAACCAGCACCTCACCAGAGGAGGATAGTTCACGAGCCTCAACCCATGAATATACCTGAACAGGTTCTTTACTACCACGGTCTTCTTTACCTACAGAAACCCACGTCTCAGATTCACCCTTCACTAGCTGATATTTTTCAGACACCACAGATGTTTTGGAGCCATCGGCGGCAACCGCATACTCTAGCGACACCGGGTTTGAGCCTAACCTGGATGGTGAAGCACTAGCACTCCATAAACCTTGTGCGAGAAGAATTAGACCTACGGTAGACCAGGTACGAAGCACACGACCAGCCCACAACCCGTCATCCTCATCAAAAGCATCAAACAGCATCAGAAGAAGCACGCTAACGACAAGGGTGATAAACCCTCCAACACCCCAACCAGTCAGCAGGTTCCCGAATGCCGCATCTCCAGGCTTGGTCACCACACCAACAACCAGCAGAGACAGCAACAGTACAACCCAGACACCTACATGGGTGCAATTCATCCACCAGTGGCGAGAATCGCCGCCGTCAGCATCATTACTGACAAACGTCTTAAATAGCCAGACTGAGGTGAGGACACCAATGCCGCCAACAACCAGCGGAATTAAGAACGTGTATGGTGCAATCATGAGAACCTTCCTGTAGAGGGTTTGCGTGTGACGTTGCGCGCCACAAAAAAGCAGATACTATCTCTACCATTATACCACTGACGATAACGGGGAATTATTGAAGCGGTATGTGTCGCATCACTGTAAGGCAACCGGGTTAAGGTGTGTTTCTAGATGTGCCGCCTGCGTAGTCGCACACTCACCAATGTCGCAACCATAGGATAGCTAACGCGGGTGTTACTACAACGCCAATCATGCCCACCGTGATAAGCGCATACCCCAAAGGTGAAGCAGGCTTGCCCTTGTCCTGGCATTCCTCAATGATGAGGGAACCTCCTATCGCCATAAACACCGAAATAATGATTGGCATAACTGACACGACAACTTTTAAGAACATCATAATTAACTCCAAAATGTGGGCAAGGGCATATACTAGATCGAAAGTAGATGCCCTTTATGGTGACCGTTGCTCAAGTAAGCCAACTACCTGCGTAGAGAATCTGACCACACGGAAAATATACCGCCAATACTCCCTATTACTACCGAAAGAGCGAACCACCACAGGCGAACATATCCGTCAGAAACGCTTGCAACCCATAGCCCAGAATAAGCGCCAGCGAGTAAGAATACCGACAGGGAAGCTATAACGTACTTCTTCCGCATTGCTACACATCCCGCTAATTGCCATAAAACCCACAAGCTGAACCTATATTACTATCAATCTAGCACTCGTAAGGGTTTTCCTGGAAAAGCTCAGTGAACCTTAGTGTAATACCGCCCTCTTCTTCGTCCACTTCAATGGTGTAATCCTTAATGTAGAGCTTTGCGGCTGAGCCACCGGCTAAAAGGTGCATCATGAAATGATTAGTCTTCTTCTTTACGGCAGTGCCGTAGCTAACTTTGTTGTCGCCGGTAATAAATGCAACGTCGGGGTCGATTGTGGCGATATGGCTTACGAATCCGCCGCCGTGGTCTTCCGATTCAGTGTGCATATAACCTTTGAGTAAGACCGGCGGCTTATTTTCCGCAACGTAACGAAGTTTCTCCCAAGAGTCGAACATGAACTCGATAGTCAAATTCTGTTCGTTTGCAAAGGTTAGGAACGGGGTTGCCATGATTAACAATCCTTTCAGTGGGTTTAAATGGACATCAGGTTTCCAATCTGCTTGCCCTACACATATATTCTATCACAGATTTAGCGTCATACACCCGAAACGGAATCTGTCACACCTTTAAGGAATAGAGAAAGCCCCTCAGCTTATTACTGAGGGGCTTTCAGCATGTCGTTAGATGGTAAGGGTGCCCTCCCGGTCGTCGAACTCATCCACGTAGGTTGAGTAAGACCAATCGCTTTCTACCATCTCCCGGAACTTATCGGCAAGCTCACCGTCAGCCTTTACGGTAGCGAAGAGAAGATAGTCATTAGCCTTAAAGAGGAAGTTACTAGGCTCCCTGATGGTTGCAACTAGGGGTCCATAGTCTGCAAAGTAGTTGCCCATCAACGCGCTAATCTCTCGCCCTTCCAGAGCCAGCAGGAAGGTGCCATCTTCATTTTCCTCAATCGCCTCAACCTTAGCAATTTCGTTCTCAACAAGTGCGTTGAGGGTTGCCTGACGGTTAAGCTCAGTCATTTCACCAAGCTTGAAGCGACCTTCCTCGACCTCTTCGAGAAGCTGGCGGCCCATGAAGTTGATGATGTTGATAACCTGTGCCATGATGTGAACCCCTTTCGGTAGAAAACTTATTAAACCAAGTGTACCACAGAAATAAACATGTAGCGAACATTGACTTACTATGCCTGAGTGGGCAAAAAGAAGAGCCTTAGGGTACCCACCCTAAGGCTCTTCAACGTCCCATCCTCCCCAGGATTCAACGTTGTTACAATCATAGCATAATGTCAGCTTCTTGTACACCCCCTTTTTTCAATAGGTTACAGGCGATGAAGCTTTGCCAATGATACGCCGCATGTGTAGTGCGAAAATCCATAGTGGGTAACACGTCCATTTATAGTAATTCACTGAGCATACGCCGTAGTAGGCGCACATAAACCCCCTCGTTGCAAGCCCTCTGCAATAAGGGGGTTTATGTATTTAAGCACTAGATAGTTTCGAAGTACTCCATCAACTCCTTCGCCTCAGGAGTCGTTACCATATCAACAGCAAATCCATCTTCGAGGTCAATAGCAGAAATCTCTACAGCATTCTCGCTAAGAATAAGGGTTGCCTCGATACCTGCATCAAGCTCAACGCGCACCGTGTCACTCTGAACAATATACGGACCGTAGACAACAGAGCCATCGGCGGCACGCTTGAAGCCCTTAATACCGGCAATCAGTTCATCCACGTTAGTAATGGCACCCTCAGTAAGTGCAATGTCCACAGAGGAAATGAAGTGGCGGTCAGTGTTGTAAATGGTCTGCATAACGACAACCTCTCAGTCTAGGAAAGTGGCTATAGCTTTTCATTGGAAATCATCTTCCTTGCTACACCTATAGTCTATCACAGATTCTAAACCATGCGCAAAGCAAATATAGGCGAGGTGGAACATCCATACTACCATAGATGCATTCTTCTCTTATATGCTAGTATTCCTTACTCTTCCGGGTGTTCGGCGTGCCAAGCCGCTCGTTCATCAGACTGAATAGTATCCCTTATGTCTCGTTGCCCTTTAAGAACCTCACGCATACTTTCAGCTTTCTCGACCATCTTATCGCGATACTCTGCCTTTTCCTCTTTGGATGCAGGCTCGAAATACTCGATGCCAGTCGCAGAAGAAACGAGTATCTTGCGTGGCGCTTCGATACTCTTGTCAAAAGAGCTTGCCCATGTCCCATTGCCAGTATCGTGAAACTCAAGTTCCTCAATGCCGTAAATCTTACCTATCTCTTTAGGAGTCCTAGCACAACGTAAATAGTCCCCGCCAAAGTAAGGTAAGACAGCTCCACGGTCAATGTCACCAAGCGCCTGCAAAGTCTCAATCTTACCATCACCCTCGTGGACAACAATACCCTTCGGGCAACCCCACATGTTCATAGGCTCATCAATAAACTCACCACGAATAAGCACCATGTCACACTCGCTTGTAAGCACAACACCCGCAACACTTGAGCCATTCGTCAAAAAGATGGGACCAGACACAACAGATGAACCCTTAATAGAACTAAACCTATGCACATACGCACCATCAGAAACACGGGCACGACCCGAAACCCACGAGTGATTGACCACCTGCGTCTGTTCACCAAGAAGTTCAAGCGAAGGCTCTTCAAGGTATAGCCCCTCAAAATTACGACCAACCACCTGTGCAAAACCAGTAACTAACGATTCATCCACATGGGCACCGTCAATCACCTGTGCAAAATCAGAAATGAGCGACTTACCGCTAACTGTAGATGGGTAACCAACATGGGCGTGACCAGTCACCTGAGAATCACCCGAAACATAACCTGACACAAACGCTTCATCAGCGACCCAGCAATCACCTTCGTTAGAAAGCGAGTTTCCAGTATCAAAAGTAACATACCCGCCAAGGTCACCCGGCTCAACCGGCGGCAACCCAAACGGACGCTCAATCCTACGCAAAGCACGAATACGATAATACCTTGTGTCGCCAATAGTGACACTATGCTTATCGGTAGTCAAAATCTCGTACTTAGCACTACGTAAAGTAGCCCCACCCGGGAGTAGCATCTTACACTCGTTACTCAGGGAAAGAATGTCAGAGCGAACACCTGCGCTTGCACGCGCAACAAACGATTTAATAGAAACCATATGTAGGTTCCTCCTATTCTATTGTTCCCACTATCAGCAATTGGTAACGCCATGCCATTATGAGTGCTAGGCAACCAGCATGGGGATAGCGGGAGTATATTTCACATGCACCATTTCAGCAATGCATGTAACCCGTATATCGCAATCTAGAACAGCTCAAAAGGTCGCCTTTGCGGGGTGAGATGAATATTGCTTGACATAAACTATGAACTAACCGCGAACTACGCCTGCACAATTCTAGGGCGTGATGCCTGGGGTATTCACCTGAACAATGCCTGGGGCAAACACCTGGCATGAAAACCGCGCAGAAGCCAGTACCTACAAGCAACATAAGGGAGTTATAGAGTAACCGACTGCAATAATAGTGTTGCGAGACGGCGACAATTGGCAAACTAAGAAAATAAGATGAGGATAAATGCGACACGTTGCATCGTTGCTTACTGTCGCAAACCTCTGGGAAACCTGCAAGCAAACAAAAAAAATACCCCCAAACCTGTCCCTATAGGCTTGGGGGTATTTCACACTATGGTGCGTCTGATGCTTACAGTATATCAGACGTTGATACTAAAAGCAACTTTTTCGCTTCGGTTCACACTGTTAAGAAGCTCACAAGTTCCCGCATGTCACGCAATTCGCGTTCGGTGGAGTCGAGACGGTCATAGACCTGCTCAATTTCCTGGTTAGCCGCCTTGTATGCTTCCTGAATGTTGTTGGGGTTGCGGCGTGAACCCGTGTAGAGAGGCGAGTAGAAATCTTTACGGAACAGTCCGGTTAGCATTGCGGGACGTTCCGGCTTCTCAAATAGGTTCTGGTATGCTTTAGCGGCTTCCACGCCGAGGTGACGCATCATTCCCAGATATTTGGCGTATGCGAAACCCTCCGTGGGGTCATCTACATTTACAGGCGAGAACCTGTTTGAGCAGTCGTAGGTTTCGGTGCTGGTTACTAGCTGTAGGGGGTATTCCCATGCGTTCCAGTCTGAAATGCACATGTAGCCGGTAGTACCGTCATCTAGGGTTACATGTGCCTTCTTCCCCTTGATGCTGTCTACACGGAAATAGCCTCGCGAACGCCCAGCAGAGTTACTGCTCTTCTTGCAGTTGAATCGGTAGACGCGCCCGACAGCGAGAGTTGCACCCCTCAATTCCACCTGAGGGTGGGTTAGTGACTCGAAGTAACGAGGCTCCGCGATACTGTAGGCATCTTCGGGCATCTTCTCAAACAGCGTTGCGGTCGCTTCACTGTATCGGATGCGTTGCTTTGCAACCCAGGCGCGCGCCTCACTTACCGCCTCAGCGTATTCGTCTAGGCGCTTGCAGATAGCCTGCTTCTGCTGTTGGGTCAGCTGTAGACCTACTTCCACGCCTAGCGCCCCATGTTCGGCGTTGTATGCGCTAATAGGGTCTTTAAGGTCAGTACCGCTAAGGTTCGTGATGATTTGCTGGGCGGCGCGACTCTTAGCGCAGTACAACAGCCAATCCTCAGCCGTGGCGTTAGGCACATGCTCCCAAGGCTCATCGGGGGCAATGGTGGTTGTTTCGATGTCGCCGTTAGGTCGTAATAGTCGAACCTTACCGTCAGTAGCTACAGTGAGGACACGGTAGACGTAAGGTTCATCAATGAGGATGTCGCCTCGATTTACAGCAGAAATATCCATGATTCTTCCTTCTAAGGGTGTTGGTTGGGTATTGGGTGCCCACGGGATGCTACATACCAGGGATGCCGCCGTAGGTAATCTCCAGGTCGTACATGTACACACCGTCAATAACGTCAGGCGCGTCAATATATCCGTTTGCCGTCATTCGGATAATTTCATCCTTAATGCGCACAGCCAAACCATAAGGCACAGGTTCACACTGCATAAAGGTCATCTTGGAGGGTTCCCAGTTATCCGGCACATAGTCATCATCTTCATCATTAGAGGGGAGATAGAAAGGCTCTTCGATGGTGAACTTTACGACATAGTTGCCTTGTTCCTGCGGGTCGTTCGCCTGCTTAATCTCGACATTCTCGACGGCGAACTCGTCATGCCACCAAAAGTCATCAAGCTTATCGGGACTAGGGGTGATAGCCTTAAACTTGAAGTTAGAGGTGAAACGCATAGGGGACTCCTTATGGGTTGATGTGCTGGGCGTAATACTTAACGCATCATATTTAAAAATAGTGTACCACAAATTTATCATTACATCAACCATGACTTAGGGGGTTGCTCGTGCCCCAACATAGGAAAAAGTGGGGTGTATGACGGCTAATACGTCATACACCCCACCCGGCTATCAGTGAACCGAATAGATGCAACTACTCACTGTCGCTGGTACGCCCCATTAGTGCGCACCACCAACCGACAGGGTACTTCAACAGGACACCAATCACGCGCCACAGAACTGCGACCAAAGCAGTTAGCCCAGTCGTGGCAAAGCACAATACAAGAGACATAACAGGTGCAACCCACAACATCGCCCACAGCTCAGGCACAGAGCTTCTATTGGGAACCACATTGTCCGGGGCGAAGATATGGATGCAGACCGCGATACCAGCGAACAGTAACCCAGTGAGGAACGTCATTTTCGCTAAATTAAAATACTGCCGCTTACCAAATTGCTCATCATATTCACTCATCAGCGCGAACAACTGCATGACGACTGCTGGCAAGACCGTGAAAAAGCTACCAAACATCGCAAAAAGCAACAAAGAGTCAGTGGCAACAGAACTAAAAAACATGATAAGCGTACACTCCTATAGAAAACAGTAATTAATATCTATGGTATGTGTGAAGTCGTGGCGCTGTCAATCAACAAATAAGTTGCAAACCATTGCGAAGTAACCACCATCAACTCAACACTCACCAGACTACCATCTCCCACACTAGCGGGAATCGTGCCCAAACTCTAATTAAGTGGAAACACCATCTGAACCCCAAAGCAGAACATGCTTATCCCAATAACACCAATAGCTACACCTAGAACAGCGTCCATTACAGTATCAAGAGGAGATGAAGTAATCCCGACAGCCAACATAACCAACAACAGACCAATGCCCGCAATTAGCAAGAAAAATGCCACATGAAAAACGGAGCCAATATCAATCCCCATAACACCTACCTCCAATATGGCGGCACTACTGACCGTCACGGGATAATGTCGCCGCCACCGCTGTTATTAGTACTCACTGAACTAGTGTCACCTGTACTAGCTGGAAGTGTACCCGCGTTCGGGTTGTGTGGAAATGCGTTCGCCAAACCCCAACACACCGTGAAAGCACCAACAATGCCCGTAAAAACCCCAATGAAGCCCTGGAACTTGTTCTTAGCTTGCAAGATAGTCCCAAACCCTAGATACACCATCATCGCGCCCACACCTGCAAACGCTAAGAAAATTGCTGAATGAGCCACGGCATCCATATTGATAGTGGCGGCAACAGTGCCAATAGACATAGGTTACTCCTAAAAATGAAATTAGTAGACAAATAGCGACTATAACCCCGTGCGCTAGAGAATCAGGCACGCCACAGATAGGGTAATGCCGACCGCACAAACACCCATCCAAAGAACCCAAATAGGTGCTTCGCGCGCATCTGTAGTGCCTATAAACTTAGACATTGCGCGAAAAAACCCAAAAAGGCAAAGTATAAGGAAACATGCGTAAAGCACGGACAGTACCAAACTATCAACATGGAAAGTCATTACGTACCACTCCTAGCAATATTGAGAAACATGCCACCCAGTATAACACCTTAAAGTCACTCTATATTAGAATGTTGATGCAGGGCGCAAACAGCTACTCTTCTTCTTCATAGGGGAACATCAGGTCTTCGATGTCGTCGTCAGCGGTGATGTCCCAGCACTCCATGTATAGGCGGTTCGTTTCCTTGCACGCCTCCAGATGCTCATCACTCAAAGCGGCATAAGCGACCGGGCTAACATACCCCAAAATCAGCTGAGGCGAAAACACGTCATGGAAGAACCCCGGCGCATCGTTAAAGTAATTCCCAGCCGCAGAAATATAGTCAGCTTTACGGTCGTTGAGTGTTCCATCCGGGTTGAACTGCTCTGAGTAGAAGCGTGGCGACTCGTTACCGTCAGCATCCTCATACTCAAGGTCTGTAACGAATCGTGACGCGAAATAATCCGCTTCACGCAGTAGCTCATCTTTCGGGATTCCAGTATTGCGGGACACCTCATCAGCCGTAAGCATAGAACCACTAAGGAACGCAGGGATACCGCACATGTTATCTACACGCCCCGCCTGCATCTCATGCCTATAGTAGTCAATGCGGGCATCAATGACCTCACGACTAGGCAAAGCCCTTAGAGGCTCCAGAATATGATAGGGCACCTTACCTTTAGCCGCATTCGTATCCCAGTCTAAAGCCTTCTCAATAGCTTCCTTTAAATCTGGGTCTTCGTCAATACGAAACGCCCTCAACAGGTCAAATACAACGTTAGCCACACGCAACAAGTCATCAGGCGCAGTAACAGTATCAGGGGTAGCTTCCACCCAAGCGAGTGCTTCCTCGGTACTCTTCTCAGTCACAGCATTCCTTCCAGATGTTATAAAAGCGAATTATAGGGCTAGGCGGATTACCCAACCCATACACAACAATTGTAACACGCCTCAAAAGGATTCATGCTGGAGCCACCTGCCTCTCAGTATAGGAGGCGCGCACCTCCACTAAGGTGCATATATAACAAATCACCCCCTATGGATTCTAACTCCATAGGGGGTGATTACAGCTTAGACGTTGATTTCGACGTATCCATCTTCGGGGGCAAGACTGTAGATAGCCTTGTCGAGACGGTACCCGGTAATTTCGTCTCCCTCGTAGCGAGAGGTAAGCGCCTCGAAGTCCTCAGCAGACTCAGGGGTAGCGTCCACCTCACGTGCCCCGTGGTCATTTCCTAGAGTAAGGGTGATGGTGTTGTCGTAGTCGTTAATGTCGATGTGGTCTACCTTGACTTCACAGCAGTTGGAGTACTCATAGTTTGCGTGGGGTGCAAGCTCTGCAAGTTCCTCAGCGGAAAACTCAAAGTTGAAAGTTGCGACGGACATGATTGCCACCCTTCGGTAGTTGGTTGATGCTTCGTGGCTTTCGGGTTTCTTTCCCGCTTGCCTTATATCTATAGTCTATCACAGATTTAAAACTGTATGCAAACTAAATATTAGTGAGGTGAGACACATAATAGTTAAGTAGCTAACTAGTCGCACTCACCAAACAGCACTCACCCAATCAAGAGTGAAAAGAATACAAGTACTGCAAACCACATAAGGTAATCCTCAGTACTCATCTTAAAGTAAAGAGAACACAAGCTTAGAACAATGCAACCAACAAAGAAAAACATGTGACCCGCTAAGGTAATGGTTGGGTAAAACAGAGGAAGTAACTATCATAGTGTCTCAAGCCGCCACAGAACGCCCATAGGGGCGCTCGCAGGACATGCTAGGTATAAGCGCTAATTGAGTCGCAAGGCAACCCCCACACAGGGAGCCACCCCACGACTCGAAACCAAAGCACACCAGCTACTACACGGTAGCGAACGTTACGGAACACTTGAAGACCGGCTGACCATCCACAAACTCAACAAGCTCCTGACCCTGCTCAACACGATTACGCATCACAATGTAGAACTCATTGAACAGGCAACGCATCAATACCTCACTAGAAGCAACCTCACCCACCACCTCAGCAGTCATCTTAACTCGACCAACAACCCACCCCTCATCACCGGGGCGCTTAACCGGGTCAGTTGCCAACACATCATAGGTGATATGCGCATCCTCACCCGAACCCCAAGAGACGAACTCCAATGCCATATCCGCCGAAGCCCAAGCAGACACATCACCCACATGGCGAGTACCCATCGGAGCGAAGGACAGGTGAGCGGTAGTGTACGGCTCCATGAGCTTAATGGTGGTAGACATGGTAAGCATCTCCAATCAAGAAGTGGACGGTTAATAACTTCTAACGGGGAACCCCGTCAAGATACTCTAAGTGTACCACATATTTTAGGGTGTGCGCAAACCTGGAGTGGGTGGTGTGTAGGTGACCCGACATATAAGAGCCATGCACAAACCACTCCATTGCCTCACCACACCTCCTACAGGCAACCAGTCGCCACATAGAGGGGCGCTCGCAAAGGAACCCGAAAACAGCACCCCTACAAAACCACCTCGCCATTAAACCGCTAACCAGAAGGCAAGACCACCTGATTTATCATCGCCCCAATCCTAGCGTAGCAATCACCCACCTCATTACGCACCCAAATAAGACGACGCTCACACTTCTCAATGTCAAACAAAATATCAGAAGTTATACGCCACACATTACCACAGCACTCACTATAACTATCAGACCAAATGTAGCTACTCTCAAGCTCATCACGACTAGGTAGACACAAGGGCTTATCCCTACCATCATTACTGGAAGTGAAACCATCAAGGAAAATACCCTCAAGAGATTCACCAAGCAAGACTGAGCCATCGGAATGCGTAGCCTTACAGCAAGCATCCTCCAAACCAGACCCACAACCACTAACACGGACAGTATTGTCACTAAAAGTCACAGATACACAACCAGGCTTACGCTCAGAAAAAGCTACAGCCTCGCCTGCAAGGTAACCCTGACGGAACTCATCGAACGCCTCCAACCATTCTATGCGCCCATCCTCAACCCACTCACGCGCCCACAAAAGAGACGAACCAACCCTATCCAGATAGCCAAACATCTTATCAGCCGATGCCCAATCATTAAGAACCAGACGAACCTTAGGCTCCCCACTATTCACACGATAGCGAGTCAAAGCCTTCAAATCATCCGAACACTCAAACACAGCCTTCTCAAGATTCTTAAGGCGACGCTCATGATTAAAAAGCTTCTGAGCATCACGCTCCGACGCATTAGCCCGCAACAGATTCTTATTAAGATTACTAACCGGAACATCCTCAAGCATCTCACCGTCACCATTCAGACCAGAAACAGAAATTGACACTGAGCTACCACCCATACCCGACTCCACCTTAGTAGAGTGAACATGAATAACTCCCCTTTGCGTATAGACAACATCACGCGGATAAACAGACATAACTAAAAACCTTTCAAAAACTCAACAGGGCAGAAGGAACAAACCACCTACAAAAACACAAGGCGCTCGCCAACTAAACCACAGCCACCCCGTACAAACGGTTAAACCTAAACCTAGCCGGAGGATTCAGCGGCTCCCATGCGCCAACCCGTAGGCGGCGAACCTCACCCCTAGATAGCAAACCCCAGCTCACGGTAGAAGCCTACCAGCTGTTCACGCAACCACCGGACATACCCGACGCTCTTATCAATGTCGAACAGTACGTCAGCAGTAGCCGCCATCAGCACACTGCAACACCTAGCATAGTCATCAGCCCAATAGTAGCGGTCATCATCAAGCTCATCACGGACAGGCAGGCACTTAGGCTTACCCTCACCAGCACTAAACATGTCAAGGAAAATATTACGCAACGCCGCAGGAATTGAAACACCCTCATACTTGCTCGACTCAACGTAAGAGTCAATATCCTCAAAAGAGCTGATAGGTAGAAGCTTCACAGTATCCGCTGACACCCAAAGGTCATCGTCACCAACCGCAATCCGCAGATAAACACAACCCCTATCAGTATCATAAATAACCCCCTCACGGTCATCCACACCACCAGAGCCACCATAAAGAACAACCCCAGTCTTAAGCTTATTATCAACAACCTTGAAATAACCACACCCCTCATATTTACGCTGAAACTGATAGATACCACCAACCACAAGCTTAACACCACACCACTTACGGTACTTACGATACTCACCCAACTCAGGCTCAACCCAAGACCTATCCTGATACTTCAACCAGCCAGCATAAAAACCCTCAAACGCTTCTAGGCACTCCATCCGCTTCCCAGCAACCCACTCACGCGCATCAACCAACTCACCCCCAGCCTTAACCAAGCTCTCAAGAACAGCCCCCACAGACTCGCAGGAAGACAGCGACAAACCCGCCACCTGCCCCTCCATCAACTTACCCAAAGCCCTAACACCATCACCAGGACTAAACACAGCATCATCCAAACGACGCAGGCGACGCTCACGGTCAAACCACACCAACGCCTCACCATCAGACACATCAACCGCCAACGGAACAACACCATCAGGCATAGGGACATTCGAGTGAACCACACCCCTACCATCAACACCAGACAAGGCGAAAGACTCACCCACACGCGAACGCTCAACAATCACAGACTGAACATGCAGAACACCCACACTAGTAGACACAACATCACCAGGAAAAACAGACATCAACAAAACTTCCTTTCAAGAAACTCAATGAAGCAGGCAGAACACCCACCCACAAAAGACAGAGAAATGATAGAGAAAGGGGTGGGCACCCAAACAGGAACAATGACCCACCCCTCAACTCTCACAAGACATGGCTAACCAAACACACGCTCACGCGCATAAGAAACCACATCATCCACAGCGTCCAAAATCTCCAAAGCCAGCGCCTCATCATCCTTAGCAACAGCCTCAGCCCAACCGGGAGCAAAAGAAGACGCAAGGTTACGCAACTCATTGTACGACCACTGCAAGCGACGCTCTTTCTCATCCACCCCATCCCACACACTAGGGTTAGCAGACGTAGCGCTCGCATCAAACGTCGCCAAATCCAAAACCGCCGCCTTCACAAAACCGCCCGTAGAGAACAGCGCACCAATCTCAGACAAAGAACACACCAACCGGGCATAAGTGTTCTTAGCCCTAACCTGAATCTCAACACTAAAAGCCATAACTAACAATCCCTCCATAGGAACAAGATGAAGAATAACGGCAGGGAACGATTACCCGCCATATGATTACCCTATAACTATACCACAGAAAATAGACGACACGCAAGCTTGTGATACACAATGACGCAACCTACTACACCGGGCACCCGCAAAGCAATAAAAACCATCCTTCGACACCCCGACACCAAGGCTTAAAATCGCGCTCACACCATGCGCTTACCAAAAATCAACCTCTGGAGGTTGATTTTTGCCCCCTAAAAATGAGAAA
>ENA-OWLM01000589-OWLM01000589.1-metagenome-genome-assembly--contig:-NODE-589-length-13903-cov-3.922588_pt1 | contig 13903 bp, 9 predicted proteins | sample MGYA00245349_ERZ651102 | MGnify/ENA primary metagenome ERZ651102 (study PRJEB26857, sample SAMEA4031759) | metagenome | biome: human; feature: oral; material: saliva | place: Philippines | collected 2014 | study... | reverse complement strand
CTACTTCATCTAAAGTAAAATTCGGCGCTTGATCATTCAGATCACCTGATTCATCCAGATCTATTTCAATGTAGGATGTATCACCATTCAGAATGTACGAGTTTGGAATATTAAATAAATTTTTACTTTCAGTCTCTTCAAGTAAATTCTTCAACGGTGCAGAAATGAATTTATTTTGGCAAGCACCTGGTAATTTGATTACAAGAATGTCTTCTTCTAAATCAAATTTTTCTTGGAAGAATGTATCACTTTCTACAAAAGCTAAAACAAAGGCTTGAGGATAATTTTGAATATTGGCTAACTGATAATTACCACCTAACCACCACTCTCTTTTTTTAAGCAATTCATCAAAGTAATTTTCAGGATAGATTTGATATAGCTGATATTTTTCGACTTGCATCATAATTTGTCGAATGAATAAACCTCGATAAATATGTCCGACCAGATCCTGACGTCCAAATAAACGTGTTTCTAAATATCTTTTTAACTTTTTGGCCTGAATAATCCCCTTATCATGCTTTTGTTTTTGACCAACCTTTACTTCTAACGGCAATAAGTACATCTGCTGGTCTTTAAAACCTACAAAGACAACATCATCAGATATCGGCCCTGTTTTCACATGATTACAATAAGCACTAAAATCAGACTCACTCATTTTCAGGCCTATATTCCCTGATACACGAATCATTTCTGCCACACTGAGTGGAACCCAGGTAATATCGCTCTTGAATATAAGTGAATTCACATATTTATAAGCTGCAATAATACTTTTTTTCTCTCGACGGTCTTTTTCAGGCAACGTCAGCATTTTTAACAGCCATTCACCATTAAATGCATTGAACTCATCAATACGACCAGCTTGACCCTGACTCAAAATCTGATCATAAAGATCACGGCGTTTCGTTACTGTAATCGCATCATAGTGAGCAGAATTCGTATAGTTATCTGAATAGTGAATTAAAACTACATCTTGCTGGGTTTTAAAGAAATCTAAGGTTACTTTTGGATCGATAATGACCGTCCATAAACTATCTTCATAAGCACGATCAAGTAATCTTTGGAGTTGGTTTGAAACCTTTAAAGAAAGACCATTGGACTCATAAAAATTTTGATTTTTCCAAGCTGCGTAACTTAAAGCACTATACCGCTGAACAATTTGCACCACAGGCTTGTCACGAGGAATTCCTTTTATACCTGCTGTTGTAAAATATGTATTTTGCTGATGATAAGAAGTTTCACCAGCCAGCAAACCATTACACGCGATGCCTGATTTTTCTGCTTTTAAATCAACGTTAGCAACTTCAACAGGAGTATTATTACGTACAAATGTCAGATGTGCGTATTTAAAATCTTCACAACTATTAACTTCAAACTTACTGTACGTAATTCTTCTTCTAATCAAATCAGCTATTTGATCTGCATTACCATCTACCAATGAAAGTTTGCAAAATTGCTTTAACTGCATTTGACTCACAGCATCTGCAACTTGATCAAAATATGTTGTCTTTAACTCATCATCATAGATATTGACATGTATTTTAGGAATATCTTTAGACTTAAGTTTTTGAATAAAACCAACTAAACCTAAGAATAATTCCTGATTAAACCCATTATGAATGGAGTTGATTAATAAAGTATCTCGCTCACCTTGATTGAACAATACTTTAAAAGCTTCGACAAATTCAGATGTTTTTTGTCGAACCAATGGTCTTATATAATTTAACTGAGTTTGTTTATGTGGAATAACTTGAATCCACATTGGATGTTCCACAACTGCTTGGCTATAACTAAAATCATGCTCAGCATGCCAGTTGAATGGAATCAAACCTTCTGCGCTTAAACGGCGCAATGTTGTGCCATGCAAATTTTTAAAGGAGCCTGTCGAGTCATTTAAGCATTCATTCATTAAATTTAAAAAATATGAAAGATTTAATGGATGAAATAGATTGATATACTCCTTTCCATCAAGTTGGCTAAATCCTAAATTTACTAGAATTTTATCTCGATCAGAAAGCATACGTTCCGTTGGAATCTCATGAATTAGCTTTACATATTCTGTAATAACCCGATTCACGATTGCTCTAAATTCACTTCCCCAAGAAACCAAACTTAATGCAGTATTTCTATCCATTAAATAACGATAAAGTTCTGTATAAGAATTATGTAGTTCTGGGTAAAACTCTTCCAAATGATCAATAGAAATTTCATCACCACGAACTGTTACTGTAGAAAGCAACTTTTTAGAAATTAGCTCTAGCTCTAATTCCAATAGCTTTTTATACTCATTTTTAGTTTTATACTCTCGACCTAAAAATGAAATTCTAGAATTTTTAGTATTGTAGATTCCAAACACTTGATCATTAAAGAAATACTGATAAGAATCCGTATTAAAAATTAAAGGTAAGTTTAGACTTGAAACTGAAAGAATACCTTGTATTTCAAAGTTCAAAGTTTGTACGTTACTCTTGATACTAAAATTAACTTGCTCTTCTGTATTGAGAAGCTTATCGAAATCTACTGAACCGAACTCATTTGTATCAACACTTTCGCCACACTGTGACAATGTATAAGTTGAGCGATTTGATGAATCAAAAGTAAACTCTGATTGGTCCGTTTCAAGAATAATTAATTCTTTATTCGGTACTAATAAGAATTTATCCTCAAATGAACTTACAGGAAATATATTTTCTGGAATCAGTAATATTCTGAATTTAAAACACTCTTTGGGCTTTGATCTCTTGATTTCAAAATTTAGATACTTAGGTATACCCTCAAATTCCGTTTCTATACTTAACACCGTTTTTTTATTAGAACGGTTGTTAACTTTATAATCTAAAAGCTTCTTAAATTTAGAGGATACTTTAATATCATCTTCAGATAATTGTCCTTGTATAAAAACTAAATCCAAATTAACTGACAAATGATCAGGAACAACCTCTAAAATCAAATGATGATCACGACTTGCTAAACTACTTTTTTTAGATAAAGCGCCTTTGGTGCGATGATATTCTTTAATCGCAGAAGAATTCAATTCAGCAAATTCAATTAGATCAACAGAGTTTGTTATTCGTTCTTGATAACATTCACCGTAATCAAGTGTACTTCTCCAAGAATTCAAATCATCGTCAGAAAAAAATCTATTGATAAACTTTTCACTAAAATCTAAATCAACCAATTTTTCTACGTATTCTGTTGGAAACTGCTCAACGATATATTCAATATCTTCTTTAAGGCGCTTATTTGCATCTAGCCTTTGCTCAATTTGGGTAATACTTGCCTGTTTTAAGTCAATTAGCGCGGCGTCATTCAAATAACCAAGCTCATTAAATTCAATTTTTCCATCTTGAACTGCATTAAACAGTTCTCTAAAGCCAAACATAGTTGCGCCATCGGCACAAATTATTTCAAACTGATGGTTTAGTAATTGCTTAGAAATCGTATGATCTTTAAAAGAACTTTCATCTATATAACTGAATAAGGCCTGGTAAATAGACTTAGGGTTCCAAACACTATCGGCTAAGGTTAAATCTTTAGATGAATTATTTAATGTATCTAACGATGAATTATGAATGATAAGTAAAATGGAGCTCTTAAATTCTCCGATTTGACTTGAAACATGATCCCTTAAATAAGAAATATAATTTTCAGAATAGCCTTGTTCATCATCAGAGTGAAGAACAGGAATGATCCTCAATCCATTTAAGTTGAGATAATGAATTTTTTCTTGGTGTAAGTAAAAAAATGTTTCTAACTTTCGATGAAAAGCCTCAAATAACTTAAGACTATTTTCATCATCTGGTGATTTAAAGTGGAGTTTTTCACCAATTTTTAAGTTGGTTTTTGCCCAGTCAAAAAATAGTTCAACTAAAAAATCTTCATATTGTTTTTTTGACATAGATTGCATCCCCACTATCACTCATTTTTTCAACATTACCCAAACGCTCATAAAAATTAACTAACGCTTTTCTACTTTCTTTATCAAAATAAATTCCTCGCGCCTCTAACCCTGTAATAACTTCGTATAAGCGTAACTTTTCTCTATCGCCAATGACTAAATTCGTTAATAACAGCAAATATTCCTGAGTTAGCACGAAGACAGTACCTGCACTTCCTCGAATCTGCGTAAAAGGTTTCAAAATAATATTTTTAATTGTACGAACAACATTTGAATTTCGGCTTGCTCTCGTTTCACCCTTTGCAAATTGAGCTTTAAACAAGTGCTGTAATGCATCAATTGCAGATACGACATCAATAAACTTATTATCGTTAATTTTTAAACTTCTATTTTCAGCAAACGCTTCATAAAATTGCTCTAAGTTCGCGAGATCAACTTCACTGAATTTTGTGACTAATTTCCACAATGGTATTTTTTGCTCGGTCGTATTTTGCAAACTTTCACACAGAGCTAAAGTTGGAAAGATTGAATCTAGCCCTTTCTCTACCAATTTATAGCCACTTCTTTGTAGCGAAGCACGCTCACGACTTGCTTTTTCAGTATCTAATATAAAATAACAAGCTTTAATAGGTGGCTCATCGGCTTCTTTCCAACCATTTATGGCAATGGAGAGTTGTGCTGTATACAAAAATGTATATAACTCTAAAAATAGCTGAATATTCTCTAAAAAATATTTTGAATGATTTGTTAAAAAAATGAGATCTTTACCGAAGATATTTGATAGCTTAGGCAAATAAGAGCACATTCCATCGTAATCCGGCAGTCTACTTGGGAAAGATTTTTCAAATGACTCATAAATTTTTTGTTCGATGAAATTTAAGTTATTTACATCATTTTTATAAATATGTTTTTCAAGTAGTAGTGTTTTAAGTAGCGCAACTATACGCTTTTCAGCTGATAATTTTCGTGTATCTTCTGACAGAGAAAAAATACGTAATTTAGGCGAAATCTTAGCAATATTATTTTTTAAAAAATAAATATCATTGACCATAGTCCAAGCTTTTTCATTTTGGACTTCATCCTTAAACGTTAACTCAAAATCTTTTTGGAATGCTTTTAGATCAACTTCGAATTTATTTAACTTTTTTCCAGCAAGTAATCCATACAACTCACTTAAGAATAAACTCGTTACATGCTCCCAATTGAAGTCGTTGCTATTTTCATTTGTACTAATTGGATAGAAGCTAGCCATACTGTTGCTTGATGGCTTTAGATCAGTAGTTAGACTCAACATTAATACCCTACCTCGATACAACCATCTTCACGTATAAACTTAACTTCTTCAAAACTAGATTTGAAATTTATCTGATTAGATTTATTTGCAAAAATTAGTAATCTATTTACTATTTCATTTAGCATTACAACAACACTTCTATCATTTTTGTTTGGTCTATATCCAGCTCTAAGTCTACTAAGAAGTTCATATAAATTAATGTCTACACTGAATACTAATGTTGGATCATTTCCTTCATCACAAAAATCCTTAATTCGGATGTAAACATCAAAATGACCATTGTTATATTTGGGCTGATCTTTCTCGAGAGCTGAAAAATCAGGACCGAGTTTTAAATGGGAAATCACTTTATACTCATCATATTCAGCTATTAAAAATTGATCATCGCCTAAATATGGTGCTTTTTTATTGATATAGCTTCTAATCGCATTAAATAACTCTTTATTATAAAAATTTCGTAATACAGAGCGTGATTTCACTGCATCATAATAAATATGATGTCGATAAATCTCTAAATAATTAGACAATAAACTTTCAGAAAAATCATCTGTGAATTTTTTATGAAAATTATTTCCTATATCTTCAAATTTTAATATGTAAAACAAACGAATATAAGAATTTGAGTCATTTAAACTTCCAATCATCAACTCTGCCTTTAAGCTTTGTTTAAATATTTCAAATTCTTGAGTAAGGCTATCGAGCTCGTAACCTATAACAAACCGGTCAATCGTTTTAGTTCTTAATCCAGAGGGATCAAACTCAATGGCTTTTTCTAAAATTTCATTATCATTACAACTGAATAAGTTATTAAACAAATAATCTTTTTGACAAATTAATTCATAAATTAAATCTAAAAAGGTTCTTGCCGTAATAAATTGATTCCTAAATAATCTAACTTTTAGCAATAACTCAACAATTACGCCCTGGACTTTTTCATTACATAAAAGCTTATAATTTATAAATTTAAGATAATCCTTACTATTTAAGCCCTCAAGCTCATCTTTTATATAAAGTTGATATAGTTCAGATGAGGGTGAGGTAATTCTCTTCAAAAGCCTCGTAGTGAATTCACTTTTATAGCTAGTCTCAGTAATTTCAAACTTTGGATAGTCTTCAAAGTTTACAAAATTAAAATCATCGGACTTCACTTTTAACTCTAAATATTTTTTAATTTTATCGCTAATATTTTTATTTTTAGCTTCTTCTGAATAGTTACCCAACATACCGATATTGATACCAATGACGAGTGAATGACTCCCTTTATCAAATTCATCAAAAATTCGATCTAATGTAACTATTGCATTATCGTGAGGTTCAAAACTATGAGTCGCATCCAAATGAAAATGTATATAATGTTGTGTAAATGCTTGTTTTGCACGAAGCATTAGCTCAGATTTACCGTCACCACTACTGCCACATAAAAAAATAATTTTTTTAGATTCTTCGCTGATCTGTGCCAACAAGGACATGAAATCCTCTTCAATTGGCATCGCGACATACAGATTAGATTTGATTCTAGTTAGGCCTTCATCACGATCACTTTCAGTCGAAACTGCAAATGATGATGATTTAGATAATACGCCCAAAGCATCAACAAAACGCATGCATTACCCCAAAATATAATTTTTAAAATCTAATTAGTTTTTAGATTAAATCCTAAAACAGCTTAGGAATTGGCTGAAGCATACAGAAAGGTGTAACACTAAGTACGTCTAACTATATGTCTTTAGCTATATTACGATGTTTTATCATTTTTTTTCTATCAAAATAAGACTAAAGACGTTTCTATTGTGATGGATTAATTCCACTCTCCTAGATAAATTTTGCTTGTTCTTGAACTCTAAACCTTTTACGGCATTTCCCTTTGCTGCCCACTACACCACAAATCATACTCAGGAGCCGATTTATAAAGGCCAATTAATATTAAAAAACTTTATTTAATTTTTTGCACAGTGTGCACAAGGATGATAATATTAATAATATATAAATCTTATATAAATTAATAACTTACAGCCAATTATTAACCACCTTTTCCCAAAGTACATTCAGCCACTTCTCATCGCGATCAGGTCGCTGATCTACTGTAATCCACTGTTTTAATACCCTAACCCCATTAAACTGGTCTAACAATTCCTGAGCCTGCTCTTCATTTAAGTCAGTAAACGCCCTACCGCCTTTTACTCTATCTGCTGTTCCATATTTAAAAGACATATAGCACACACCGCCACGGCGTAATGCAGCATGAATACGTTTTAAAACATCAGGGAGACTGTTACGAGCACAATGTAGTAAGGAGGCACATGCCCATACCCCATCATAAACATCGTGCATATCAAGCTCATAAAAACTTTGCTGCTTAACAGGTACTCCTGTCAATTGGGTCGCTCGTTCGACCAATACTTCAGAATAGTCCGTCGCATCAACTTGATAGCCTTTATTTTTAAAAGCCAAAGTATCACGCCCTGAGCCACAGCCTAAATCCAGGATGCGTGCAGAATCTGGCAACTCAGCTAAAAATGGTTGGTATAGGCTTTCCATATCCACATACAACGTGGCTTGTAAAAATTGATCTGCGTATTGGTTGTAATAGTCTATTGTTTTCATATTGGTTGCTTAGGCTAAATACTAACCCCAGTCTACTAAAAAACAAAAAAATAAGGGAGCATTTGCTCTCTTATTTTTTTAGTCAAATAAATCTGCTCTTACTTCTTCAAAAGCACGATCTGACTTAAAACGATTACATATCGGATGAATAATTGCTCCATTTTCTAAAACACCGTAACCACCTTCTGCTTTCGATTCACGATGATCTACTTCAGTCGATTCAAGGTATAAAGCGCTATCACATACTTCGCAATAGCTCCAACTTTTCCTTTCCTCACGTTGATACAGGTTTCTTTTGGCCGCTAGTGAAAAATTTAGAGGTTTTTTCTTCTTTGATGATCTTACTGATTGCACAAAGCTCACAACATCATCAACAATACTCTCATCATAATCACCACCAAAACGGTCAAGGTAAAAATCATTAAAATTAATATAATCAAATGATTGACTCATCGAAAGAATGACGGTGTTCAAACAAACTTCATCTTCAAAATCTAAATCCATATTCAGTCCAATACAGATAAAGGCCTGATACACGTTCTTCAATCGCTCATGTGATTTGATCCCGCTACCAAACTTACCGACAGTTTCTTTAATCGCCACAGGAATTTTTTCAATTAAACTTTCAACACCACGGCGTGCTCGAGTAAATCCAATAAAATCTATCTTTTTATTCTGTATTTCAAAACAGTCTTTTTCAATTTCACAGACGATAGAGAACCAGGCCAAAAAGGATGTCACTTGAAAACGATTATCTTTATAAAAATATAGTTTTGGGTGTAAGCCCAAACTTGGAATCCGAATACTAATTGGTGGTGTAGCGATACGACACAGCACAATTCTAAGTTTTAGCATTAAATTTTCTACACGCTGACCTTGGTCTATATTCGCAGTATTCTGACTAGTATCACCAAACATGATATTCAGGAGTTCATTGACCAAGCCGATTTTTTTACCGTGTGTTAAATCCGGCTCTAAAAGTATTATCTTAAAAAGATGATCATGAATTTGCTCACCCAAAGTGATCACTTCATTTATCCGCTCGTAATTCAGTTCAGCCAAGTTGGATTTATTATCGTTTATATAACAACACGCATAAATCACATAAAAAGCATCACTCCCCCTATTTTGTAAATGATATTCTTCATCAGGATCTAATCGCTTCGTATCCGAATTGATTGAACAAAAGGCTTTTCGAGCTTCCTCAGGTGTCCCAATGACTTCAATAAAATTAATTTTGGTTGATTTTAATTTTTGCTGAAACTCAGAATCGCTACATAACTCTTGAAAATCAGCTAATCCACCTAATCGATTACGAATCTGACGAATATCTCGTTTTTGTGGTGCCGTGAATTTTGGGGCTCCTATTACTTGCTCATCAATAAAGTATCTTTTGATCCAAGCATAGATAATTGAAATCCTGTGCCCACCATCGATGATATAAATATTACCAGCAGCATCTTTCCAATAGCGAACGCATAAATTGACATTACGATCATTCAAACAGTTTAGAATAAACTCCTGAATTTCAGCAGGGCTCCAGCACTCTGTGGAGCGTTGATTGTCTGCTTTATATAGTTTTTCTAGGATCTCATGGTTGGCGAAGTCATAAAGTGATATTTCAAAGTTATGGTGCAGATTTGAGTGCGACATTTCGTCAGGCACCATCATTTTTCTTTGAATAATATTGGTTAAAAGCTTAGTACGGGCCATTTTATTTTCTCTAGGCAATACTTCTCTATATCTCGTAAGATTACGAAATTAGAAGTAATTAAAATTAAAGTTAGTGATTAATGAATTAAATATTCATTAATTCAGAAGTATCTTTTTGCTAGAGAAAAAACAGATAGAAATAATATAAAGACGCATTTTAAACCTCGTTGATAGATTGTCGTTTGCCAACATCCTTTCCACGAGATGGAGGCAAACCAAATAGGGTGTGGAAATACCGCTCAACGAAACGGCCAGTCAAAGACTGCCCTACCTAGCTTACCATAAAAGCGCCATGTAGACACAAAAGAGCCACTAAAAGCGACTCTTTAGTTCGTTGAGTAACAGGTTTCCACGCCTGGTCACAGATTTTGCTGTAACATCTTTATCTTATGTGCATAAATTCAATTGGTCAAATTTTATGATTAATATTTGATCAATTGATTCAAAAATAATTACTTATATTTTTAGAGGCTTAAGAATACAGATAAGTATCTTATAATTTCTACAATATTTAGTTTCTGTAAACTGATCGCAATGAAACTCTATATATTTAAGCAGCCTGATTTAATAAAGGAAGTAGATTGAAACTGCAAATTTTATCGGATACTCACAATTCCAAATATTCAATATCAGAGCAAGCTGATGTCATTATTCATGCTGGCGATTTTTCTAATCGCTTAAGTGGTGCAATTGAGTTTGCCGAAAAATGTAAATCTCTGAATAAAAAATTTATTTTTGTTTTAGGTAATCATGATTACTACAGCTCTAACTACAGTTCAGTCGTGAATTTCTTGAAAGAAAACTACCCTGAAAATGCACTACTTGATGACAACCATATCAAAATTCAAGATAAAATATTTGTAGGCGGCACGTTATTTACGAACTTCCGCTCCAATTCCCCACTTACATCTCCTAACGTACTTTTACAGTCTCAAAAAGATGCTGAACAATCGATTTATGATTTTGATCAAATCATGATTGACAGTGATCATCGAACGATAACTGCTAATGACTACATAGAATTATTTAAAAAATATCATGAAAATATTATGCAATTTAAGGATAAAGATAATGTGATTGTCATTACGCACTTCCCGCCTCATTTAGCTTGTCTTGATCCATATTGGGGTACGCATCCTGTTGCATCAGCCCTCAATCCCTATTTTATTAATGACCTAGATGTAAAAGGCTTCAAACTTTGGATTTCTGGACATACCCACACATCAGTGGATACTATAGTCGACGGATGTAGATTAGTAATCAATCCTTTAGGTTATCCACAGGAGCAGGGAAAAAATGGATTTAGAGAAAATTTGATCATCGAAGTTTAAGTTGTCATACTTGAGTTGAACCAATCTAAATCAACTCTAATATCAAAATTCCTGTAGAACTGATGATTTAGATTCTTCGCCATGAATTAGGAGAAACTCATGTCAATTCATTTAGATTCAGAAAATGATAGAAGGAATAAACTTTCAGAACAAATGCTTAAAGATCTACTCGAGATCAATAAACTTCAAGGTAATTCCATTAAAAAAATGAAAGCAGATCAAAATGGTATTTTCTATGTGGAAGAGGAAATATCAATTGACGACGTACTCAAGCAATTTTGAACTCTGCTCATTGAAACGATATAAGGCGCTTGAATTTTATATTTAAAAGCTTAACCAAATTGTATCACCTGTAGATGCGTACATAGCTTCAGCAGTTTCTTTCAACACATCACTCTCATCCGTTTCCATTGATAGTTCATCACATGCAGGATACCTACTATCGCTTGTGGAAGAAAAGCTGGATTGAACAATAGACCCATCTTGCATAAATCTAGTTCTATCTTGCCTTAAAAGCTGTACACCACGGTAGCTAGCACGCATTTGATTTAATGCTTGAAGACGTCTTTCATTTGTAGTCATTATTACCTTTCTCGACATTAATTTTTTCCTTGATTTTTATCTGAAATTAAGATTAATAAATTATGACATAAATTAAAATTGAGTAATGATCCCGCAATACTTCATTAAAATCACAGCGATCAAATAAAAATAAAACAATGTCTTAAAAATCAATCCTCTAAAAACTCCATGACATCTTTACCAGTTCTGACGATTTTCATAGGAGGTTGATTAGTTGCGTTTAGTATAGACCTGAGATCGTCACACTTTATTATTTCATCTTACTAATTTTTTGCTGCGGATTCAGCGAATATTTTCGCATTATCTTTAGAAATAATTTGATCTACCATAATATGTACCTCACTTTACAAATTTTTCAACATCTTGCTCTTCAACACGCTGATATGAAGACGAACTATTAATTAAAGAATGCCCTCTTCTGAGTGCCAATTCTTTATTAATTTCTTGCTCAGCTATACTTGTCTCGCCGTGATTTTTTATGTATTCAGCGCGTTTTTGTATAAATGCTCGCTCACGCTCTCGAACGTTGGAATTCAATTCCATATTTTCCGCTTGACGAGTAGCTATATAATTATATGTAATGAATCCGCAAAGTACGATTAAAGAGAAACCAAGTTGCCTTTTTATACTTCTACTCACAAATCATCCTTTTATATCTAGTTGATACTGAAGTTATCGTGTATTCATACTAATAAATTTAAAAATTAGAATGGATAAGACACTATAAGGGTTAATCACTCATCTCTAGGATTGAAATCTTTAAATTCATCAGCATTGCTAGCAAATTCAATAAAAAAGTTATGCCATGCAAATAATGACTCTAATTCCTGTTTATTTTGAATCGGCTTAGGCAACTCATATCCAATGATCCAGTATGGTGCTGTACAGCAAACATGCTCAGGTATAAGGACTTGCTGTAAGGCTTTTTCAGCACTTACTAAATATAAATTATCGTTTAAGTGGACAATACTCCCTTGCAAAGCTTCTTGAATACAATGATCTGCCTCTATATACGTATCCTTCATTTAGTTCGCCTCCATTTTTCAATTAATGGGATTTCTAAATCTGTTAAATTATTTAACGCTGAGATTACTATTTCAATTGCATCACACCATTTGACAACTCTTGTATACTACCTAAAAAATTCAAAAAATTGATTGATTCAAAATTTCAAAATACGTAAGTTGAGTGGAAACGTTATAAACATCAACCTGAATATCAATATCCATGGCGCAAGCTCCACATTAGAATATTGCTACAACCTTCCTAAAAGGCACTGCTCACAACAAATAATATCAGGTACTCCCCCTGGTGATTTACTAAATCACATTTCATCTGAGGAGCACATTGAATCCTTATATACCGATGGGGAGTCTATGATACGAAATGCTACAGACAAGTCATTTTAGATCGACTGGCACATACTTGTACTCTGCTAAAAAAACATAGAATCATGGAAAGATAAAAAATAGAGATCTTTATAAGTAAATGAATTCTTAAAAACATTCAAACTTCTAGGAAGAACATTCTGGAAAAAGTAGTCAGGTGATCATCGCAAAAGTCTGATGGAAACCAAGTTGGGTTGCATCAAATTATTGAAAGAGTTATATCTCTAATTTATATTTTTTAGAGTAATTCCATCTTTCTATTCTTTATGTAACCACAGCACTTAGGTTTTAAACAGCATCCTACTAAATAAATTAAAAGCTAGAATCATCCTTTTAAAAATACCAAAAATTTTCAATCAATTAAAATCAACCCCCTAAAACAGATTTTCACAACCATAAAAACTCCATTTACTATAAATTAACACTTAATCCAATTGATCACATTAAAACCAATAAAATACTTTATTTAAATGAACAATAATTTCGAGATACCTCTATTAACTTTAACAAAGATTAAATATTAAAAAATTTCTCAAAAAGATTTGCATTTCTGTCTAAAACCACTCAAAAAAGCTAAAAATGGGGGTGAAATCCCCCCCTAAACTTCCCCATTTTTGAGCACAAAAAACCAGATTATCTGCAAAGAAATACTAAGAAAAACCAAGTTGCAAAGTTAAAAACAATATCCATATGTTTTCAATGTATTTTTTTTGATAAATTTCCGTTCATATGCTAAACCTCTGATAGAACCTCTCAGCACTCTTTTTTGATACTCTCAGCACTCTTTCATCTTGTAAAAGACGCTTTGCAACAGCATCTTTTGAATAAAATTATTATCTTTTTTATTTAAAAATACATCTGAAAAATAAATTTCTTCTGAATAATATGAGCTGTAATATTTTTTGCCGGTTGAGATACAAAAATGCACATCATTCATGTATGGTCTTAATCCATCAATCAACTCATGGGCAAAAGTATCGCTGTAAATTGAATCAGAATTTTCAATTTTTTTTTCGATAGATTTCACTAAATTTTCTAAATTAAGTCCCTTGCTTACCGTATCATCAAAGCCAGCATATGAAGACTCATAAAGATA
>ENA-OWLM01000588-OWLM01000588.1-metagenome-genome-assembly--contig:-NODE-588-length-13908-cov-5.455569_pt1 | contig 13908 bp, 10 predicted proteins | sample MGYA00245349_ERZ651102 | MGnify/ENA primary metagenome ERZ651102 (study PRJEB26857, sample SAMEA4031759) | metagenome | biome: human; feature: oral; material: saliva | place: Philippines | collected 2014... | reverse complement strand
CAGCGGGTGCGGCCGGAGCGGCGACCGGTGAGCTTGCGGCGAAGGCGATAGCGGGTATGCTGTATCCTGACGTCAAAGATTTGTCGACGCTGAGCGAGGAGCAGAAGCAGACGGTCAGTGCACTGGCAACGATATCGGCGGGGATGGCTGGCGGGATTGCGGGGGGCAGCACGGGCTCTGCGGTGGCAGGCGGACAGGCCGGGAAGAATGCGGCAGAAAATAATGCGCTAGGAGATAAAGACAAGAAGCTTCCGATACTGGATATCCGCCCGGGCTGGCTGAAACCGGGGATTATAAATGAGGACGGAGATCCGAGCTTTGCAGGCGGCGGGATTGCTAAAGGTGTTATTCCTCTGGGCCGGGGGTCAACGGGAAGAACTACGCCAAACTCTTTAGGAGAGAAATTGTCGATGGAGCAGGCAATATCTAATCCTGCTGCAGGTCGTCAATTGCCCGTACCTATGACAGATCCAAGATGGCCAAGATCCGACGGTTGGGTAAAAATGGCCCAAAACATTAATGGCGTTGAAGTTCATTATGTTCGTAATACAAAAACAGGGCAGGTTGATGACTTCAAATTTAAATAGGGTCTTATAAATGTTAGTTCTATGCCGCTCAATTTCAGGGAAAACATTACCTGAAAATGTAAGAACTATGGGTGAAACGGATGAAACTGATTTCTCACCTTTGCAACCAGATCAGCAATATAAGGTTTATGGGTTGATGTTCTACGCATCCAGAATTGATTTTTTAGTTTGCCCTTCTTCAGGTGGTCCGATGTGGGTTCCGTCAACCCTATTTGATGTTGTTGATGACGAAATTCCTCTCGGGTGGGGATGTGTTCTTACTGAGAGAAGTGAAGGTTATGCCGATTTATCTGAGGCTTTTGGTATTCATTCTATCTGTGGGTATCTTGAGCTAATAAGGTCGTATTCACATTATGTTGGGATACTTGAACGTGATCCGGAGGATCTAAAGATTTTTTACTCTCAGTAGCGAAAAGATCCTAGCCGCTGCGCCGGGATCGTCTTTTTTACCCGTCAGCCCTTAACCGGTTCGATCGCAAGTCGTTCCTGAATCTTGCCTCTGCCAGCCAGTTACCGTTTAGTCGCTGATGAGATTGTGGGAACACCTGGTGGTCATACAGGCACTGGCTCTTTAACAGTAATGGAGATAATGGAAAACGGGGAGCGAAACCACGGCGAAGAGTGACTACCGTTACCAGGAGAGAGCTAGGCGCATCGCTGGGGTCACAGTCATCCAAATCCTCATCGCACATGGAGAGCGAGACGACCACGGGCAGCACCCTGAGCGCGGGTAATAACGTCACGATAAAAGCCACCGGAAGCGACATCACCGTGGCGGGCAGCCAGATTAAGGCCGGGAAGGACGTGACGCTGGACGCGGCGCGGGACATCAACCTGATTGCTTCGCAGGACACGCAGCAGACGACGGGTAAAAACAGCAGCAGCGGCGGCAGCCTTGGCGTCGGGGTGGGTGTCGGCTCCGGCGGTGCGGGCATCAGCATCTCGGCGAACGCCAACAGCAGCAAGGGGCACGAGAAGGGCAACGGCGTCTGGCAGAACGAGACCACGGTGGATGCGGGTAACCGCGTGACCATCACCACCGGGCGTGACGCGACGATTGCCGGGGCGCAGGTGAGCGGCGACGCCGTGGTGGCGGATATCGGTCGTGACCTGACGATTGCCAGCACTCAGGACAGCGACCACTACAACAGCAAGCAGAACAGCGTCAGCGGCGGCGTGGGGTATACCTTTGGTGCAGGCACGGCATCCGGCAGCATCAACGTCAGTCGCGACAAAATGACCAGCGACTACGACTCGGTGCAGGAGCAGAGCGGGCTGTTCGCCGGCAGCGGCGGGTTTGACGTGACGGTGGGTAACCACACGCAGCTGGACGGTGGTGTGATTGCCTCGACGGCGACGGAGGATAAAAACCGCCTCGACACGGGGACGCTGGGCTTCAGCGATATCCACAACCAGGCGGACTTTAAGACGGAGCATCAGGGTGCGGGCATCAGTTCGGGCGGCAGTATCGGCGAACAGTTTGCCGGGAATATGGCGAACGCTCTGCTGGCCGGAGGCGGCAACAGTGGTCACGCGGAAGGGACGACGCAGGCGGCGGTGAGCGAGGGCAGCCTCATCATCCGCGATAAGGAGAGCCAGAAGCAGGATGTGGCGAACCTGAGCCGCGATGCGGAGCACGCGAACGGCAGCATCAGCCCGATATTTGACAAGGAGAAGGAACAGCAGCGCCTGCAGGAAGTGCAGCTGATTGGTGAGATTGGCTCGCAGGCGGCGGATGTTGCGCGTACTCAGGGCGAGATATATGGGCTGAATGCGGCCAGGGAAGAACTGGCGAAAGAGGGCGTGACTGAGCCGGGAGCGGATGCCAGCGACGCACTGAAAAAGGCCTATCAGGATGCGCTGCGAGAGACCGGTGCGTATAAAACCACGACGGCGAAATATGGCACGGGCAGTGACCTGCAGCGGGGTATCCAGGCGGCGACGGCCGCGCTTCAGGGGCTGGCAGGAAGTGACCTGACGGCGGCGCTGGCGGGAGCGTCGGCACCGGAGCTGGCAAACTATATCGGACATGGCTCCGGGCTGAGCGATGAGGCTGCGGTGGTGGCGCATGCCATCCTGGGCGGCGCGGTTGCTGCACTGCAGGGGAACAGTGTTGCAGCGGGTGCGGCCGGAGCGGCGACCGGTGAGCTTGCGGCGAAGGCGATAGCGGGGGCGCAGGGCGGGAAGAACTCGTCTGAGTCAAATTCACTTGCAGTGGACCGTGCCCGCGCAACAGCGAAACAGGCTGCCGAATCCCTGAAAAATCAGATCAGGGAAAAGCTGGGTGAAGGTACTGCGTCTTCCATTGCGAATGGCATTATCAATGCTCTTGCGGATACCGGTGATGCAGCATTAGGTTCGGCAGACTACGCTGCTGATGCTGCAATGGCGCTGGCTTCCTGTGCTGCGGGTGACAGTTATTGCAGTAAAGCAATGAGTGACCTGTCAGGGAAGAATCAGGCGGTGGCGGACAGTGTTAGCGCCCTAATGAAGAGCGAAACTTGGTCAGCGGTTGCGGATACGGTTAAACAGGCCGCTGGGGGAAATCAGGCTGCGCTTGAAGCAACGGGGGGACTGCTGGCAGGTATTATACTGCCGGGTAGGAAAATACCAAATGCTGCATTTGATATATCCAAGTCTGTGGTAGATTCAAAGAAATTTAATTATCTTTTCGGAAAAGCAACGGGAAGCGATCATACATTGGATCGTACAAATCAGCTGGCATTGGAAATGAAAAGATTAGGAGTAGCCGATGATGCAAATGGACATGCTATACTTGCAGAACACTTCACAAAAGCAACAAAAGATCCAAGTAACATTGTAAAAACATTCGCGAATGAGCATGGCAATTTTGAGGTAAGAGAATCTTTCTTCATAGGGCCTTCAGGTAAAGCTACTATGTTTGAAAGTACCTTTAAGGTTGCAGATGACGGCTCTCACAATTTTATAACCACGATACCGAAAAATGGGGTGTCAAAGTAATGTTTATAGAGAACAAACCTGATGAATTAGAGTTATTGTCATTTTTTGAATGTGAACCCACCATCCTTGAAAAGGATAATGGGAGTTATTTATATGTTGTCACAGATCAAAAGGGATGTAGACTTGACTTTTCCTTTAGTGTTATAGAGGGCTGGATTCAGTATGCTGTGAGTCTTGATAATAGTAAGGTTGTTCAAAGTTATATTGAAGGGGTAAGTTATTTTAGTATAAAAAATGATAAGTCAGGTGAATATCTATATACTGAAGTAATTACTACTGAGCAGATTAAAAAAATTGAAGTGCGCGTAAAGCCCTATATATTAATAAATAGTGGTACTTTGGTTAGATAATAATTTTCGACTATCTTGTCGGAACCAAAAGAAATTTTTGACAGGGTTAATTAAAGATCCCGACCTCAGAGTCGGGATCTTTTTAATTGTCACCTACCCCGCTTAATCACCGGCACATCACCCAAATCATTCAGCGCTCCCGGAAATGTCTTTAACCACTGCGCCACTTTCTTTTTATTAATATTCACCACACTCATACCTTCAAGACATCCCCATAACTCACGTGTATGCTGCGGTGTAATGACAATACAATCCTTCATTGCGCGGATTTTGACAGGCATCCCGTTGATAAAACCAGCATTTGCGAGCCATTTGCCACTAAGAGGAAGATATCTACAGTCCACCCGTGAATAAAGTTCACAACAGGCTGAACTGTCTTCGGAGGTTTCTGCGCGGGGATGAACAGGGGCAGCATCAGTCCGGTTTCCGTGCAAACGTCGAATATCATTTTTGCGTATCAGATCGCGGTTTTCGGTAATATTGTTAAAAGCATCTGATTCTGTTTTGAAAACAGTAAACTCTGGCTTAAAATTCGTCTCAGCCATATTCAACTCCTTATAAGTTGCTTTGTGGTTAGCGGCATGAAGGTGGTGGTACACTTTCATGTCGCGCTCTTTAATAATATGAAAAACTATATCCTATTAACGCTTCCTTTACTGTGAAGTGATTTTCTATGTGTTGATTATACCGGACTGAATAAAAATACAGTATCTGATGAGAAGTTAATTATTGAAATTGCGAGTTAGCTTCAGAAAATATTACGGCTTGCTGTAGTGTTGCATAATAAATAGAAATTATGTCTACTTTGTACCTTCTCCATTCAGAACCAGTTCCTCGGCTCGGCGTATTTCCTGGACAGGCTCGGCCTGAACCCGGACCGCTACTACCTTTTCCTCGGCGACGCGGCATTTGATATCCGTTACGTTAGCAACGCCATTCTGAACCAGACCGGCAGCCGGTATATCAACGGCATCGGTTCCGATCTTGATCAGATGCGCTATCTGATGGACAGCGCAGCCACGCAGCAGCAGGCGCTGGGCCTGAAATTTGGCGTGGCGCTGACGGCTGCACAGGTTGCCGCGCTTGACCACAGCCTGCTGTGGTGGGAAGCGGCGATCATCAACGGCCAGACGGTGATGGTCCCGAAAGTCTATCTGTCACCGAAGGATGTCACCGTACACAGCGGCAGCGTGATTAGCGGGAATAACGTGCAGCTGGCGGGCGGCAACGTCACCAACAGCGGCAGCACCATTACGGCGCAGAATGCCCTGTCCATCGACAGCAGCAACAGCATCAGCAACCTCAACGCCGGGCTCATCAGCGCGGGCGGCGGGCTGAACCTGAGCGCGCTGGGGGATATCAACAACATCGGCTCCACCATCAGCGGTAAAACCGTCGGGCTTGAGAGCCTTACCGGCAGTATCAACAACATTACCCGCGCACAGCAGTGGAATATTGATGCGGGGAACATGCATGTTGGCGGTACGGATGTGGGCACGACGGCGTCCATCACCGCGACAGACGGGCTGGCGATGCGCGCCGGACAGGATATCAACGTGACGGGCGCAAACGTGTCGGCGGGCGGTAGCCTGGGCATGGCGGCAGGAAATGATATCAACATCACCGCCAACGAGATGGCGACGAGCGAGGGACGTGCCGGGCGCAACCGCGCGACAACGGAGACGGCGTCGGTCACGCATCAGGGCAGCACGCTGACCGCAGGCGGCGACCTGACCCTGCAGGCGGGAAACGACGTGAATGTCCGTGCGGCGGCGATGGCGGCAGAAGGGGATGTGGGCATTCAGGCCGGACGCGACGTGAACCTGATGGCGGAAGCCACCACCACGCGCAGCAGCAGCGAGGGCGGTAAGAAAACCGTTATCGACGAGTCCGTACGCCAGCAGGGCACGGCAATCGCCAGCGGCGGCAACACGGTCATTCTTGCCGGGCGGGACGTGACCGCACAGGCGGCAGAGGTAACGGCGCAGGGTGATATCGGCGTGGCGGCAGGTCGCGACGTGAATCTGACCACGGCGACGGAGAGTGACTACCACTTTAAGGAAGAGACCAAAACCAAAAAAGGGTTCCTCAGCAAGAAGACCACCCACACCATTGAGGAAGACAGCGCGACGCGGGAGAAGGGCTCGCTGCTGAGCGGCGACAACGTGACGGTGTCGGCGGGGAACAACCTGCTGCTGAAAGGTTCGGCGGTGGCGGGTGACGGTGACGTAGCCCTGTCCGCAGGCAATAACGTGGACATCGTGGCGGCCACCAACACGGACACCTCATGGCGCTTTAAGGAGACCAAAAAGTCCGGCCTGATGGGCACGGGCGGTATCGGCTTCACCATTGGCAGCAGCAAAACCACCCACAATCTGCGGGAGCAGGGCACGACGCAGAGTGAAAGCTTCAGCACGGTCGGCTCGACGGGCGGCAGCGTCAGCATCACGGCGGGCAAGCAGGCGCATATCGGCGGAGTAGACAGGTTTACTAAAACACGTTCTAACGGGCAGACGTTGTATTACAACCTATTGGCCATGCTACCTGGGCATTGATCTTTAAAGATGCTACGGCAACTATTCCCGTTTATCAGCTGAAATATAAGGTACTTTTCTATAAGAAACCTGAGGGTGGGAATATGTTTTCCGCGTATACTGTAGCTGAGTGTTCTCCAGTTCCTGTGGAAGCGAATCTGTCAGAATGGGAACGAGAGAATTATAAGAAGGTGACTGTTGAAACCCAGATGTATATGGATTCCTGTATCCTTGAGTTAAATAATCAACTCCCGCGCTTGCTTAAAAAGTAGCATCTATATTAAGTTATCCCATCCCGGCTTTAATGCCGGGATTTTGTCTTTTAAGCGTCAATTATCCATTTTAATTACCGACATACCCCTCAAATCATTTAACGCCCCCGGAAATGTCTTCTACCATTGCGACACTCTCTTTTTATTAATGTTCACCACATTCATATTTTCCAAAATCCCCATAACTCCCGAGTATGTTGCGGCGTAATAACAATAAAGCTCTGTTTCTACTCGAGGATGAACAGGGGCAGCATCAGTCCGGTTACCGTGCAAACGGTTGATGTTATTTTTCGTATCAGATCGCGGACTAAATAAAATTCAGTAGGCGATAAAAAATTAATTATGGAAATCCCGAGGCAGCTTCGCGAAATTTAATTGTCTACCGTCGCCTTACTCGATAAATACCAATGACAGCTATTTCATACTGTCTATCTATCCTTACGGCACTCTCTGATCTCTTGTAACTAATTGAAATTGCCATGAATATAGTAAAAATCGAGACAAATCCCTACGTAAAATTACCAGGTAAAACGCGTAATCACCCTAATAGTTTGCCCTCACCGGCCTGTTTATGATTCGTCTCACTGACTGTTATTTCCTGACACTGGCGGACGGCAGTTCGACGTGCAGTAATAATTTCCAACGGAGTGAAGATGAATATGAAAGCGATTTTAGTTGCCCTGCCGATTGCAGCAATCCCGGTTACCGTTATGGCGGCAAATACTGAAGAAGGTTATTACGCTTCAGCAAAATACCTGCAGATCGAGCAGCGAGCGAAAGAGATGGATACCAGCGCTCGCCCGGGTGTCGGGCAGTTCGTCGGCGGTAAAGAAAAAGAGCATTTTGGCGGCGCGGCGATTGCTGCGGGCTATCAGTTTGGTAACGGCTGGCGCACCGAAGGTGAATACACCTTTAAGCAGAAAACGGAATACACCAGCGGTTCCAGCACGTTCGCCAACAGCTATAACCACCTGCAGACTGAAACCGAGCGCCTGATGCTCAACGTGTATCGCGATTATGAGCTGGGTTACGGTGTTTCCGTGTACGGTACCGCAGGGGTGGGCGTGAGTAAGATCAAAGCGGGCGGCTGGCAGGGTAATGCAGGTCGTGAATATGCGTCTACCACCCAAAGCAATTTGACCTACGCGTTAGGCGCGGGCATCAGCTATATGCCGGTTGAGCGTCTGTATGTTGATCTGGGCTATCGCTATATCGATATGGGTAAGATCGAAAGCGGATATAACAACTTTACCAACGCGCGTGGCTTAAAAGATGAGCAAATGAAAGCGCACATTGTCTCTAATGAATTTACCCTTGGCATGCGCTATGTCTTTTAACCTGTTGATATTGTCACTGCTTTAAAAACAGGGCCAACGCCGCGTTGATGCGGGGTTGGCTTTTTTGCGCTTTGTTGGCGTCACCAGGTTTTCTTATCGCCACGCCAAAATTGGTAAACAAAAAAGCCACTCGAGAGAGTGGCTTAATCTTATGATTCTAAAACTAAAATTTGGTGGCCCCTGCTGGACTTGAACCAGCGACCAAGCGATTATGAGTCGCCTGCTCTAACCACTGAGCTAAGGGGCCGTGGCGGTGAATTATAAAGTAACTCCCCGCAGCAATCCAGCCATTCACTCCTGCCTGCTGTTTTTATAAACAATGCATAATCAATCCTTTATACTTCCATAACGATGTATCAGTGGGAGTAAAGATGATTAACGATATTCTGGCCCCTGGCCTGCGGGTAGTGTTTTGCGGTATCAACCCGGGGAAATCCTCGGCGCACACCGGTTTTCACTTCGCTCATCCGGGAAATCGCTTCTGGAAGGTGATCTATCAGGCAGGTTTTACCGACAGGCTACTCAAGCCAGAAGAGGAGCAACACCTGCTGGATACGCGCTGTGGGATCACCATGCTGGTCGAGCGTCCTACGGTGCAGGCAACCGAGGTTAATCTGCATGAACTACGCAGCGGCGGGCGGGAACTGGTCAAGAAAATAGAGGATTATCAGCCCGCTGCGCTGGCTATCCTCGGCAAGCAGGCTTACGAGCAGGCATTCAGCCAGCGCGGGGCGCAGTGGGGTAAACAGAGCATTAGTATCGGCGTAACGCAGGTGTGGGTGCTGCCAAACCCAAGCGGGTTAAACAGGGCAACGCTGGATAAGCTGGTTGAAGCCTATCGCGAACTGGATGAGGCGCTGATGGTGCGCGGGCTGTAGCTGCCGGAGCCAGAGGCTCCGGCGTTACTGTCAGAACTCGACGCGTGCGCCCATGTTGTAGCGGCGTCCTTCCAGCAGGGAAGACTGGTTATAAGACGTTTTGTAAATCGGGTTCACGTCGAACAGGTTGTAGACCCCCGCCATCAGCGTGATGCGCTTGTTGAGATGGTAGCGGGCGCCTAAATCGACCAGCGCATAGGCCTCCGTGGATGTCGATTTCCCGGTGTTCGGCGTGTTGCTGCGCCAGCTGGCTTTGGTCCACAGCTCAAGATCGTTAAGCGTGTTCCACGTCAGGGAGAGGTTGGCCATGCTGCTCGGGAATTCATTCAGCGCTTCACCCTTGTACTGACCGCTCTTTTGCTCGCTGTGCGTATAGGTGTAGTTCGCGTTAGCCTTCAGCGCGGGCGTGACCTGCCAGTCACCGTTCAGCTCCAGACCATAGATTTCAGCGTCGCTGACGTTAAAGTACTGGGAGACCTCTTCCGCTTCATAGCCGTTGTACACACACTTCTGCGTCGCCGTTGCGGTACAGATAGTGTAGTCGCTGATCTTGTCTTTAAATTTGGTGAAGAACACGGTGGCATCCAGCGCCAGCGCGTCCTCTTGCCAGTAGACGCCCAGTTCGGTGTTGACGCTCTGCTCCGGCTTCAGGTCATTGTTACCGATGCCAATATAGGAATAAGGATACGATCCGTAAACGCTGGTGAAGCCTTCGTTGTTCTGGCGCAGATCCGGTTTTTTATAGCCCGCAGAGACGCCACCTTTCAGCGCCCAGCTTTCATCAATCGTCCAGTTACCGTAGAGTTTTGGCGTCACGTGGTAGCCAAAATAGCTGTCGTGATCGAGACGTGCTGAGGTGGTGAGGGTGAAGTCCGGCACCATCATCCAGGCGTCCTCGGCGAAGACCGCCCAGCCGTTACGCGTGATTTTGCTGACTGGCGTGACGCCCGGTACTTCCTTGTCTGCAATACCGAAGGTGTCGTTCAGCTCGTTGCGGGTGAAGTTAATCCCCAGCGTCAGCTTGTGATCGCCAAGCGTAAAGGTGTTCGCGCTATTGGCCTCGTAGTTACGCTGTTTGATGAACTGCGAGCTCATCCCCGGAACGCGATATTCGGTTTTGGCGTTCTCGTAGCTGACGAAGTTCTTCGCTTCCAGCAAATCGTCGCCGTACCAGGCGTGCTGAGAAAGCGACGCAGCATCGCGGTCAAAATCCCATTCCCAGGCTTTATCGTTGTGTGATTTTTCCTGATGCCCTTTAACGACATTTAAATCCCACAGTTGGGTATCGGTCGGCGACATGTTGATGGTCGCGTCCAGATTCCCGGCCTGGTGCTTCACAAAGCGCTCATCGTTCTGGCTGTCGTCATCGCGACGGTCCAGATAATCCGCCGCCACGCTCACCCCGAGTTTGCCTGGAATAATCGGCCCCATCAGGAAAGCGTTGGTCTGGTTGGTGTTGCCGTACTCGCTCTTCTCCTGCAGGAAGTAGTTATCTTCCAGTACGCCGGTCCATGCATCCAGGTTGTAGCCTTTTTTGGTGATGACGTTCACCACGCCGCCAATGGAGTCAGAGCCATACAGGGAGGACATCGGCCCACGGATCACCTCAATGCGCTCGATAGCGGCAAGCGGAGGTAAAAAGGCCGCTTCGGTGCCGATGTGGTGTCCATAAGGGCGGGATTCGCGGGTACCCTGTTTGATGCCGTTCACCATGTAAGAGGTATAGGTCGAGTCCATGCCGCGCATCTGAACATCACCCGTGGCCAGGCTTCCGTTACCGTTGCCCACTAATACACCGGGCATCTCACGAAGCGCTTCGGTGACGTTCTGGTTCGAACGGGTGTTAAGCTCTTTTTCACCGACGACAGAGATGGTGGCCGGTGCTTCGCGGCGTTCCTGCGCGAAACCGGTGGCGGTGACGACAAGCTGATCTTCATCTGCCGGGGGAGTTTCCTCGGCGAAAACCGCCGCAGGAAGGGTGGCGAGGGCGAGCGACATCGCCAGCGCCGTTCGTGTCGGGTTCATCACATCGCACTCCTCAGAATGGGGTTAAATCGAGCTTGAGCACATAGTCAGCCTTGTTGGCCTTTTCATCCTCTTTCACGCTGACGTACAGCGTTTTATTGTCAGGGGAAAGCACCATGCTGTTTGGCATCGCCGCCGTTGTGACGGTGTGCTTCAGGCTGTAGGTGTTGGCATCGATAACGCTTATCTGACGAGCATTGCGATGGGTAACATACACCTCATCGCGCGCAGGGTTGTAGACCGCGGCAATAGCGTTCGGTGTGGGAACGCGATGAACAATTTTGCCGGAGTCGAGCTGGACAACCAGCACGTCACGGGTGTTGGTATCCGCAATAAAACCAACGCCTTTGGCGGTGTTCAACGCGATGTTCAGGAAGTAGTGTTTAGGTTCAGCGGGGTCAACCTTCACGCGGGAGAGAACCTGAGAGGTTTTTCCATCCAGGGTAATCAGTTCGCCTTTGCCGGTCACAGCGTAAACTTTGTCGCCTGCTGCATCGACCGCAAAACCGACCGGATCCATCTGTTTGTGGGTCAGCAGTAACGTCTGTTTTTGCGTGTCGACGACCCACAGCACGCCTTTGCCTTCGCTGCCGATGCCGGAGACATACAGGCGGTGGTGTTTCTTATCAAGAACCACCTCGCGGACGTGAGCATTATTTTCAGCATCCGCAAGCTGAAGGGTTTTCACTTCTTTGTGGGTGCGGGTATCGAGCAGCGTCACCGAGCCATCAAGCGCGTTCCCTAACCACAGGATATGATTGGCGTCATCCAGTGAAACCGCAAACGGGCGGCGCTGGGTAGTAATGCGCTCATCTACTTTTAGTGAATCGGCCGCAAGTTGGAACACTTCACCGGCGGTTTTGTCTTTCTCGAAAGAGGGGGCAGAGGCCGCGTAGACTGCCTTTTGTCCAGCGTCATAAGCCAGTTCGTAAACGCCGTGACCCAGCGGCTGAGAGGTAAACTGATCTTCCGTGAAGTCCTTTGCCAAAACAGAACCCGCGTGAAGTGCCAGGGAAATCGCGAGCGCACAGAGGGGTTGATTTTTTAATGTTTTGAAATTCATGTAATTTTTCTTTACAGTAGTTTACGAAAAGAAAAATGATAATGAAAATAAATATCATTTACAATTGCATATGTAAGCGGTCACCCCTACTAATTTTTGTACTCTCGGTAGAAAATCCCCAAAAAAAAACTCCCCGCAGGGAGTTTTTGCTGTCAGGACAGATTAGTCGTCCAGGAAGCTACGCAGCACTTCAGAGCGGCTTGGATGACGCAGCTTACGCAGCGCCTTCGCCTCGATCTGACGGATACGTTCGCGGGTAACGTCGAACTGTTTACCCACTTCTTCCAGCGTGTGGTCGGTATTCATATCGATACCGAAACGCATACGCAGTACTTTTGCTTCACGGGCGGTCAGGCCAGCCAGAACGTCGTGCGTGGCAGCACGCAGGCTCTCGGTGGTGGCAGAATCCAGCGGCAGCTCGAGGGTGGTATCCTCGATGAAATCACCCAGATGCGAATCTTCATCATCACCGATTGGTGTTTCCATGGAGATTGGCTCTTTGGCGATCTTCAGCACTTTACGGATCTTGTCTTCCGGCATCAGCATGCGTTCAGCCAGCTCTTCCGGCGTCGGCTCGCGGCCCATCTCTTGCAGCATCTGGCGGGAGATACGGTTGAGCTTGTTGATGGTCTCAATCATATGCACCGGAATACGGATGGTGCGCGCCTGGTCTGCGATAGAGCGGGTGATCGCCTGACGGATCCACCATGTCGCATAGGTAGAGAACTTGTAACCACGACGGTATTCAAACTTATCTACCGCTTTCATCAGACCGATGTTGCCTTCCTGAATCAGATCCAGGAACTGCAGACCACGGTTGGTGTATTTCTTGGCGATAGAGATAACCAGACGCAAGTTCGCTTCAACCATCTCTTTCTTCGCACGGCGGGCTTTCGCTTCACCGATGGACATACGACGGTTAATGTCTTTTACCTGCTCAATGGTCAGGCCGGTTTCTTCTTCGATCTGCTGAAGTTTCATCAGGCCGCGCTGCACATCGTCTTTCACATCATGCAGTTTTTCTGACCACGGTTTGTTCATCGCGATAGCCGCGTTGAACCAGGTCTCGCTGGTTTCGTTGCCGGTGAAGAGGGTGATGAAGTTCTTCTTCGGCATTTTGCACTGTTCAACGCACAGCTTCATGATGATACGTTCCTGGGTACGCACGCGATCCATCATGACGCGCATGCTGTTCACCAGGTAATCGAACTGTTTTGGCACCAGGCGGAACTGTTTGAACACTTCAGACAGCTTCAGGATCTCTTCCTGGGCGGCGGCATGACTGCGGCCTTTCGCTTTGATGGTGTCACGCGTCACTTCGTACTGGGTACGCAGCTCACCGAACTTCTCACGTGCCAGCTCAGGGTCGATGCTGTTGTCGTCGTCGCTGTCGTCTTCTTCTTCCTCATCTTCGTCTTCGTCGTCATCCATCTCTTCCTGAGACAGTTCAGAACCGACGTGAGTGGCGGTAGGCGCCATATCTTCTTCAGCGTTCGGATCGACAAAGCCGGTGATCAGATCGGACAGGCGAGCTTCTTCAGCTTCAACGCGATCGTACTGTTCCAGCAGATAGGTAATGGCTTCCGGGTATTCAGCAACAGAACACTGAACCTGGTTGATCCCGTCTTCGATGCGTTTAGCGATGTCAATTTCGCCTTCGCGGGTCAACAGTTCAACGGTACCCATTTCGCGCATGTACATGCGGACCGGGTCAGTGGTACGCCCGATTTCAGATTCCACGCTGGACAGTACCTGTGCAGCAGCTTCTTCCGCATCTTCGTCAGTGTTGTTGGAGGTTTCAGCCAGCAACAGATCATCGGCATCCGGTGCTTCTTCCATCACCTGAATACCCATGTCATTGATCATTTGGATGATGTCTT
>ENA-OWLM01000586-OWLM01000586.1-metagenome-genome-assembly--contig:-NODE-586-length-13939-cov-4.339888_pt1 | contig 13939 bp, 9 predicted proteins | sample MGYA00245349_ERZ651102 | MGnify/ENA primary metagenome ERZ651102 (study PRJEB26857, sample SAMEA4031759) | metagenome | biome: human; feature: oral; material: saliva | place: Philippines | collected 2014 | study... | reverse complement strand
AGCCGGCGCGCCCGATGCCGAAGGCCACCGCACCTACCTGCTGCGCAAATCGCCCGATGTCACCAACGCCGAGCTCCTCCGCCACCTCGCCGACCAAGTCGAACCCATCGCCTTCGCCGAACACCTGCCCACCATGCGCGACATCTTCGTGCGCACCGTCGGCGCCGACCTCTCCACCCCCTCAGCCCCCGACCATGAATAAGATACTCCTCATCATCCGCCGCGAGTTCCTCACCCGCGTGCGCAAAACCTCCTTCATCGTACTCACCCTCCTCATGCCCTTCCTCTTCGTGGGCATCATCGCGACGCCCGTTCTGCTGAGTCGCATCGGCAATGACGAGACGGCACGCAACATCGCGCTCATCGATCCCACCGGCCGCTATGCCACGGCCTTCAAACCCGATGCGCGCTTCTCGCTCACCGTCGACAGCGTGTTGCGCCCCGACTACAAAGCTGCCGACAGCCCCTTCGAAGCCGTGGTCGAAATTCGCGGCGACCTCGCCAAGCACCCCGACGCGCTGAGCATCTCCGGTGCCAAGGAAGTGCAGCCCGACCTCATCGACTATGTGGAAAACAACCTCGACGAAGCCGTGCGCCAAGAGAAACTCCAACACTACAACATTCCGCAGCTCAATGTCATCGTCTCCGACATGCAGCGCAATGTGAAAGCCCACACCAACAAGTGGGATGCCAACGGACGCGACACCACTTCGTCGACCGACCTCGCCCGCGCCATCGGTCTACTCACCACCATGCTCATCTACCTTTTCGTCATGTCCTACGGCATGATGGTACTCCAAGGCGTGCTCGAAGAGAAAACCAACCGCATCATGGAAATCATGGTGTCGAGCGTCCGCCCCTTCCAACTCATGATGGGCAAAATCATCGGTATCGCCCTCGTCGGCATCACCCAGCTGGCCATTTGGGGCACGCTCATCACCCTGCTGCTCACGGTGGGCAGCGTCGGTTTCGGTTTCTCCGCCGATGGAGGAGCCACGGCCACCCATGCCGCGGCAGCCGGCACACAACTCCAAGGCACGACGCCCGCCCTGCCCGAGGACATCACCCAAGCCCTCACCGCAGCACTCAATCTCCCTCTCTTCGAAATCCTCATTTGCTTCGTCCTCTACTTCATCGGCGGCTACCTCCTCTTTGCCTCCTTCCTCGCCGCAGTCGGTTCGGCCGTCAACAGTCAGGAAGACTCCACCCAGTTCACTCTTCCCGTCACCCTCCTGCTCATCTTCGGCATGTATGCCGCCATCGGCAGCAGTAGCAACACCGACGGTCCCTTGGCCTTTTGGACTTCGCTCTTCCCCCTCACCTCCCCCATCGTCATGATGGTGCGCATCCCCTTCGGTGTCCCTCTTTGGCAAGAACTGCTCAGCCTCACACTCCTCTACGCCTCAGCCTTCGGCATGACGTGGCTCGCCGGCAAGATCTATCGCGTCGGCATTCTCATGTATGGCAAGAAACCCACCGTACGCGAAATTCTGAAATGGGTTCGCTATCGTTGAACGCCAATGACTGCACCATATTGTCAGTCTAAACTCTACCTATAAAAAGCCCCCGCCGATGTAAGGTTTCATCGGCGGGGGCTTTCATTACAACACACGATGAAAACGGCATGAAGATAACAGTTCATTCATTTGGGAGGGCAAAAAGAATTAAGTACTTTTACAACCCAAATTGAGTAAAATTCGAAGTAGAATTGAGTAAAATCCGAAGTAGAATTGATTGTTTATTTTGAGCATGAATTATATTCGAGAACAATATCACACGCTGAAAGCACGCATTCAGGAGCCGAGGCGCTTTATGCAAGTACTGGCCGGCCCGAGACAAGTGGGTAAATCGACCCTCGTAGGGCAGGTGCTGCAGGACATCTCCATCCCTCACTCTCTGGAACTTGCAGATGCTGTTGCCCCGGCAGACAGTGACTGGATACACCGAGTGTGGGAAGCGGCACGAACGACCATGACCCTGCGCGGAGAAACAGAACGCTTGCTGGTCATCGATGAAATTCAGAAAATTGACAACTGGAGCGAGGTCGTCAAAAGAGAATGGGATGCCGACACGCACAAACGCGTCAATCTTAAAGTGGTACTGCTGGGCAGCAGTCGCCTTTTGCTCAAGAAAGGACTGACGGAATCTTTAGCAGGCCCGAGCTCGGTCTAAGCACATGGCAAGGATGATTAACATATCTTACAACCCAAATGAAAAGATGTTGTAGATTTGCCGATGTTCCTGCCACATGATTCAAACATCTGGGAAAAGGACATATTAAGTGCTATTGGGTATTTGTATAACTTGCTTCAAGTACTTTCTTCTTCATAGGAGAATGTTTAATTAAACCTTTAATTGATATCCCTATGGTATTGAAAAGAACTGGACTTTTGTCCAACTGTGAGCAAATGCTCACACCAATGTCCTCAGACAAGGAAGGACATCTGCTGGGAGGTTTTGGTGGAATCGTACCCGCCACATCTCTGCCTGCTTCCAATTCAGCATGTCAAAATGTAGGTTGTCAAAATGCAAGCTGCGCAAATGGTGATTGTAGCAATCAGCAATGCTCAAATTCAGGTTGTATTAGCGTTGATATTACAACTGCTGTGCCAACAACCACGCCCCATATGCCAGGAGTACACCTCTGTGGACTCTTGTAGTCTTCTTTCGGTATAAACTTATAGAAATACTTACCCTTTAGCATTATACCAACTTTTTCAGAATATTAATATGCGGTATTTTCTCCTTTTTCTTGGATTACTCTTCTCTTTGCCGGCTTTTTCGCAAAAGGATTCTATCAAAGTGTTTGGCCATATTGCAGACGCTTTCACTGGTGCAATTATTGAAGATGGAACTATTGATGTATTGTCTCCCGATTCGACGGTGCTCTTTTCAGGAGAATGGACGTACAATATCGATGACGATGTGCGGACAGCTTCGCTCTATTATTGTAAGGTTCCCGAAGAAGGCAACTACATCCTTCGTCTTCAGCACCCCAATTATTTCCCGCTCTACTTTCCTATTACCGTAAAGCTGGGCGGGCGCAACAATGGTGTTGTGAGCATTCCTCAAAAAGCACTCATGCGCAAGCGTCCCAAGGAGCAAAAGCTGGGAGAGGCCGTGGTGAGGGCCACGAAGATAAAAATGGTGATGAAAGGCGACACCCTCGTTTACAACGCCGATGCCTTCCAACTTTCGCAAGGCTCGATGCTCGATGCGCTGATTGAGCAACTGCCGGGGGCGCAACTCAATGAGAGCGGCGTGATCACGGTGAACGGCAAGCGGGTGAGCAGTCTGCTGGTCAATGGTAGGGATTTCTTCCGCGGCGACCCCAAAATAGCATTGGAAAACCTTCCTGCCTACATGGTCAACAAAGTCAAGGTCTACGAGCAACAAAGCGACTTTGAGGAGATGACGGGGCTGAAGGAAATGGAGCGGCCGCTGGTGATGGACGTCAATCTCAAACGTCAATATTCCATCGGCTGGATTGCCAATGCGGAGGCTGCACAAGGCACGAAAGACAAGTACTTGGCGCGATTGTTTGCGCTGAGATTTTCAGACTTGTCACGCTTAGCGATTTTCGGCAGTATCAACAACACCAACGACACACGGCGCCCGGGAGCAAAGGGCGAGTGGTCGCCGTCCTATCTACCGCAGGGCTTGCAAACGAGCAAAACTGCCGGAGCGGAATACAGTTACGAAAATCGCCACAAGACGTTTGAATGGACGAGCAATGTGGACGTGACACACACCGACAACTACATGCTCACCACCTACAACCATGAGAGTTTTCTGCCCACTCAGCGCTCCTTCTCGCTCAGTCGTTCGGAAGCGAATAACCACACGACGTGGTTCAACACGAGTCATCGATTTTCTCTGAAAAAAGCGGTGCGGCAATCAGGGCAAATCAGTTTCAACTACGATAAAAACACCAACGATGCCATGCAACGTGCCAGCGAAGTGGGCGTCAATCCGTTTGCGCTGGTGCCCAATGGAGAGGTGCTCGATGAGCTGTTTCGCCCAGGCAGCACGCGTCTGCAGCAGCTAGCACGCAACCGTCGCTATTCGCTGATGCGCGGCAATGGCGAGAATTGGCGCTTGAGTGCACCCTATCAATTACGTTGGAGTCCTTTCCAGCAGTCGGGAGTGAACGACTTCTTCTCTTTTAATTTCTCAGGAGTTTACGACCGACATCGCGCTCAGACGTTCGACCACTATCGTTTGGAATATCTCGGTGCGGGAAGTGGAACAAACGACTTCCGCAACCGCTATCGCAACGCTCCCTCCCATCATTACAACTTCAATACGGAGGCATCTTATTTAATGCCTTTTGGCGCATTTTGGCCGACCTTGAGCTACAAATATTCGCAAGACTATCGTGATGCCAACACCAACTTCTACCGCCTCGACCGGCTTGCGGGATGGGGTGCCGACACCAACTTTGCCCCGGGCATGCTCCCCTCGGCAACGGCAGACATGATGCAGGCATTCGACGCGCCCAACAGCGGACACTCGCGTTTGTGGCAACGGCAGCATCAGGTAAGCCTGCGCATGGAATACCGCACGAAGCATCAAAACCGCACTACAATAGCCTTCCAACTTCCGTTGCGTTGGGAACTGGAGCATTTGTTGTTCGACAAAGTCGGGCAGCACTTCGACCGAAATCGAACGCAGGCGTTGTTTTCTCCGCAGGTCTATCTTCACCAACAGTTTCAGAAAGGAGAGACCAGCTATGTGTTCATCCTCAACTACTCGCTGTCACGCGCAATGCCCGACTTTATCTATGCCCTCGAATTGGAGGACAGTTCCAATCCGCTCTACATCCAAAGGGGAAATGCCCACTTGGAGCCAAGCACCACACAAAACCTTTCGTTCACAATGAACACGCTGAAAAAGCATAGGAAACTCTACGACTTGAATCTGTCCTACCAACGTACTTCCAACGCGGTGGCCACAGAACGCACCTACAATCCTATCACAGGAGGATATGTGACGCACCCGGTCAATGTGAACGGCAACTGGCGCACCGACGGCACTTTCAGCGCCAATGGACAGTTTGGTACGAACAAAGCTTTCGATTGGAGCAGCCACTCCTCTTTCTCCTACGACCACAATGTCGATATGGCCAACGTGGTCGGCAGTACCACGCATGAGTTGAGCACCATCGGTAGTCTTTATCTCCGTGAACGACTTTCGGTCAACTATTCTCAACGCGGTTGGCACTTGGGAGCAAAAGTGCAAGGCAGCTACAATCGCATGACCGGCCGACGCAGCGACTTCAAGGAGATCAGCGCGTGGGACTACAGTTACGGACTGACTGCACGCCTCCCATTGCCGGGTAAGGTGGGACTGAGCACGGACTTCACCGTATTCAGCCGTCGAGGCTACACCGACACGCAGCTCAACACCAACCACTTCATTTGGAACCTTCGCCTCGAGCGCAGCATTCTGCACGGAAATCTGACCTTTGCTCTCGATGGTTTCGACCTGCTGCACGAACTTTCCAACGTGACACGCACAGTCAATGCACAAGGCCGCACCGAAACCTACCACAATGTCATTCCTTCCTACTTCATGTTGCACGCCATCTATAAGTTCAACCTGTCACCTAAAACACGATAAAATGAAGACCAGCAGATACAATCTCTACTTACAAGATTCAACAGGCATGGTTATATACAATGCTAAGTCTGATGAAATTGTTGCACTCACCCCTGGACTTGCAAACATTTTTGAAGAGAAAAAAAATGTGATTATAAAGAGTTGCAGACCTTGCACCCTGAATTATGTTCTTATCCACCTGAGTTCGGTCTAAGCAATTCTCCTTTCTTTTTCGATGGTTTCAATATTAAGCGAAGGCTTTTTGGGTAAGAAACTGTATGCTGTCATGGCCGCCATGAGATTCGCGGCAAACCCTCCGATGCTCCTGTGACGCGTGTGTTCAATCTGAACGATGTTCTTCAACTCGTCGTTTACAGTTTCGATCAGCTACCTTTTCCTCAGTAGAATTTTATCGCGTAAATGTATCAATGAGTTCTTCATGCCTGAGTCCGGTAACCCCCGCCCTCTCTCCCACCCTCAGAAAAGCCCTCACGCGCGTTACGCGCGCGTCCAGCGTTTTTCGATTTTTGTGTTCACCGCTTCACCATTTCGCCACAAACTGCTCATGATCAATGCATTGCGTGTGAAGGCTTCACCTGCAAAGCCTTCACACAAAGTTCACCGTCTCCTTCACCGCAACCTTCTCTGTACAAATTAGTTAGAAGCGAGGTGAAGGGTGAACATAGAAAATCGAAACTCGGTGAAGTGCGCGTACGCGATCGCGACGTGTGTGTAGGGGCGTGTCCGCGAGATGAAAACGCCGCGGCGGGTGAAGGTAAAATCGAGAGGGCGAGACGAAAGGTCGAAAAGTGCGGAACGATTCGGTTCGACTGCCGCGACGGAGGGCGAACTCGGTGAGGGCGATTGAAAAGTGCGCAACGAAGACGAAAAAGTTCCCTCGTTTTGCGACAAACCTCCCCACTTTTTCGAAAAAGACGTCGCGTTTTCGCAGCGGGTTTTCAGGAGGCACGACAAAGTGCAGTGCCTTTTCACGAAGTTCTGCACAAAGCGCAAGGCGGGGCGGCGAAATTCATTACATTTCGTTGGCACTTCCACCAAAATCCTTTATTTTTGCAGGAAAACATTTGCTGCGGCGGCCACCTTGTGCCGCCCTTCCCCACCGATATGAAGAAACTGCTGTCTCTCCCCCCCAATGTCGTGGACTGTTTCCACACGGTCAGCGACCTGCCCACGGCTGAATATTTCTGCACCTCCGATCCCGTCGACTGCAAACTGGGCAGCGGCGGCGGCACCACGTGGCTGCTCGAAGAAGCCGCCCTCTCCGAGGGGGCCGAAGACTTCGACAAATGGTTGGCGCGCGAAAAGCGCATTCTCCTCCACGCCGGCGGTCAGAGTCGCCGCCTACCGGCTTATGCGGCCTGCGGCAAAGTGCTGCTGCCCGTTCCCGTGTTTCGCTGGGCACGCGGCCAGCGCCTCGATCAGACGCTCCTCTCGCTCCAACTCCCCCTCTACGAACGCATCATGGCGGCCGCTCCCGACAGCCTGCGCACGCTCGTGGCCAGCGGCGACGTCTACATTCGCGCCACCGAGCCCCTCCTGCCGGTGCCCGAAGCCGATGTGGTGTGCTACGGCCTGTGGGCCGATCCCGCTTCGGCGCGCAATCACGGCGTGTTCTTCATGCACCGCGACCACCCCGAGCGTTTGGACTTCATGCTCCAAAAACCGAGCATCGAACAGCAGCACGAGTTGGCCTCCACCCACTTGTCGCTCATGGACTTGGGCATCTGGTTGTTGAGCGACCGCGCCGTTTCGCTCCTGCGCCGCCGTTCGTTCGGCCAAGGCGGCGACCGCGTGGCCTACGATCTCTATTCGCAATTTGGTTGCGCCCTCGGCGCGAACCCCACCGCCGACGATGAAGAACTGCGCGACCTCACAGTGGCCGTTCTCCCCCTCACGGGCGGCGAATTCTACCATTTCGGCACCACTCCCGAGATGATCAGTTCCACGGCTGCGCTCCAAAACGTGGTGAAAGACCAGCGCCTCATCCTGCGCCGCGGGGTGAAGAAACACAGCACCATCTTCACGCAAAACGCCCGCGTGGAACAGCAATTCGCTCCCGAACTCCAAAACATTTGGGTCGAAAATAGTCACCTCCCCGCCGGCTGGCAGTTGGAAGGCGACCATGTGCTCACCGGCATTCCCGTGAACGACCGCGCCGTACACTTGCAACGCGGTCAGTGCGTCGATGTCGAAGCCTTCGGTGACAGTCAGTTTGTGCTGCGACCCTATGGTTTCCACGACGCTTTCCGCGGTGACGTGCACGATGCCGCCACCCATTACCTCGGCCGCCCCATCGGCGAATGGCTTTCTGCCCGCGGCATTACCGCCGACGAGCTGGGTCGCACCGACGACCTGCAGGCCGCTGCATTGTTCCCCGTCTGCGACACCACCGACGAGCTGTTTGACCTCCTCGCGTGGATGTTGGTCGAACAACCCGACCCGGCGTTGACGGCACTGTGGCGCAGCAAACAGCGTTTGAGCGCCGACGAAATCGCGGCGCGCGCCAATCTCGTGCGCCAAGAACAGCAGCGCCGTGCCTTCCGCCGCGACAACCTGCCGCTCCTCGCCGAGCACTACCAACGCAGCGTGATGTATCAGATCGACCTGCGCGACGCGGCACAGAAATTTGTGAACGCCCACCTCGATCTTCCGCCCGCTTTGACGGACGAGGCCCCGCTGATGCACCAAATTCGCGACGCCATGTTCCGCGCACAGGTGCACCGCCTGCGCGGCGAGGACGGCGACAGTGACGAAACGCGCGCCTTCTCGCTCCTGCGCGACGGCTTGACGCAATCGGCGCGCGGCGATCTCCAATTGCCTCGCCTCGATGTCTACCGCGATCAAATCGTTTGGGGACGCTCGGCCGTGCGCATCGACGTGGCCGGCGGCTGGACGGACACACCGCCCTACTGTCTGAATTCGGGCGGTAATGTGGTGAACTTGGCCATCGAGCTCAACGGACAACAGCCCTTGCAAGTCTATGTAAAGTCGACGCAAGAGCCGCAGATCGTGTGCCGCAGCATCGACCTCGGTGCGATGGAAGTGATCACCACCTACGAAGAGTTGGCGCAGTTCAACAAAGTAGGCTCGCCCTTCTCCATTCCCAAAGCCGCCCTCGCGCTCTGCGGTTTCCTCCCGCAGTTTGCCGCCGAACCGCACCGCACCCTCCGCGACTGCCTCAACGCTTTCGGCGGCGGTATCGAAATCACGTTGCTCGCCGCCATCCCCGCCGGCTCGGGACTGGGCACAAGCAGCATTCTTGCCGCCACAGTGCTCGGCGCGCTCTCCGATTTCTGCGGTTTGGGTTGGGATAAATTCACCGTGGGCAACCGCACGCTCATTCTCGAGCAACTGCTCACGACGGGCGGCGGCTGGCAAGACCAGTTCGGCGGTGTGCTGCACGGCGTGAAACTCCTGCAGACGAAAGCGGGCTTCGACCAAACGCCGGTGGCGCGCTGGTTGCCCGACACGCTCTTCATGGCACCCGAACAGCGCGCCTGCCATTTGCTCTACTACACGGGCATCACGCGCACGGCCAAGAATATTTTGGCAGAAATCGTGCGGGGCATGTTCCTCAACTGCGGCACGCGTCTGCGCCTGCTCGACGAAATGAAAGAGCACGCCATGGACATGTTCGAAGTGTTGCAACAAGGCGATCTCGAACACTACGGCCGTTTGGTGCGCAAGACGTGGAATCAGAATAAACTCCTCGACGCCGGCACAGAACCCGAGATTGTGGCACAACTTTGCCGCCGCATCGACGACCTCTGCTGGGGCTACAAACTGCCCGGTGCAGGCGGTGGCGGCTACCTCTACATGGTGGCGAAAGATCCCGAGGCGGCCGCGCGCATTCGCACCCTGCTGCTCGACAATCCCCTCACGGAATCGGCACGCTTTGTCGACATGAAACTTTCGCACAAGGGATTGCAGGTGAGCCGTAGCTAAACCGCAGTTTCATCGCCGAGTTTCCTCAGCGATTCTCAAAAAAGAATAATAACACAGCCAAAGCACCCTGCCATGAGGGGCTTGGCACACTATTGGCTATAAGCCTAAACAGCTTAGCCAGTCAATATCATTCCATTTACGACGTTCATCACTTATGACAAAAGACCTCATAGACATCATCATCGAAGGTATTCAAGAAAAAAAAGGCCGTGACATCGTTGTGGCCGATCTGCGCAACATCCCGACGGCATCGACCGATGCCTTTGTGATTTGCACAGCCGGTTCGCCGGCGCAGGCCGACAGTATCGTCGACAGCATCGAGAACATGGCGAGAACGCGCATGGGGGAACACCCCGCCGCCATCGCCGGCCGCACCAACGCCCAGTGGATCGCGATGGATTTCGGCAACGTCATGGCGCATATCTTCCTGCCCGACACGCGCGAATACTACGATCTCGAACACCTTTGGGACGACGCAGCGATCACACAGATCGCTGATCTCGACTAAATACGACACCCCCACACACGGCCGCGCTTTACGGCCGTGAACAAATCAGACGCCCATGTCCAAAAAGAACAATACATCTCCGCAGGAGCCCAAGATGCCAAGATTCAACCTGACTTGGTTGTATTTTTCCATCATCGCCATTATGGCCGGCTTCCTCTGGTTCGGCAACTCCAATCCCGGCAGCTCCTCAAAAGAGGTCAGCTATTCGGAACTCAAACAATACATCGCCAAAGGCTATGGCAATGAAATCATTGTCGACAAAGGCGAAGGACAAATCAGTTTAGCGGTTCGTCCGGAACACATCCGCACGGTTTTTCACCAAAGTGCCGAACAAGTGGGCGCGCAACCCAAGGTGCGTGCCAAATACCCCTCTGCCGATCGGGTAGATGACTACCTCAACTCGATACAATACAAAGGCAAGGTGACGTATGACGAGACGCACAATTATTTTATGACACTCTTGGGCGCCGTGCTGCCCATCCTCCTCTTTGCCGCCATTTGGTTGTTCGCCTTGCGCGGCATGGGCGGCGCTGCCAATGGCATTTTCGGGGTGGGTAAGAGCAAAGCCAAGGAGTACACCAAAGGCGAAGGCGTGAACATCACCTTCAAGGACGTGGCCGGTCAAGAGGGCGCGAAACAAGAGGTGAAAGAAATTGTGGACTTCCTCAAGAATCCCGATAAATACACCGAGTTGGGCGGTAAAATCCCCAAGGGTGCGCTCCTCGTCGGCCCTCCGGGAACCGGTAAGACCTTGTTGGCGAAAGCCGTTGCGGGCGAAGCCGGCGTACCCTTCTTCTCCATGTCAGGATCTGACTTTGTCGAAATGTTTGTCGGCGTGGGAGCGAGCCGCGTTCGCGACCTGTTCGAAAAAGCCAAGGAGAAAGCGCCCTCAATCGTGTTCATCGACGAAATTGACGCCGTGGGTCGCGCCCGCTCCAAGGGAGCAAGTTTCGGCGGCAACGACGAACGCGAAAATACCCTCAACCAACTGTTGACGGAAATGGACGGTTTCGGCACGAACTCCGGTGTCATCATTCTCGCCGCGACCAACCGTGTCGACGTGCTCGACCAAGCTTTGCTGCGCGCCGGACGTTTCGACCGTCAAATTTACGTCGATCTCCCCGATCTGCCCGAACGCATTGCGATCTTCAACGTGCATTTGCGTCCCCTCAAGCTGCAACCCGGCTTGGACATCGACCTCCTCGCCCGACAAACGCCGGGCTTCTCGGGCGCCGACATCGCCAACGTCTGCAACGAGGCCGCCCTCATCGCCGCACGCCACAACCGTGAGGCGGTGACGAAGCAAGATTTCCTCGATGCCGTGGATCGTATCATCGGCGGTTTGGAAAAGAAGACGCGCGTCATGACCAATGAGGAAAAACGCGCCATCGCCATCCACGAAGCCGGCCATGCTTCGGTGTCGTGGCTACTCGAACACGCCAATCCCCTCGTCAAAGTCACCATTGTGCCCCGCGGCCAATCGCTCGGCGCCGCATGGTATCTGCCGGAAGAGCGCTCCATCACCACTAAGGAGCAGATGCTCGACGAAATCTGCGCAACGCTGGCCGGTCGTGCCGCCGAAGAAGTCTTCCTCGGCCGCATTTCGAGCGGTGCGCTCAACGATTTGGAGCGCGTCACGCAACGTGCCTACGGCATGGTGGCCTATTTGGGCATGAGCGAGAGCTTGCCCAATCTCTCTTACTACTCCAACCAAGAAAGTTTCCAAAAGCCGTATTCCGAAGAGACCGGTCGCCGCATCGATGCGGAAGTGTCGCGCCTCATCAACGAACAATACGAACGCGCCAAGCGCTTGCTCACGGAAAATGCGGCGAAGCACAACGAACTCGCCGATCTGCTCTGCGAGCACGAGGTGATTTTCGCCGCCGACGTGATCAATATCTTCGGTCCGCGTCCGTGGAAGAGCCGCGCCGAGATCATCATGGAAGAACAACCTCCCGTTCACCACGAAACACCGGCAGACGCGTCGCTCACATCGGCAGAGGCCATGACCCCCACCGCCGACTCGGCAACGGAAACCGCAAAATCTGTAGAAGAAAGCGGCAACACGCCCGAAAGCTCAGAGACTTCTTCCTCACACCCCGTGGATGCGCCATTCTCTCCCAACTGATTCATTTCCAACCTCAACATGAACAATCTCGTGCTTCGCGCCATCACCGGCGCGCTCTACGTGGCCGCTCTCGTCGGCTGCACCTTGGGAGGTGAAATCGCGTTCTTCATCTTCTTCACGCTGGTCGGCGCGCTGACTACTTGGGAGTTTATCACCAACGTCAACGCGCACGACGGGGCAACGGCCAACCGCTTCATCGCAACAGCCGCCACGGTGGCATTTATGGTCGCCTTCCGCGAATGTTGCTACCCCGGCCACCTCACCTACGCGCACTTCCTGCCGTTTGTGGGCACCCTACTCTATCTGCTCATCAGCGAATTGTATCGCAACGAACCGCATCCGCTGAAAAACTGGGCGTACGCCTTCGCTGCTCAATTATATATTGCGTTGCCGTTCTCGATGATCTTCCTGCTCGGTGTGCACTATGATCCGGCGGCCGGTACGACGAGTTTCAACGGCTGGTTGCCGCTGTCCGTTTTCTTCTTCCTTTGGACGAGCGACACCGGCGCCTACCTCTGCGGTTCGGCCTTCAGCCGGTTCGTTCCCGCCAAACTCTTCCCACGCATCTCGCCCAACAAATCGTGGATCGGCTCCGTGGGTGGCGGCGTGCTCGTGGTCGTTCTCGCTCTCATCCTCAGTCAGGTGCTTCCCGACGTCGCCCTCAGTTCCCTCGGCTGGGTCGGTCTCGGATTGACCGTCTGCGTTTTCGGCACGTGGGGCGATTTGGTAGAAAGTCTCTTCAAGCGTCACCTCGGCATCAAAGACAGCGGTAAGATTCTCCCCGGACACGGCGGCATGCTCGACCGCTTCGACTCGGCGCTCCTCGCCATTCCGGCCGCAGTGCTCTATATGCAATTCGTAGCCAAAGCCGTTTGATTTTCGTTCCACCTCTCAACGAAATTCATTCTCTCCTTATTGAATAAGCGTGCATTTCTTTGGAATGCACGCTTTCTTTGTTTTCCTCCTTCACCGTGAGGACAGCGCCGAACCTTCTCCATATCGACCTCCTCCAACCTATGATTTTGCTATTTGGTGGGGGCAATTCTTGGTAAATCCAAAGAAAAAACTTACTTTTGTCGAATAAGCACCCCATCCCTTTCCCTATGTCAGATCCCGGTTCCCCTCTCACTTCCACTGCCGCCCGGCAACCCCACTGGTTCATTCTCTGTGGAGCCCGTATGTGGGAAGAACAGGCGCGCGAACTCCTGGTAGCCCGCGGTTTTCGCGCATTTGTGCCGCTGCGTCCTGCATCTCGCATGAGCAAGACTGGGAAAGTGGTGCTGCGTCCGCAACCGCTGCTCTCCGGTTGGGTCTTCGTCTACGCCACTTGGCAAGAACTCGAAGACTTCAAGCAGTTTGTGCAACATCGTCACGGCAAAAAACTCTACTTCCACGTACGTCGCCAAACCTTGCAGCCGGTGGCCGGCTCCGGTCGCACCACTCCCATCACGCGCAACCGCATCACTCTCATCGACGAGGCGGAGATGGAGCGTTTCATCACCTTCTGTACCGCCGCACAAGACGATTTGCGCTTCTTCACGCCCGAAGAAGTGAAACTCAAAGCCGGCGATCGCGTGCGCGTCATCGGCGGCCCGTTCAACGGACAAGAGGGCTATTTCTTGAAAACAGCGGGCAAGCGCTCAAAAAGTCTCGTCATCGAACTTCCGGGCTGTCTCTTGGCCGCCACCACCACCGTTCTTCCCGAACTGGTTCAAGTGATCGAACGCCGGAAAGAC
>ENA-OWLM01000582-OWLM01000582.1-metagenome-genome-assembly--contig:-NODE-582-length-13984-cov-3.569388_pt1 | contig 13984 bp, 11 predicted proteins | sample MGYA00245349_ERZ651102 | MGnify/ENA primary metagenome ERZ651102 (study PRJEB26857, sample SAMEA4031759) | metagenome | biome: human; feature: oral; material: saliva | place: Philippines | collected 2014... | reverse complement strand
CCCGCCTCTGGCGGGCCATCGACCAATCTGGACAAGGGAAATACGTAGATGCACCAAGGATGGCTGCTGATCGGGCTATCGCTCGCCTATCTGGGACTGCTGTTCCTCATCGCCTTCGTGGCGGACAAGAACAAGCGCCGCCGCCCCAAGGGGCAGCCCCTGCTCTACAGCCTGTCGCTGGCGGTCTACTGCACCTCCTGGACCTTCTTCGGTACCGTGGGCCAGGCCAGCGAATCCCCCTGGTCGCCGGTGCCCATCTACCTGGGCCCCATGCTGGTCTTCCTGTTCGGCTGGCGCCTGCTGGCCCGCCTCATCCTGGTGGCCAAGCGCGAGCACATCACCTCCATTGCCGACTTCATCGCCGCCCGTTACGGCAAGTCCCAGCGCCTGGCCATGGTGATCAGCCTCATCGCCATCATGGGGATACTTCCCTACCTGGTATTGCAGCTCAAGGCGATCGTCACCGGGCTGGATCTGCTGATGGCCAACAGTGCCGGGGCCAGCCCCACCAGCAACATGGCCGAGCTGGCCCTCGGCGTCACCCTGCTGCTGGCCCTCTTCAGCATCCTGTTCGGCACCCGCAACCTGGACGCCACCGAGCACCACCGCGGCATGGTGGTCGCCATCGCGTTCGAATCCGTGGTCAAGCTGCTCGCCTTCATGGCGGTGGGGGGCTTCGCGCTCTGGCTCATCGTCAGCAAGCCGAGCGAGGCCCGCACCCTGGTGGCCGGCGACTTCCTGGAGGCGGTGGTGGCGGTGACACCGGGCGGCCTGCTGGAGCTTGCCATCTATACCCTGATCGCCATGTGCGCCGTCATCTGCCTGCCGCGCCAGTTCCACGTGACCGTGGTGGAGAACAACCAGGGGCAGGATCTGCACTGGGCGCGCTGGATCTTCCCCCTCTATCTCTTCCTGATGGGGCTCTTCATCTGGCCGCTGGCCCTGGCGGGCAAGCAGTGGGTGGGGGCCGACATGGCCTCGGACACCTATGTGATCAGCCTCCCCATGTCCCTCGGCTACGACGGCATGGCGATGCTGGCGTTTCTCGGCGGCACCTCGGCGGCCACCGGCATGGTGATCGTCTGCACCATCGCGCTGGCCATCATGGTGAGCAACGATCTGGTGCTGCCGGTGCTGCTGCGCCGGGTCTGGCAGCAGGGGCGGGACGAGCGCCTGATGCGGCTGCTGCTGCAGGTGCGCCGTGGCGCCATCCTGCTGATCCTGCTGGCCGCCTGGGCGCTCTACCTCTGGCTCGGGGATCTCACCAGTCTGTCGCGCATCGGCTATTTGTCGTTCGGCGCCGTGGCCCAGTTCGCGCCGGCCCTGCTGCTTGGTCTCTACTGGCGGCACGGCAACCGCAAGGGGGTCTACCTGGGCCTTGCCCTCGGGGTCAGCCTCTGGTGCCTGACCCTGCTCGCCGAGAGCGGCCTGCTGGCGGGATCTCCCCTGGAAGCCCTGCTGGCCCCCCCCGACTGGCCCGCGTTTCGCGAGCTGAGCCTGGGGGCTTGGTGCCTCTTCCTGAGCCTCTTGCTCAACCTCGTGGGCTATGTGGCGGGCTCGCTCCTGTCCCGGGCGGCGGTGAGCGAACGGCTGCAGGCGGCCAACTTCGTCGGCAAGCAGAGCCGGGACACGGCGGCGCTCTACCAGGCACGGGTCTCGGTCAAGGAGCTGGAGATGCTGGCAGCCCGCTTCGTGGGGTCGAGCCGGGTCAAGCGCGCCTTCGGCCGCTTCGCCGGCGAGCGGGGTGGCACCCTGGCGCCCCAGATGCAGGCCTCGGCGGAGCTCATTGCCCACACCGAGCGGCTGCTGGCGGGGGTGTTCGGCACCTCGTCCGCCCGGCTGGTGCTGGCCTCGGCCCTGCAGGGGCGCAACATGCAGCTCGAGGAGATCGCCACCATAGTGGGCGAGGCCTCCGACGTGTTCCGTTTCAACCGCGGCCTGCTACAGGGGGCCATCGAACACATGGGGCAGGGGATCTCCGTGGTGGACAGGGAGCTCAGGCTGGTGGCCTGGAACCGGCGCTACATCGAGCTGTTCTCTTATCCCCCCGGCCTCATCCAGGTGGGTCGCCCCATCGAGGAGATCATCCGCTACAACGCCGGGCAGGGGCTGTGCGGCCCCGGCGAGATCGAGGCCCAGGTGGCGCGCCGGGTTGCCTTCATGCAGCGCGGCAGCCCCCACATCTCGGCCCGGGAGCGGCCGGATGGCCGGGTGATAGAGATGCAGGGCAACCCCATGCCCGCCGGCGGTTTCGTCATGACCTTCACCGACATCACCCCGTTTCGTGACGCCGAGCGGGTACTGCGCGAAGCCAACGAACACCTGGAGGCGCGGGTGGCCGAACGCACCCACGAGCTCTCCGAGCTCAACCGCCAGCTGCTGCTGGTGAACCAGCAGGTGGAGCGGGCCAACCACTCCAAGAGCCGCTTCCTCGCGGCGGTGAGCCACGACCTCACCCAGCCGCTCAATGCGGCCAAGCTGTTCACCTCCTCCCTGCTGGAGATGCTGCCCCCGGCGGACGAGCCCGCCCGCATCGCCCGCCACATCGACGATGCCCTGGGGGCGACCGAGGATCTCATCATGGACCTGCTGGATATCTCGCGCCTCGAGGCCGGCAAGTTCAAGGCCAAGAAGCTCGACTTCGCCCTGCGGGACGTGCTCGACAACCTCAAGGCGGAGTTCGGGGTGCTGGCCCAGGCCGGGGGGATCCAGTTCTCCGTGGTGGAGAGCAGCCTCGCGGTCTACAGCGATGTGCGCCTGCTGCGGCGGGTGCTGCAAAACTTCCTCACCAACGCGTTTCGCTACAACCCGGGGGGGCGGGTGCTGCTCGGCTGCCGCCGGCTGGGGGACAAGGTGCGCATCGAGGTGTGGGACAACGGCCCCGGCATCCCGGAGGGCAAGCAGGAGGCGATCTTCGACGAGTTCTCCCGCCTCGATCACTCCCGCACTGCCAAGGAGCAGGGGCTCGGCCTCGGGCTCGCCATCGCTCGCGGCATCTCCCTGGTGCTGGGTCACCAGCTCTCACTGCGCAGCTGGCCCGGGGCGGGATCCGTGTTTGCCATCACCCTGAACCTCGCGACCCGGCCCGTCACGGCGAGCCAGGTGACGGCGCCAGCCCAGCGGGACAGCCAGCTGGAAGGGGTCAGGATCCTCTGCATCGACAACGAGGAGGACATCCTCATTGCCATGGCCTCCCTGCTGGAGCGCTGGGGCTGCGAGGTGCGCTGTGCCCAGAGCCTGGAACAGGCAGAGGAGATCATCGGGGCTGGCTTCCTGCCCCGGCTGGTGCTCTCTGACTACCACCTGGACGACGGCAAGACGGGGCTGCAGGCGCTGCACATGATCAGGCTGGCCCATGGCAACGGCATCGGCGGCATCATCATCAGCGCGGATCGCAAGAGCGAGCTGCAGACGCAGATCCGCGAGCATGGCTTCGGTTATGTGAGCAAGCCGGTCAAGCCGCTCAAGCTGAGGGCCCTGATGAACAGCCTGCTGCTACCGGTTCAGTGACGGGAATCACAGAATCCATCATTGATTGACGTGGCTGATAATGGTTCTCATGCAGCATCATCGGCGACGTTGTTGCCGATTTGTATGCATTTTCGTGGCCAACTGGCAAGGGTGAGTCCCTGTCACTGTTATTTTTACTAGGTGGCGGGCCGACGACTCTCCTCTATAGTCATTCGGCGATTATTTTCATCGCAAATCAAGTTGTGCAAAAAGGCAAACCGGACGAAAGTCCGGGACGCAAAGCTTCCGGTCTAAGGGTCAGCGGTACCTAGGATAGCGGGGCCACCACAGGTTGTTTCGTCCATGGGCCAAGCCATGGTGCGATGTCGTCTGCATTCCCTGTCAGGTTGCGTTGCCTTTTTCGTTGTTTATTCCAATAACGAAATAAGGAAGTTCAACTATGTTCAGTCCAAAACATACCCTGCTGGCGCTGCTGGTCGGGGGGATCTGTTCCACCTCCGCCCTCGCCGCCGCCCCCGGCAAACCCACCATAGGCTGGGGTGAAACCAAGTTCGCCATCATCCAGATCGATCAGGCCGCCACCTCCTACAACAAGCTGGTGACTGTCCACAAGGATGGTGCCCCCGTCAGTGTGAGCTGGAACCTCTGGTCCGGCGACGTGGGCCAGACCGCCAAGGTACTGCTCGATGGCAAGGAGGTGTGGTCGGGGGCCGCTGCGGCATCCGGCACCGCCAACTTCAAGGTCACCCAGGGTGGCCGCTACCAGATGCAGGTCGCCCTGTGCAACGCCGATGGCTGCACCCTCTCCGACAAGAAGGAGATAGTGGTCGCGGACACGGATGGCAGCCACCTGGCGCCGCTCGATGCGCCGCTGCAGGAGAACAACAAGCCCTATGCCAACAAGTCCGGCAAGGTGGTGGGGGCCTATTACGTGGAGTGGGGCGTCTATGGCCGCAAGTTCACCGTGGACAAGATCCCGGCCAAGAACCTGACCCACATCCTCTACGGCTTCACTCCCATCTGCGGTGGCAATGGTATCAACGACAGCCTCAAAGAGATCTCCGGCAGCTTCGAGGCGCTGCAGCGCTCCTGTGCCGGTCGCGAGGACTTCAAGGTCTCCATCCATGACCCCTGGGCCGCCGTGCAGATGGGGCAGGGCAAGCTCACCGCCTTCGATGAACCCTACAAGGGCAACTTCGGCAACCTGATGGCCCTCAAGCAGGCCAACCCCGACCTCAAGATCCTCCCCTCGGTCGGCGGCTGGACCCTCTCCGATCCCTTCTACTTCTTCAGTGACAAGACCAAGCGCGACACCTTCGTTGCCTCCATGAAGGAGTACCTGCAGACCTGGAAATTCTTCGACGGCGTGGACATCGACTGGGAATTCCCGGGTGGTCAAGGGGCCAACCCCAACCTGGGCGGGCCGCAGGATGGCGCCACCTATGTGGCGTTGATGAAAGAGCTGCGCGCCATGCTCGACGAGCTGGAAGCCGAGACCGGTCGCCAGTACGAGCTCACCTCGGCCATCAGCGCCGGCGGAGACAAGATTGCCAAGGTGGATTATCAGGCGGCCCAGCAGTACATGGACCACATCTTCCTGATGAGTTACGACTTCAACGGCGCCTGGAGCAACACCGAGCTGGGCCACCAGACCAACCTCCATGCCGCGAGCTGGGATCCGGCCACCAAGTACACCACCGACAAGGGCGTCAGGGCGCTGCTCGGCCAGGGGGTCACACCGGGCAAGATCGTGGTCGGTGCGGCCATGTATGGCCGCGGCTGGACCGGGGTTAGCGGTTATCAGGCCGGCAACCCCTTCACCGGCACCGCAACCGGCCCCGTCAAGGGCACCTGGGAGAACGGGGTGGTGGATTACCGCGACATCGTCAACAACCGCATGGGCGCAGGCTGGGAGCAGGGCTATGACGAGGTGGCCGAGGCCCCCTACGTCTTCAACGCCGGCACCGGGGATCTCATCAGCTTCGACAACGACCGTTCGGTCAAGGCCAAGGGGCAGTACGTGCTGGCCAACCAGCTTGGGGGCCTGTTCGCCTGGGAGATCGATGCAGACAACGGCGACATCCTCAACGCCATACACGAGGGGCTCGGCCATGGGGACGGCGGCACCACGCCACCGGTCAACAAGCCGCCGGTGGCCAATGCCGGCAGCGATCTGAACGCCACCGGCCCGGCGGAGGTGACCCTCAATGGCGCTGCCTCCCATGACCCCGAGAGCGGTGTGTTGAGCTACAGCTGGAAGCAGGTGTCCGGCCCGCAGGCCAGCCTGCTGGATGCCACCTCGGCCAAGGCCCGTGTGGTGCTGGATGCCGTCAGCAGCGACATCAACCTGGTGTTCGAGCTGACCGTGACCGACGATCAGGGGCTCTCAGCCAAGGATCAGGTGGTGGTGACCAACAAGGCACCGCAGCCGAACCTGCCGCCCGTGGTGAACGTGGCGGCCACCGCCAGCGTCGAGTCCGGCAAGCAGGTGACCATCCAGGCCACGGCCTCCGATCCGAACGGTGACGCCCTGAGTTATCAGTGGACGGTGCCGGCGGGTCTCAGCGCGACTGGCCAGGACAGCGCTAGCCTGGTGGTCACGGGCCCGAGCGTCACCAGCGACACCGCCTATGATCTGACCCTGGTGGTCACCGACGGTGCGCTGGATGCCACGGCGACGACGCGTCTGACCGTCAAACCGGCCAGCACGGGGGGCGGCTGCAGTGCGACCGATCCCGATGCGGCCAATCATCCGGCGTGGAGCGCCAGCACCGTCTACAACACCAATGACAAGGTGAGCCACAAGCAACTGGTGTGGCAGGCCAAGTACTGGACCCAGGGCAACGAGCCGAGTCGCACCGCCGATCAGTGGAAGCTGGTGAGCCAGGTGCAGCTGGGTTGGGATGCCGGCGTGGCCTACAACGCAGGTGACCTGACCACCCACAACGGTCACAAGTGGAAGGCCCAGTACTGGACCAAGGGCGACGAGCCGGGCAAGGCCGCCGTCTGGGTCGATCAGGGCGCCGCGAGCTGCAACTGATCGTCCGTGATACGACAATGGGGCCTGGGGCCCCATTTCTTTTGCAAGCGGATGATGACACCGGGTTGTGCCCCTCAGCGCAGGGGGGCAGGAGCACTCCCGGCACAAAACAAAAAGGCCCGTCAGGGCCTTTTTTTATCGCGGGTCAGAGCGGCTTCTGCCACAGGGTCAGCAGCAGATCCTGTTCAAGCGCATCCGGCCCCTGGTGGGTGAAGGCGTGGCGCTGCTCGCCGCTGGCACGCCAGCCGAGGCGACTGGTCTCCAGGATATGCTCGCGCAAGCCCTGATCCAGGACCGTGGTGAACTGGACGCGTTGCTGCTGGGCGAGGGTGAGCCCGGCGAGGCTCGGCCAGCTCAGGGGGTGTTCCATGCTCACCGGGTTGAGGCTGACGCGCAGCTGCCACTGGTGACGGGGGCCTGGCTGCACATAAAGTAGGTAGCCGCCCGGTGCCAGCCAGCTGACCAGCTGCTCGGTCTTGACCTTGAGGTCGTTGACCAGCAGCACCTGGGCCTTGCCCGGCTGCAGCGGGGCGCGCGCCGGATCGGCGATGATGAACTGGCCTTCCGGCTGGGCCTTGTTGGCGGCGAAGATGGCGTTCTTGGCGAGATCGAAACCGCCGACCTGCCAGCCTGGCAGGCGCTCTGCCAGGGCCCGGCAGTAGTAGCCCTCGCCACAACCCAGATGGATCAGCTCATGTTCTCCGAGGGGGGCCAGCAGGGCCGCCATGGCCTCCACCAGGGGCAGCTGGTGGCCCTGCTCCAGGAAGCGGCGCTTGGCACGCAGCAGGGCCCGGCTGTCGCTGTCCTTGGGGTTCTTGGTACCGGGGATGAGGTCGAGATAGCCTTCCGGGGCGGGGTCGAAATGGTGCTTGTTGGCGCAGTAGCGGCCCTTGGAGGCTTCATGCAGCTGGAGTGGGTTGCGGCAAAGGGGGCATTGAAGGTGCATAGGCATTCTCTTGGCGACGGCCATGACGGCGGGGGCGTTCGGGATTATAGGGAAGCGGATCAGAAAAGGCTGCCGTGGCAGCCTTTTTATCCAACGGCTCTGTGCGGGAGCCGTCAGGGAACCCTGTCAGCGGGTGCCAAACACCACTATGGTCTTGCCGTGGGCGGAGATGAGCTCCTGCTCTTCCAGCATCTTGAGGATGCGGCCAACGGTCTCGCGGGAGCAGCCGACGATCTGGCCTATCTCCTGACGGGTGATCTTGATCTGCATGCCATCCGGGTGGGTCATGGCATCCGGCTGTCTGGCCAGGTTGAGCAAGGTCTGGGCAATCCGGCCGGTCACGTCCAGGAAGGCGAGGTTGCCGACCTTCTGGCTGGTGTGCTGCAGGCGCTTGGCCATCTGGCCGGAGAGGCGCATCAGGATGTCCGGGTTGACCTGGATCAGCTGGCGGAACTTCTTGTAGGAGATCTCGGCGACTTCACAGGCGCCTTTGGCACGTACCCAGGCGGAACGTTCCGGATTCTCGTTCTCTTCGAACATCCCCATCTCGCCCAGGAAATCCCCCTGATTCAGGTAGGAGAGGATCATCTCCTTGCCTTCGTCATCCTTGATCAGGACGGCGACGGTACCCTTGACGATGTAGTAGAGGGTTTCCGCTTTCTCACCGGCGTGGATCAGGGTGCTCTTGGCGGGATACTTATGAATGTGGCAATGCGACAAGAACCACTCCAGGGTGGGATCGCTTTGCGGTTTGCCAATGATCATGAGACTTCCTCGTAGTGTCTTTTTTATGGACTGTGCGTCCAGGCAAGTTGCCAAGCTTGCCATTCCTTACTCTTTGGTCGCAGTAGAATAAGAGCCTTTGCCTGTGCTGACAAGGCTTTGGGGTGTCGCGCTCCCTCGGGGAGCCGCGATCTGCTGCGCGATCCGGGCCATTCTAGGCAAGAAGGGGGGGGCAGATGTTGATTTCGATCTATTTCCCTCGGGGTCGCAGACGTTTCGATTGTCCCGTCCCGGTCGGTGGAAACGGGACGGGATCCTCCCCTGGCTGCAAGATGACGAGTCATGTGCCACTCGACCCCTGCTTGAGGTATGCTATGGGCGTCAGAATCGTCGTCATTGAGAGGAAGTGTGAGATGAAAGCCAAGGTCAGCTGGGTCGAAGGCATGAAGTTTGTGGGCGAGAGCGAGTCCGGTCATCAGGTGACCCTGGATGGCGCGAACCCGGGTGAAGGTGCCAGCCCGATGGAGATGATCCTGCTGGCGGTCGGCGGGTGCAGCTCCATCGACGTGGTTTCCATCCTGGAGAAGGCCCGCCAGTCCGTGACCGCCTGCCACGTCGAGCTGGAAGGGGTCCGTGCCGATTCCGTGCCCCGGGTGTTTGAGAAAATCCACCTCAAGTTCGTCGTGACCGGCACCGGGCTGGCCGAGAAGCACGTCTCCCGCGCGGTCGATCTGTCCATGGAAAAGTATTGTTCCGTTTCCCTGATGTTGGAAAAAGCGGTAGAAATTACCCATAGTTATCAAATTCTTGAGGCTTGATCGTTGTAATTTGTCCCGTCGATAACGCCATGACATAAGGAAAGTGCGATGAAAAAAATGATGATGTTGCTTCCCCTGTTCGGGCTCGCTGCCTGCAGTGCGCCGCAGCCGACCCAGTATCAATACAGCCAGTATCAGTGCGGGGAAGAGATGCTGGGGATCACCTATGATGCCCAGGCCGACATGGTGCAGTTCCCTTATGCCGGCGTGTATCACAAGCTGGGCCGCATCGAGTCGCCCAAGGAGGTCGCCAGCTATTCAGACGGGGTGACCACCTTCTCCCAGCAGGACAAGCAGGCCACACTGGTCAAAAGCGGGGTGACCCAGCTGACCTGTGAGCTGAAGTGATCTTCATGCCGACATGGCGTGTACGAAAAACGGCCTGCTTCAAGCAGGCCGTTTTTGTTGAAAGAGAAATCAGTTTGAGGGTAGCGAGCCCAGCAACTGTCCGGCCAGTTCCTGGCTGAGCTGGCTGCGGGCCTCCTCGGCGATGGGCACGTCGCTGGCGAGCTGGATGGCGCTGCTCCATACCGTCTGCTGGGTTCGCCGGTCGAGCAGCAGTATGGCCAGGGTACCTTTGCGGGCATCGGCGGCGGCATTCAGGCCCGGGGTCATGCCGAGGCGAGAGAAGATCTCCCCGTCGCTCATGTCCTGGCTGCCGGCGACGCCGATGGCAACCCAGACGTCAGCCTCATCCAGAGGCACGCTGCGCCAGCCCTTGCCGTCAAGCTGCCGGGTCACCGCCTGCTGGACCGGCTCCAGCCAGGGGGCGGCGCTGTTGCCCGCATACTGGAACTGCTCGGCGAGCGCGTAGCGTGGTGTCGCCCCATAGGTCCAGTTGTCTGCGGGACGCACCACCATGGTCCCCGTCTCGACGGTGGGGGCGGCGGGGCCCGTGCTGCAGCCGCCCAGCAGGGCAGCCAGTATGAATGAGAGAAGTGCACCGCGCATCGTAAGCTCCTTGGCTCAGGTGATCTTGCCCGTTTCGATCAGTTGCTGGATCAGGGGGCGCAGGATCAGCTCCATGGCGAAACCCATCTTGCCACCCGGCACGACTATGGTGTTCATCCTGGACATGAAGGCGCCGTCTATCATCGACAGCAGGTAGGGGAAGTCCACCTGCTTGATGCCCCGAAACCGTATCACCAGCATACTCTCGTCCAGGCTGGGTATCACCTTGGCGCTGAAGGGGTTGGAGGTGTCGACGGTGGGTACCCGCTGGAAGTTGATATGGGTGCGGGAGAACTGCGGCGTGATGAAGTTGATGTAGTCGTCCATGGAGCGCACGATGGAGTCGGTCACCGCCTCCCGGGAGTGGCCGCGCTCCGACGTGTCGCGAATGAGTTTCTGGATCCACTCCAGGTTGACGATGGGGACCACGCCGATGAGAAAGTCCACGTGCCGCGCCACGTTGTGCTCGTCCGTGACCACGCCCCCATGGAGCCCTTCATAGAACAGCAGATCCGTCTCCCCCGGCAGATCCTGCCAGGGGGTGAAGGTGCCCGGCATCTGGTTGAAGGGCACCGCCTCGTCGAAGCTGTGCAGGTAGCGGCGATACTGGCCGGTGCCGCTCTGGCCGTACTCCTGGAAGAAGGACTCCAGCAGACCAAAGTCGTTGGCCTCCGGGCCGAAGTAGCTGATGTGCCGCCCCTGCTCCCGCGCCTTGCGGATCGCCACGTCCATCTCGGGCCTTGTATAACGGTGGAAACTGTCCCCCTCGACCACGGCCGCCTTGTACCCGAGCTGATGGAACATGGAGCGAAACGCGTTGGTGGAGGTGGAGGTGCCGGCACCGGACGAACCGGTGACCGCGATGATGGGATGCTTGGCCGACATAGAATTCTCTCTTCCTTGGGAGTTCCGTTATAAGGGCTGGCCCAAAGTACGGTCAAGCCCCTGCAACATCTTCCGCCCCGGCCCTCGTCCGTCGGCCTGGCTGGGCGCGGGATCCCTCTGGAAGGGCAACCTGGCGTCGCGTCGCGGCCGGGAGAGAGGCCCGGGGAGGGGGCGGCTAGCCCGGGCATCGGGCGGAAGATCCCCTGCCCGTTCAGCCAGGGTTTCCGTTGCCGGTGTCATTCTGGTTGATAATCGTCCGTAGAGGCCTTGCTTAAATGAGTCTTGTGCACGACATTGACGCTCTCGTGCAATTCGCTGTAGACCAGCACGGCGATGCCTTGCTGTAATTGCTGACGCACTGCTTCGACCTTGTCGGCCAGGCTGACATCCTGCTCGCCGTATTCGGTGCCTTCTTGCAGGACAAAGTGCTCGAGCAGGTTGGTGAGGGTCTCGGGGTCCAGTTCTTGCCAGGGGATAATCATGGTTTCATCTTCAATCAGTGGGGTGTGGGTATTGTCGGTGCCAGTCCGGCAAGTGCAAGAAGTTTGTCTTGTGCCGTTCGAGGGGTTACATGAATTTAACTGATGCTCGTCGCCCTTCCGGGCAGCTCACCCAGCACCTGCTCGATGCCCGTCGGCAGGCTCTGGACTCCGGACTTCGCTGGTTCTGGGCCATCAATCTGATCGCTATCCTGTTCCTGCTGGCGCGCTTCTATATCTATCAGGATGCGCACCTGGTGCTCAATGACCTCTTGCCTTGGTCCTACAAGTGGCAGCTCATCGCCATGGCCGGCGTCTGTCTGCTGCTGCCTATCGGATGGCGCTGGCTCTCCCGTCAGCCCCGTGCCCTCTGGCAGGTCTCCCTGCTGGTTTGCGGCCTCTTCTGGGGACTGGCTTGGGCCTTGGTAGGCTATACCATCTCGATCGTCGATCTGAAGGGCGGTTTCAGCTTCATTTTCAACATGGTCAGCCTGTTGTTACTGACCGGTCTCATCGCGACTTATTCCGATGTACGGCTGTTATATGCCCTGGTGTGTGCCCCTCTGCTGTTCTTGCTGTTAAGGGCTTGCTGGAGCCCTTCTCCATTTGTCATGGTCAATATCATGGTGGTCGGGGTTCTGCTGGTCGTGCTGGAGACGGGGCGACGCATGCTCAACGGCTGGTTCGAGCTGGCCGTGTCGAGGGAGTATGACAACCTGATGCTGGCGCACAAGATGAATGCCATGGCACATCGGGATCCCCTGACCGGCCTGGCCAACCGTCGTCATTTCGATCAGGCGTGCAAGCGTGCCATCGCGCAGGGCACGACCCTGGAACTGCCGCTCACTGTGATCCTGCTCGATGTGGACTTCTTCAAGCGTTACAACGATCGCTATGGCCATCAGGCAGGAGATGAGTGCCTGATCCTGGTGGCCGAGTGCCTGGAGGAGAGCGTGCGCGAGCCCGGCGATCTGGTGGCCCGCTACGGGGGGGAGGAGTTCGTGGTACTGCTGCAGGAGACGGATCTGGCGGGGGGGAAGGAGGTGGCCGAGCGCATTCGCGCTACCCTGGCCGCCCGGGCCCTGCCCCATGAAGACTCCGATGTCGCCCCCCACCTCACTCTGAGCCAGGGGATTGCCCAGTGGCGTCCGGGAGAGAGCCTGGTGATGCTGCTCGAACGGGTGGATGGCGCCCTCTATCAGACCAAGGAAGAGGGGCGCGACGGCTACCGGGTCGCCTCCTGAGCCTGCTCCCGCAGCCACTGGCTGATGCGCTCATCCAGCCAGAAGCGGGGACGCCAGGGGGAACCGTGCAGGAAGCCCACGTGTCCCCCCCGCCGGCTCAACTCGTAGCGCACCTGGTGTGAGAGCTGCTCCGGCGTCGGGATCACGGCGCCTGTCATGAAGGGGTCGTCGGCGGCGTGAATGACCAGGGTCGGGATGGGGATGCGGGCCAGCAGGCCCAGGCCGGAGCAGGTCTGGTAGTAGTGATCGGCGCTGTCGAAACCATGGAGCGGGGCCGTGACCTGCTCGTCGAAGTCGCGCAGGGTGGCGATGCGTGCTACCTGCGCCGGTTGCCAGCGCGCGCGGGCTGCCTCCTGATGCCGGATCTTGCTCTGCAGATTGGCCCGCATGGTGCGCAGCAGATAGCTCTGATAGACCCGTGAGAACCCCTGGTTGACCCGATCGGCACAGCTCGCCAGCTGCAGTGGTGCCGAAATCACCACAGCCGCTTTCAGCTCGGTTGGGCAGGCCCGTGCCAGCAGGTTGACCAGCATATTGCCCCCCAGGGAATAACCGATGGCGATGAGGGGCTTGCCGGGGAAGCGCCGACCCAGCTCGGCAATCACGGCCTGGGCATCGTCGATGGCGCCGGAGTGATAGGCCCGCAGCAGCCGGTTCGGCTCGCCGCTGCACCCCCGAAAATGCATCAGCACCGCCTCCTGCCCCTGCTGCTGCAGATGGGCGAACAGCCCCTTGGCATAGTGGGAGTGAATGCTCCCCTCCAGGCCGTGGAACAACACGATAAGCGGTTGCTCGTCCCGGTGTGACCCTGTGCTCCAGGCGAGATCGACGAAGTCGCCATCCGGCAGCTCGAAGCGCTCCTGGGTGAAGCGGGCCGGGGCGCGGCGCAGCCACTTGGGCAGTATGGTTTGCAGATGGGGATTGCGGGCCCACCAGGGGGCGTGGAAGTGGCTTTCTGTCAGCATGCAACGGCTCGGGGCAGCAGGGAAGGGGAAGTGGCGGCGAGCCAGGGGCTCGCCGCGGTGTCAGGCGGGCAGGCGATCGTGGTGCTCGGCACCGCGCAGCATGGCCTGGATCAGTTCGTTGGCCTCAAACTTGGTGAGCGCCTCGTGGGCCCCGACCTGATGGGCCCGCTCCACGCTGATCTCGCTGGAGAGGGAGGTGTGCAGGATGATGTAAGCCTCCGCCAGCCTGGGGTCACTCTGTACCTCGAAGGCCAGCTCGTACCCGTCCAGCCCCGGCATCTCGATGTCGCTCACCAGGATGTCGATCCGCCTGCCCTGGGCGACGTTGGCCTGCATCAGGGCTAGGGCGTCCCGTCCGTTGGTGCAGACCTCGTAGGGGATGTTGATGTAATCCAGCGCCGCCATCAGCTGGCGGCGGGCGACGGAGGAGTCGTCCACCAGCAGGATCCGCATCGGCTTGAG
>ENA-OWLM01000580-OWLM01000580.1-metagenome-genome-assembly--contig:-NODE-580-length-13989-cov-11.955074_pt1 | contig 13989 bp, 10 predicted proteins | sample MGYA00245349_ERZ651102 | MGnify/ENA primary metagenome ERZ651102 (study PRJEB26857, sample SAMEA4031759) | metagenome | biome: human; feature: oral; material: saliva | place: Philippines | collected 2014... | reverse complement strand
AACTCGCGAAGAAATTGGTTTTGAAAAAGCGGGGATTTTCCGCGCGAATAAACCGATTGTGATTGGCGAACCCAATGTTCCGCAGCCTATGTTAGAACAAGCGGAGAAATTACATTGCCACGTTTCACGCCGAGATGTCACTTGGTCGTTTAAAGCCAATGAGCAAACTTGGATGTGGCAGAGCAATAAAGTGCGGTTAGAAAATCTGCCGTTTTGCCAAATTCCATTAGCTAATGCGGCAACAGCTTTGGCGGCTGTTGAACAGATGCCTTTTGATATTTCTGTCGATACCATTAAACGTTCATTAATTGAAGTGGAATTAGTGGGTCGTTTCCAACAATTGAAAGGTAATCAATTAGAAAAATTGGCAGAACGCTTGAATGTATCCTATTCACAGTTGCCAAAAGTGATCATCGATGTTGGGCATAATCCTCATGCAGCAAAATATTTAGCCGAGAAATTGGTAGCACTTAAAGCACAAATATCAGGTCGCATCATTGCCGTTTGCGGTGTGCTGAAAGATAAAGATGCGGAGTCGGTGTTTACCCAACTTGCTTCCGTTATTGACCAATGGTATTGTGTAACATTAGGCGGTTACCGTGGTCAATCAGGTGATGACTTAAAAGCAAAATTAACAACAGTTTGCCCATCAGCAAAAAGTGTTTCTGAAGATTCTGTAGCTGAAGGTGTGCAAAGTGCGGTTAAAAATGCAGATAAAAATGACATTGTGCTAGTATTTGGATCCTTCCACACGGTAGGGGAATTTTTAGAATATTTAGCATAATGGGTTTGCAAAGTAAAAAGGCTGACAAAATGTCAGCCTTTCTTTTTATATTTTATTAGTGAAGGTATTTAACAAGGTTTAAGAACATTTTTAACATACCATTATTTAATAAGTCGATAAAGAACGCCCCTACCATTGGTACGATTAAGAACGCTTTGTGAGAAGGTCCGAAACGACTAGTAATCGCTTGCATGTTAGCAACGGCTGTTGGTGTTGCACCGAGACCGAAACCACAGTGACCCGCACTTAATACAATAGCATCATAATCTTTACCCATCATACGGTATGTGACGTAGATGGCGAAGAAAGCCATGAAGGCAACTTGAACCGCTAAAATAATGAGTACATCTGCTGCAAGGCCTACCAATTCCCAAAGTTTGAGAGACATTAAGGCGATGGCTAAGAAGATAGATAAACCTACACTACCTAATACGTCAATCGCTGAATCAGCCACTTGGAATTTGAATAAGTGGGTTAAGCTGTTACGAATAATTACACCAGTAAATAAACACCATACGAATGTTGGTAATTGCATTTGTGTACCTTTTGTTAAGCCATCTAAGTATTGACCGATGAGTAAACATAAAGAAAGCATTGCGATGGTCTCAATGATTGAGCGCGCATTTATTTTACGTTTGTAAGTCGGGTGTTCAAATGCCTCTTGTACGTCATCTACTTCATCATTCTCTGGGTTTTCACCTTGTTTTTGACGATTTAATAAATAACGAGATACTGGACCACCTAAGATACCACCGAAGACTAAACCGAATGTGGCACATGCCATGGCAATTTCTGTTGCAGCAGGTAGGTTAAATTCTTTGGTGAATGTTTCAGCCCAAGCTGCACCTGTACCATGACCACCCGTTAAGGTAACAGAACCTGCAAGTAAACCGTAAGCAGGATCAATGCCTAATAATTGAGTACCTAAAATACCGATGATATTTTGGAAAACAATGAGAAGGGCAGCGACAAGTAGGAAGATAACTAATGGTTTTCCGCCTTTAATTAAGCGAGCAAAGTTTGCACTTAAACCGATAGAGGAGAAGAATACTAACATCATCGATGTTTGTAAGCTTTTCTCAAAGGTAAATGAGGTGCCGTTTACTTTGTATAAAATGGTTAATGCAATAGCCACAATAAAGCCACCAACAACAGGCTCAGGGATATTGAATGTTTGTAAAACGCGAATACGTTTTACTAGAAAATAACCAAGTAATAATACAAAGCTTGCTAAAGCAAGAGTTTGATAGGTATCAAAAACAATATTCACGAAATATCCTCCTATTTAGTTTGGTTTCGAGAATTCTTATGAGTTGTGTTCAGGTTCAACCACCACAATGTCAACATTACTATGTAATCCTCGTGGTAATTGGGAGCCTTTTCTGCCGCGTTCCGCTCGGAATTTTTGCAGATCTTCCGGTTTTAATGTGATTTTTCGTTTACCGGAATGGAACTCAAGGCTAGCTTGCTCTGAAATTAAGAACAATTTCACCAATAATTCTGACCGCGCTTTTGCATTCGCTGCTGGAATACTGATGATTTTGTTGCCTTTCCCTTTTGATAATGCCGGTAAATCCCGTACCGGAAAAATCAGCATTCGACCCGCTGAAGTGAGGGACACAAGAAGTGAGGCCGACTCGGAAAGTGTCTCAGGTTTCAAGACTTTCGCATTTTCTGGCAAAGAAATCAAGGCTTTTCCTGCTTTATTACGTGCAATTAAATCTTCAAATTTGCAAATAAAACCATATCCTGCATCTGATGCCATCAATAATTCTTGTTTTTCAGGTTCCATAATAACCTGTTCAATAGTCGCACCTGCCGGTAATGTAAGTTTACCGGTGAGCGGTTCACCTTGTGAACGCGCAGAAGGCAAGCTTAATGGATCTAAAGCGTAGCTACGACCAGTACTATCAATAAAGATCACCGGTTGATTGCTTTTACCACAAGCGTGCGCCAGATATTTATCGCCTGCTTTATAGCTTAATCCTTCCGGATCAATATCATGACCTTTCGCACAACGAACCCAGCCCATTTCAGATAAGATGACGGTAACAGGCTCTGCTGGCGTCATTTCACTTTCAGAAATGGCTTTCGCTTCTTCACGTTCAACTAATTGAGACATTCTAGGGCTGGCGTATTTTTTTGCGTCTTCTTGAATTTCTTTTTTGATCAAAGTATTTAAGCGACGCTCAGATCCTAAAATTAACTCTAAATTTGACCGCTCTTCTTCGAGTTTATCTTTTTCAGCTTGTAATTGATGTTCTTCTAATTTGGCTAAATGGCGCAAACGTAAGTTTAAAATGGCTTCAGCCTGTTCATCACTTAAGTTAAAGCGAGTCATTAAAACTGGTTTAGGTTCGTCTTCAGTACGAATAATTTCAATCACTTCATCAATATTGAGGAAGGCAATCATCAAACCATCTAAAATATGTAAACGAGCGAGTACTTTATCTAAACGATGTTGCAAACGACGTGTCACGGTAGTACGACGGAATGTCAGCCATTCAGTGAGGACTTGAAGTAAGCCTTTCACGGCCGGTTTATGATCAAGCCCGATCATATTCATATTCACACGATAGCTTTTTTCGAGATCCGTCGTCGCAAATAAATGCGCCATTAAGGCATCTGTGTCAACGCGATTTGAACGCGGGACAAGCACGATACGCACAGGATTTTCATAATCTGCTTCATCACGAATATCTTCCACCATTGGCAATTTTTTCGCGGTCATTTGCTCAGCAATTTGTGCAATGATTTTTGATGGTGAAGATTGATGAGGAAGTGCGCTAATGATGATTTCGCCGTCTTCTTTATGCCATGTCGAGCGCATTTTGATGGAACCACGACCGGTTTCATACATTTTGCGAATATCATCTTTAGGGGAAATAATTTCCGCTTCCGTTGGGAAATCAGGGCCTTGAATGATATTGAGTACATCATCTAATCCTGCTTTTGGATTATCTAATAACAGGACAGCTGCATCCGCCACTTCATTAATATTGTGTGGTGGAATATCTGTTGCCATACCAACGGCAATCCCGGTAGTACCGTTTAACAGAATATGAGGCAAACGAGCAGGTAAATATTGTGGTTCTTCTAAGGTGCCATCAAAGTTCGGTTGGAAATCAACAGTGCCTTGACCTAATTCAGATAATAGAATTTCAGAGATTTTGGACAAGCGAGATTCTGTATAACGCATTGCCGCGAATGATTTAGGATCATCTGGCGCCCCCCAGTTTCCTTGGCCATCCACTAAAGGATAACGGTAAGAAAAGGGCTGAGCCATTAATACCATGGCTTCATAACAAGCGGAGTCACCATGTGGATGGAATTTACCTAACACATCACCGACGGTACGTGCGGATTTTTTAAATTTTGCCGCGGCATTTAAACCCAGTTCAGACATCGCATAGACAATACGACGTTGAACAGGCTTTAAGCCATCGCCAATAAAAGGCAATGCACGATCCATGATGACGTACATTGAATAATTAAGGTAAGCCTTTTCTGTAAAGGTGCGAAGTGGCATCTGCTCGATGCCTTCGTAGTTAATATTGCTCATATTCTTCTAATCTATTTTCTTGTTGCACCAGAATTCTCATCTGAATGTTCGTGAGGAGAATGTCCCATATCTATTCCTTTATGACTGTCTATTTCATAAGGAACGGGTTGAGGTTTTTGTGGATTGGCTTCTTTAAAGGCTTCATCTTTTAATTTACCGGAATAAATATTCGGATTTTTTTCACCCTCAACCACAATATGTCCCATTGTGCCTTTATTTACTGCGCGGAAAATGGAATGATCCATAAAGACATAAGTACCCGGCACATCAATTCGAGTTTCTACCATGGTGGCACTGCCAGATGGAATCAAGGTCGTTTGAACATTGTGATTAACAAGTGTGCCGCCTTCTACATACACATTGTCAAATACCGCACCGATTAAGTGGAAAGAAGAGCATAAATTCGGCCCCGCATTTCCTACAAATAGGCGAATGGTTTCGCCAGTTTTTGCTTTTAAAGCATTTTCATCCATAGTTGCGCCGACTTTGCCGTTGAAGAGGACATATTCTGGGCGCTCATCAATAGCTTTTTTCATACTAAACGGCTGCAAGCCAGGATCGCCAAATTCACCTTTTGTATAGAATTCACTTTGCATAATGTAAAATTCACGATCCACTTTTGGTAAGCCTTCTTTTGGCTCAACTAAAACTAAACCATACATCCCTTTAGCAAGGTGAATATCAACAGGCTGACTGCCACAATGGTATAAATAAATGCCAGAGCGTAATGCCCTAAATTGGAAGGTTGATGTACGTGTTGGTGGGGTTTCACTTGCGATAGCGCCGCCCATTGGCACAGCGGCAGCATGGAAATCGATACTATGCGGCATCATTGAACTCGCTGAGTTGGAAAGTTGCACTTCCACCATATCGCCTTCACGTACACGAATAAACGGAGCTGGCACGCTGCCGTTTAATGTCCAGAATTTAAATTGCACACCATCCATTAAATCCATAATTTGCTCAAGTGCGGTCAGTTTTACCACGACTTTTGCTGGATAGTTACGTTCAATCGGTTTTGGTACATTTGGCGCAAGCGTCAGTTCAGCTTCAATTTCAGGTAATTTTTCAACCGCAGTGGTTGCCGTATTAGAGGGCTTTTCCTCTGCTTGAGCAGAAGGAACAAGGCTTAAACCTGCACCTAATGTAATTGTTGCTAGGCCTAGTGCACTATTCTTAAAAAAATCTCGACGTTGTTCGTTCATGATTAACCTCAAATAATTAAACAGCTAAATCCACTTGGTCGCCATTGGTTTGTAACCAATTTTTGCGATCTTCCGCTCGTTTTTTGGCGAGTAACATATCCATTAATTCTAATGTTTCAGCCCCTTGATCTTCGCCTAGCTCATAGGTTAATTGAACTAAACGGCGTGTATTCGGATCCATGGTGGTTTCACGTAATTGTGACGGATCCATTTCACCCAAACCTTTGAAGCGTTGTACGTTTAAGGTGCCTTTTTTACCTTTTAAGCGTTCTAAAATGGCTTCTTTTTCGCTTTCATCGAGGGCATAAAACACTTCTTTGCCTAAGTCGATACGATAGAGTGGTGGCATTGCCACATAAACATGCCCATCTTGAACCAATTTCGGGAAGTGACGTAAAAAGAGTGCACAGAGTAGGGTAGCAATATGCAAACCATCAGAGTCCGCATCGGCTAAAATACAGACTTTACCGTAACGAAGTTGAGATAAGTCTTCATTATCAGGATCGATACCAAGCGCCACGGCAATATCATGAATTTCCGTTGAGGCAAGCACTTGATCACTTGCGACTTCCCAAGTATTTAAGATTTTTCCGCGTAACGGTAGGATCGCTTGATATTCACGATCACGCGCCTGTTTGGCTGAGCCGCCCGCAGAGTCACCCTCTACTAAGAATAATTCGGTTTTTTCTAAATTTTGTGATGCACAATCGGCTAATTTCCCAGGTAGAGCAGGACCACTCACTAATTTTTTACGTACGACTTTTTTAGCGGCATTTAAACGACGTTGTGCAGAACTGATCGCCATTTCAGCTAAGCGATCCGCATCTTGCACGTTTTGATTCAACCATAAACTGAAGGCATCTTTTAAAACACCTGCAACAAAGACCGCACTTTGACGGGAAGATAAGCGTTCTTTGGTTTGGCCGGCAAATTGAGCATCCTGCATTTTCAGTGAAAGAATATAAGCACAGCGATCCCAAATGTCGTCTGCAGTTAATTTCACACCACGTGGTAATTTATTGCGGAATTCACAATATTCGGTCATGGCATTGAGCAAGCCTTGGCGAAGACCATTTACGTGTGTTCCGCCTTGTACTGTTGGAATCAAGTTTACATAGCTTTCTGCAATCAGCTCGCCACCTTCCGGCAACCATAACAATGCCCAGCTTACTGCTTCCGTTGAGCCTTTAAATTCACCGACAAAAGGTTTTTCAGGCAAGGTTTCAAAGCCATTCACGGCTTCGGTTAAGTAATCGGATAAACCATCTTGATAGCACCACACATCTTCGGTGTTATTCACTTTATCGACAAATTTAATCTCTAAGCCTGAACAAAGCACGGCTTTCGCACGTAATAAGTGGCGTAAACGACTAACAGAAAAATTCTTGCTATCAAAATATTTTGGATTAGGTTTGAAGTGAACGGTGGTGCCGGTCGTACGTCTGCCACAAGTCCCGATGACTTCTAATTCTTCTACTTTTACGCCATTTTCAAAGGCAATTTTATACACTTCACCGTTACGTTTAACTTGAATATCAACACGTTCAGAAAGGGCATTGACGACAGAAATCCCCACCCCGTGTAAACCACCAGCAAATTCATAGTTTTTATTCGAGAATTTACCGCCTGCATGAAGCTTAGTTAAGATCACTTCCACACCAGAAACGCCTTCCGTTGGATGAATGTCCACTGGCATCCCGCGTCCATTATCAATAACTTCAAGCGATTGATCAGCATGTAAAATTACTTCAACTTTGGTGGCAAAACCCGCAAGGGCTTCATCCACACTGTTATCAATAACTTCTTGAGCAAGGTGATTTGGACGGGTGGTGTCCGTGTACATGCCGGGGCGAATTTGCACCGGTTCGAGATCTTTCAGAACCGTAATTTCTTGAGCAGAATAATTTGTAGTCATTTTTAAAATTAGTTACTTATTTATAAAAAAATTAGCGTGATTTTATCAAAAAATGACGCGTTTATAAAATCAAAGATGAGAAAAGATAAGGATACTATATTAAGTAAAAGTGCGGTCAAAATTTGACGTGAATTTTGACCGCACTTTGGGTTCATTTGAATCTATTTAATCTGTTATAGATTGAGTTATTGAGATACTAAGCTTTTGTTTTTGTTGCTAAATATTCCTGTAAGCCCTTATCTCTCAATTTGCAGCTCGGGCATTCTCCACAGCCACCTTCAACACCTTCATAGCAAGTGTGGGTATGCTGACGAACATAATCTAACGCACCTAATTCATCAGCTAATGCCCAGGTTTGTGCTTTGGTAAGATACATTAACGGTGTTTTTAAATTGAACGGATAATCCATGGCTAAATTAAGGGTGACATTCATGGATTTGATAAATACATCGCGACAGTCCGGATAGCCACTGAAATCTGTTTCACATACACCTGTAATAATATCGTTGATGCCTTGTCCTTTTGCGTAAATTGCCGCATACAATAAGAAGAGTGCGTTGCGGCCATCCACAAAGGTATTCGGTAATTCACCATCTTTTTGCTCAATGTCAGCGTTTGCATCCATTAAGGCATTGTGGGTGATAGATTTGATGACAGACGTATCAATTAACGTTTGTTTTACGCCGAGATCTTTGGCGATCCAATGGGCTTTTTCTAATTCAATGGCATGGCGCTGGCCATATTGAAAGGTGACGGTTTCGACATTTTCTACGCCATATTCGGCAATAGCTTGAATTAAACAGGTTGTGGAATCTTGTCCACCAGAGAAGATCACAAGGGCTTTACGATTGTGATTAGGATTTGAAATATTCATAGGATACCTAGTTTTTTTATGTAGGAGGTTTGCGAACTACAAGTTAAAAATGAGGCGGTATTGTAGAAGTCAAAGATAAATTTTGCAAGAAAAGGACTAATTTAAGCAGGTAAAGCCAACAAAAGTTGTGATACAATTTGGACAAGTTAGTTTTAAAAAGGTAAACACAATGAAAAAATTAATTCTTATTGTTATCGGTGCATTAGTGATTTCAGCTTGCGCAAATAAAGACGTTTATTTTAATGGTTCAGAAGGATCGCATTCAGGCATGAAATTTGATAAAGACACTCGTCATTGGGGCGTTAATCAATAATTGTTTTGATAAAAGAAAAGCCATACAGTTGTATGGCTTTTTTATTAAATCACTTCTTCTTGGCAATGTGGGCAAGTCATTAAATGTTCTTCATTATTATGCACAATATAATGGCCCATTTTTTTCGCTTTAGTATCAAGATATTTCGTATTGTAACGGTTTTCACCTACATTCAATGGCACACGTTCTACGATATTAATTCCCGCTTTTTTCATGGTTTCTACTTTTTGCGGGTTGTTTGTCATCAAGCGAACTTGCTTCACACCTAATAATTCAAACATATCGGCACACACATTAAAGTTACGTTCATCGGCTTTAAAACCTAATGCAAGGTTGGCTTCAATAGTATCCATGCCTTGATCTTGTAATGAATAAGCACGAATTTTATTAATTAGACCAATGCCTCGTCCTTCTTCACGATGATAGATCAACACACCTCGACCCGCTTCGCTAATTTGACGTAATGCGGCTGCAAGCTGGAAACCACAATCGCATTTTAAACTGTGTAACGCATCACCCGTTAAGCATTCAGAATGAATGCGGGCGAGTACAGGCTCATCTTGGTTTGAAATATCACCCATTACTAAAGCGACATGTTCTTTTTTTGTATCGGGAAATTCAAATCCGACCATTTTAAATATGCCATATTCGGTAGGCAAATTGGCTTGAGCAACCAGTTGGATTTTTGACATAACTTATCCTTTTTCAACTTTATTCTGCTAAAATGTGCACTTTATTTTTATTATCAAGAGGCAACAATGTTTAAAAGGCTGTCATTATATACGTTATTCCTTTGTCTTGTACCATTTTTTGTTTGGGGTTTTGCTTATCATTGGCATGGAAACAACCAATTAATGGAATGGGATTATTGGCTTTATCTTTTAACCGAAACAGGTAGTGTGCCTTATGCTTTAATTACCTGTGGTGTGTTTGCTTTACTTTTCCGTTTTCTTTTTGAAAATCGTAAACAGTGGATTATGGGCGTGATTGTAATGGGCCTGTCGGTATTATCCACACAAGTAATTAAAACAGGTTTAAAAACAGTTTTTGCCGAGCCACGTCCTTTTACTGTCTATTTAGCGGAAAAAACAGAAAGTACGACAGATGCTTTTTATCATCAAGATCGTTCAGAGCGTGCGAAATTAGTGGATAAATTTTATTCTACACAAGCAGATACGCCATCCTGGTTAAAAGCACATTATGAAGACGAAACGGGTTATTCTTTCCCATCTGGACATTCTATTTTTGCCGCCACTTGGCTAATGTTAGCCGTCGGGTTTAGCCAATTATTAGGTAATCGTTCTTTTAAAGCGGAATTACTGATTGGTGCCATGACCATTTGGGGCGTATTAATGTTGATTAGCCGCGTACGCCTTGGAATGCATTATCCTATCGATTTATTTGTGGCGATAATTTCGGCATGGATTGTTCATTTGATTATTTTTGGTTTCCTACAGAAGAAAGGCTTGTTTAACAATAAATAGCATCAAAGACCGGTTTTAGTGATAAAGCCGGTCTTTTTTATTGCTTGTAGAAAATATGATTTTTATCATGGATTTTCATTTTGATTTCAAGGAAAATACAGCCTATATATTCCAACAAATTTGACCGCTCTTTTAAGGAGACAATATGTATTATGGTATTGATATTGGTGGCACAAAGATTGAATTGGCTGCTTTTAATGAAAAATTAGAAAAACTTTATACCGAGCGCGTGCCAACGCCACAGACAGATTATCAAGATTGGTTACAGGCGATTAAAACTTTAGTCGAACGTGCGGATGCCCACTTTGGTGAAAAAGGCACGGTAGGTCTTGGGTTGCCAGGATTTGTTAATTTAACAACTGGGCTTGCTGAAGTAACGAATATTCGTGTCGCAGATAATAAGCCTATTTTAACTGATCTTGAGAAAATACTCGGGCGTGAAGTGCGAGCTGAAAATGATGCAAATTGCTTTGCGCTTTCTGAAGCTTGGGATGAAGAAAATACCCAGTATCCTTCCGTATTAGGGCTGATTTTAGGCACTGGTTTTGGTGGTGGCTTTGTGATTAATGGCAAAATTCACTCAGGACAAGTGGGGATGGCAGGGGAGTTAGGGCATCTTCAATTAAATTATCATGCCTTAAAATTATTGGGTTGGGATAAAGCCCCTATTTATCAATGTGGTTGTGGTAATCATGCTTGTTTGGATACGTATATTTCAGGTCGCGGTTTTGAAATGTTGTACCGAGACTTAAAAGGCGAGGCATTATCAGCGAAAGACATTATCGATCGTTTTTATGCGAAAGAGGAAAGTGCGGTTGATTTTGTTCGCATTTTTGTGGAGTTAGCGGCTATTTCTATCGGTAACATTATCACTGCATTTGATCCACATATGATTGTTCTTGGTGGTGGTTTATCGAATTTTGATTATCTCTATGAAGCATTACCAAAAGCATTGCCACCTCATTTAATGCGTAGTGCAAAAGTGCCACCAATCAAAAAAGCAAAACATGGTGATTCTGGTGGAGTGCGTGGTGCTGCAGCGTTATTTTTAAAACGTGAATAGATTTAATCTAAAAATACAGCAAAAATCTGAATAAATTTTGTGTTATAGGATAAAAATCCAGTTTCTTTTTAAGAAAACTGGATTTTTTCTTTTATCTCTCTACAATCAAAATATTGATTTTTTTAAGCGAGGTTTTTATGTTGACAGAATTTGGGAACTGGATTGAGCAAGGTTTAACATGGGTTGTTGAACATTTAGATGAGCCATTATGGAATATCACCATTGTTATTTTATTAGGTGTAGGTCTATTTTTTACAATTACCACAGGCTTAGTACAGTTACGCCTTTTCCCTGCAAGTATACGTGAAATGTGGTTTGGACGTGCGGCAGAAGGTAATTCTTTAACGCCATTCCAAGCTTTTGCAACTGGGCTTGCAAGTCGAGTTGGTGTAGGTAATATCAGTGGTGTGGCAACAGCCATTGCGCTTGGAGGTGAAGGTGCCGTATTTTGGATGTGGGTAACCGCATTTATTGGCATGTCGAGTGCTTTTGCGGAATCTACTTTAGCACAAGTATTCAAGATTCAAGATAAAGATGGTTCTTTCCGTGGTGGCCCTGCTTACTATATTACACAAGGGTTAAAATCACGTTGCTTAGCAGTAGCGTTTGCTGTATCACTTATTTTTACCTTTGGTTTTGCATTTAATTCAGTACAAGCAAACTCAATCGTAGAAGCAACTAAAAATGCTTGGAATTGGCAAGGTGAATATGTTGGTCTTGTTTTAGTTGTTTTAACTGCTGCGATTATTTTCGGTGGCGTGAAACGTATTGCGACCATTTCTAGTAGCGTAGTACCGATGATGGCACTCTTTTATCTAATTATGGCGGTAATTATCTTAGGCATGCATATTGATATGATCCCAACGGTAATCGCCAATATTTACAAAAGTGCCTTTACTTTCCAATCTGCAGCTGGTGGAATGTTTGGTGCTTTAGTGTCTAAAGCCATGATGATGGGGATTAAGCGAGGATTATTCTCTAATGAAGCGGGGATGGGGTCAGCACCAAATGCGGCGGCTGCAGCACATGTAAAACATCCAGTAAGCCAAGGTTTAGTCCAAATGCTTGGTGTATTTGTAGATACCATGATTGTCTGTACTTGTACGGCAGTGATTATCCTGCTTTCAGATAATTACGGCAGTGAAACACTGAAAAGTATTTCCTTAACGCAAAATGCATTGCGTTATCATGTAGGGGAGTTCGGAGTACACTTCTTAGCTTTCATCTTATTACTTTTCGCTTATTCATCTATCATTGGTAACTATGCTTATGCGGAAAGTAACATCCGCTTTATTAAAAATAAACCGTGGTTTGTGTGGGCATTCCGTTTAGCGGTATTATTCTTCGTTTATTTTGGTTCAGTAAAATCAGGTAATGTTGTGTGGAATTTCGCGGATACTGTAATGGCTGTGATGGCAATTATTAACTTAGTCGCGATTGTTTTACTTTCCCCGATTGTGTGGAAGTTAATGAAAGACTATCAACGTCAATTAAAAGAAGGAAAAGAGCCCGAATTTAAAATTGACCTCTATCCTGAAATTAAAAAACGAGTATTAGAACATCGAATTTGGAAATAAATCTTGATGGACATAAAAAAGGCGGGAGTTCCCGCCTTTATTGCTTTAAATTGACTCGAAAATTGACCGCACTTTATCGTTCATTTCGATAAGTCAGGAAGTAATAAGAGAGCGCTGAAATGACCACGCAAGCCGTCATTGTATAGAGCATTGGCGCAGCGGTTTCCATTTTAAAGCTCGCCACAAGGGAACCCATTACAGCACCGACACCAAAACGTACACTTCCCATTAATGAATTTGCGGTACCCGCCATAGTTGGGAATTTTTCGAGAATAGAGGCGGTAGCATTGGATGAGATTAATGGATTTTGACCTACAAAAAAGGCCACACCAATTGCCATTGACCAAAAACCAAAATCAAAAAGTGCGGTCAAAAATAACCAAATTCCTGAAATAAATTGTACAGCAATACCAATTCGTAACATGGTTTCAGCACCTAGCTTCAATACAAATTTCCCATTTAGATAAGAAGCAGCGGTCATAATCGCGATATTGATCATAAAGAAATAGCCGAATTGATCGACAGGAATGCCATAAATACCGATATAAACAATCGAACCAGCAGTGACGAAAGCAAATAACCCTCCAAAACCAAAAGATGCCGCCGCCATATAACCTAAAACTTCTTTTTGTTTAGAAAGCGTCATGAAGTTACGGGCAATAATGTTAAGACGAAGGGGAATACGGTTTTCTTGTTTATGGGTCTCGGGAATAACGAAAAAGACGAGCAATGCAGCAAGAAATCCCATGATGCCAATCACATAAAAAATCATATGCCAGTGGAAATACTTCACAATATATCCGCCAATTATTGGCGCAACAAGCGGCGCGATCATAAAGACAAGCGTGATGGTGGACATGATTCGAGAGAGCTGATCTTTGCTAAATAAATCTCGTAATAAAGCCCCTGAAAGCACAACAGGTGCCGCCCCAAAGAAACCTTGAACGAAACGCAGTGCAGTGAAACTGCCACTAGAATGAATACCTGTTAAAACAATGGCTGTGATCGCACCAATAATGACCCCTAATAAAATAATCGGTTTACGACCAAAACTATCACCAAAGGGCCCCCAGAATAATTGCCCTGCGGCCATACCATAAGCGAAGAATGTTAGCGTATGCTGTACTTGCTCGGAGTTGATATTTAAGTCTTCAGCGATATTTAAAAAGGACGGAATATACATATCCACGCCCAAAGGCGGTAGCATCGAGA
>ENA-OWLM01000578-OWLM01000578.1-metagenome-genome-assembly--contig:-NODE-578-length-14052-cov-3.489391_pt1 | contig 14052 bp, 14 predicted proteins | sample MGYA00245349_ERZ651102 | MGnify/ENA primary metagenome ERZ651102 (study PRJEB26857, sample SAMEA4031759) | metagenome | biome: human; feature: oral; material: saliva | place: Philippines | collected 2014... | reverse complement strand
ACGCCCACCATAGCTGAAAGTCCAATACCACTAATAGAGAAGCTACCCCACTGCAACACAGCACCACCGATACCCATGAAGTCTACTCCATGGTGACTGTAGAAGCGTTCGTCCTCAGTTGAAATCAGTGCGTCAAAGAAATTAGGTGCAATTGAATCATAAGCTACAGGCGTGCGATTTTCGCTGAAAAACTTACCCAATAATTTACCATCTGCACTATATATTTCAGATGCAGCCGCTGTTTTGGGATTCATAATGGTGTCGAGCGAAGGCGACTTTCCGAAGAGCCAAAACAGATTGAATTGCACCGATAAGCAATAGACGAAGATGAAGACGATGAAAGAAATGAAGCTTACTCCAATCTTCTTCCACCAAGGCGCGTTTTTATAGAGCGAACGATACCATCGTCCAAATTGTGTACATTTCTTCAGCATCCATACAATAGGAAAAAAGAGACGCTGAAAGATATTTCGTGATTTTGAGTCCATGTTTCTTGTAAGATGTATTACTAAACTACAGCAAAATTACAGTAAAGCTGATGATCAACAAAGTGTAAACATCTTTTTTTGCGGTAGTAAGCAGCATTTTCTATGTGAAAGGTGAGTTTTTCTATACGAATTCTCGCTCTACTGCTGGTAAATCTCGCTGTGTTGTGCCTTAGAATGGCCACCACCAGCGTTTAGGTTTGGGGAGAGTTCCTTTGTCGATGAGATGTTCTTCTAATGTTTTTCCATTGTTAATCAAGGCATAGATAGTACCCCAATCGAGTAACCCACCAACATTGCGGTCGTCAATGAACAAATCGGCTCGGATTTTGCGAGAAAAATCACTATTAGAGCCATCTTCTTCTTCAAAATCTCGATTGACAGCAAAGAACGTAACCCCGCGTTTTCTACAAAAATCCACAGCATCTTGGAGTAAATCTCCTTCACGCACCGTCCAGAGGATGAGTTCGTGTCCATCTGCAATCAACTGTCTGAGAGTTGCTGTTGCAAAGGGTATTTCTTTTCCGATTTCGGGATAGCGATGTTCTACAATTGTGCCATCAAAATCTACGGCTATAACCATATTGTCTTGAAGTTTTGAGTGAGTAAAGTGAGCGCGCAAGTGCTGCTTGTTACGCAACTTTCAGTTGCTCTGGAGGATAGAACTGTTGTGGGTTAATAGTGATGTTACATTACTTGTCGTCCAGAACGTAGTATTTCTTGCGTGTTGCGTTTGGGACGTTCCACAACAGGAAGTGAGTATTTGGGAGTTTTGCAAACGGCTTTTCGTTTCTCTACTAAGCGCATCGAGGGAGAAAAAGAAAAGAAGTCTAGAAAACCATCATCAACCGCTTGATAAACCCCTAATTCTGCTGTAAATTGATGTTCTGGACACACAATTCGTCCCACATCTTTGCGACTTACTCGGTAGTGCTGCCAAACAAGCGCGTAATACACTCCACGCGTTGTGCGCACTTGTTGTTGCGTTCTGTCAGTCTGGATTGGTGTGACGTGAACATCTTTGGGAAAGATGACGTTGCGCGGTTTTTGTTCCACTGACTCAAAAGGGAGATTGGCGTAGAGAATGACGCTAACTAAACAACTATCACCCACAACTAGCGAATCACGCTGCGATGAAATCTCCGCATAAAAGTCTGCTTTTTTCTTCGTAGAAGCTCGTTGAGCATAGATGGATTGATCTTTTGGAAAACAATAGAATAAGGTGATGAGCAAGGCCACTTTTGCCAAAGTCATTCGCTCAAACATTCCTCGTGTAAGGTTCCATATAGTTTGCAATAACATCATTGTTTAGTCGCAGTTTATGGGAAAAGATTGTATCTCTAAAATGGACGTTTGCTGCCAAACACTACGCTTGAAATGCGATTGCTCCGCAAGTCAATGAAATACTTTGGGGTCGTGAGTGTTCCGCAAAACAAAACTATGCTCTAGATGAGAGACTTGCGAAAAAGAAGGTTATAATTCTACGTCTTGTTGCACGGGAGCATAGGCTTGCAGCAAATGCTCACATTCGGCCAACCAAATGTTTGCTGAAGCATCGGAAGGCATACGCCAATCTCCGCGTGGAGACAACGAACAACTGCCCACTTTGGGAGCATCAGGCAAACAACTACGCTTGAATTGTTGTTGGAAGAAGCGGCGGAAGAACACGCGTAACCAATGTGCAATTGTTGTTTCTGGATAGCTACACACATTGCGTGAAGCATCAGAAGTGGAGAAAGCACTCACTGCTAAACGGAATATCTTGCTGGGTTTGAAACCATAGCGCAAAGTATAGTAGAGGAAGAAGTCGTGCAGTTCATAAGGACCTACTAAATCTTCTGTTTTTTGGGTAATCTGTCCTTGCTGATCTGCGGGTAGAAGTTCAGGACTGATTGGAGTGTCTACAATGTCCAACAATACATCGTGACATCCGGCTTCCATAATGTTGTCAGCCACCCAGCGCACCAGGTGTTTCACCAAAGTTTTGGGAATTGACGCATTGACTGCATACATCGACATATGGTCACCATTGTAAGTAGCCCAACCGAGCGCCAGTTCTGATAAGTCGCCTGTGCCTAGTACCATTCCTCCCACTTGGTTCGCCACGTCCATCAGTATTTGTGTACGTTCGCGCGCCTGTGCATTTTCGTAGGTCACATCGTGCACTTCTTCATTGTGGTTGATGTCTGCAAAGTGTTGGCGCACTGCTGCTGCAATAGGAATTTCGCGGATAGTGATTCCCAACTCTTTCATGAGCAGGAGAGCATTGTTGTAAGTGCGGTCGGTGGTGCCAAAACCTGGCATCGTGATGCCCACAATGCCTTTGCGCTCCAATCCCAAGAGATCGAAAGTATGCACCGCAACGAGTAGAGCGAGTGTTGAGTCTAATCCACCACTGATGCCAACCACCAAATGATTGGTGTGTGTGTGCTTCAATCTTTTGGCTAATCCTAAACTCTGGATGTTGAGAATCTCGTGGCAACGTGTAGCCAATTGTGCACCTTGCGGCACAAAGGGAAGTGGATCATAAGTGCGCGTGGATGCTTGTTCTCGCAACACCATTTCGAGTTCTGCCACCCTAAATGGCATTTGCTGTGCCGTTTGTTGCGCAATGGATTGCGAGAAAGAAGTGTTAGATCTGCGTTCGCTTCGCAATAATTCTACATCTACTTCGCTAATAATTAACTGAGGTTCGAGAGAAAATTGATTAGACTCGGCGAGGATAGTTCCATTTTCTGCGATAAACGCTCTACCCCCAAAGACTAAGTCTTGTGTGCTCTCTCCAAAACCTGCACCTGCGTAGAGATAAGCGCAATGACAACGCGCACTTTGTCCTTTCACCAGTTGGCGCACATAGTCTGTTTTGCCTACAAGGTCGTTTGATGCGCTCAGATTCAACACGATTTCCGCTCCTTGAAGCGCCAAATTGTTGGAAGGAGGAACGGGAGACCACAAATCTTCGCAAATTTCTATACCGAAAGTTGCGTCGTTGATATGGAAAAGTTGTTCTACACCGATTACAGTTGTTTGTCCACAAATTCTGATAGGTTCATTGTGAGACAATGCAGAAGCCGAAGAAAACCACCGCTTCTCGTAAAATTCGTGATAATTGGGAAGATAAGTTTTGGGAACAAGACCAAAGATTTTTCCTTGTTGCACCACTGCTGCACAGTTGAAGAGCATACCGCGATGACTCACAGGAACTCCTACCACCACAGCCAACTGAACATTTCTACTCAATTCAAGTAGTTTGAGTAGACCTTGTTCGGCTTCGTCCAACAAAAGTTGTTGAGCAAAGAGATCCTGACAAGTATAAGCTGTGAGCGCCAGTTCTGGAAAACAGAGTATTTCTACTCCTTTTCCTTCGGCCTTCACGATGAGGTTTTCTATGTCTTGGGTGTTGAAGGTCACATTAGCCACCTCAACACGAGGCAAAGCCGTTGCCACTTTTATCAATCCGTCCATCATTTTGCGGGCTTGGAATATCATTGGATATGAGCGCATCAATTTTAAAAGTACAATTGTCGCTCAATGAAAAGGAAGCGCGTTGATACACTATCTGTATTTGCTTCTATACCACTATTGATCGAGAGGTCTTCTCTTCATCGGCATACTATCGTCTATTTTTACTAAACGACGGCCTACTACTTTTTTGACGTTGTTGCCACCGAGTGTGCGATAGAAATAATTGCCATCGGCAGTTTGTGTCAATTCGATATCTTGAGAATCCGAACCAATTTCGTTGGTGAAACGTAAAATGGCTTTTCCCTTTTTCACCTCTTTCTTCACGAGCATCCACTTACCATAGATGCGTCCATCCATATAGGCATAAACGGGGCCCAAGAAGTCCATTCCTGGAACGATGAGCCGTTCTTTTCCCAAATCAACGTGAAGACGGAGACCGATTTCGTCATTGTAGAACGTGCCAGTGAGCGTGTCGCTGATGGGCACGTTTGATGTAGCAGAAGGGTTTTGAGTTTGTTCCAATGTGTGTTGAGCAAACACGCTGGAAATAGTGCCTAACAAGAATGTTAGGGTGAAAAGAAAACGTAGCATAAGGGTAAGATTAAGTTTTCTCTAAAAGATTATTCTTCTGTTTCGTTGGGAGGTGTGTTACGCAAAATCAGTGTTGTTGCTCCCAATGTGATGATGGCACCATCTTCCACATTGACACTCTCCTTTAATCCCACCAGTTCGTTCATATGAAAAGTACCAGTGCCTGATGGGCCGTCGCGGAGAACGAATTTTTTGTTGCCATTTTTGTTCACAGTTACCGTGATGTGACAATGGGTTTGATCGACACTCGGATCCACGGTTTTGAAAGCAGCGTTGGCTTTTGTGCCTTTGACGTGTCGTCCCACACTGTTTTTTCCTAAAAAGAGTGGTATCTCTTGACGCAAATGGAAGGCATTTTCCACCACCACAAGGTGTCCTAACGGCAAGCGTTCTTCTTCGTTTTGTTCGCCGTCAAAATCTTGTTCTGCATTGTTGCTAGTGGCAGCCTTGACGCCGACACGAATCTTAAATTGTTTGCGACAAGTGGGGCATTCAAACACGAGAGTGCGCCCCGGAGTGTAGAGAGAGTCGTCAAACAATATGGCTTCGTCGCATTTCGGACAGCGAATTCTTTTCATAAGAGTAAAAATAGAAAAGTGCCACTCTCGAATGCAACTTGCTTGTCTATCAGCAGCATCAAAGAGGGGCAATGTGATAATGTTTCTTTCTAAACCATCATTTCTCAATCAATGTCGCTGCACCTTTTGGAGAGATTCCTATGGTGTGCCAAAGGGAGAATGATGTATGTTGGTGGGGCTTTCAGCGGAAAGTCGTTGGGGGAGATGTCAATGCGTAGTGGAACAAGGATTTCTCGTTGGAGTCGCTTATTGAACTTCTTCTTTGAGTACCCACGACTCTGCAAAGTCTTTTGAGCTGGAGCGCATTAGTTTGAGACCTTTGCGTGCTTCTGCGTATGTGGGATAGTTGCCTACCACCACGCGCACCACATGGTGTCGTTTGAGCACGCGTGCATCTTCGTGACCTGACTTTTTCAACTTTTCCACCAATTGTTCTGCACCGCTCATTGGCACTTGACTCGCCACAACAAGAGAGTATTCCGTTTGTTGAGGTTGCGCCTTTGCTTGTTGCGCCACAGGTTGTTGTGGCGATGGAGCAGCGTCTGTTTCGCGTGTAGAGGTTGGCGCAGAGGGGAACTGTGATTGTTTACCCTGCATCAGTTCTTCTGCACTGATACTCTCGTTTTCGTCTGCTTGATGCACAAATTGTTGGAAATATTCCGTTTTTTGTTGTGGAGAAGCAGAGACATTTCCCAAAATCTGTGTGATTTGCTCAAACATTTGAGCCTCGTTGGTCTGAATGCCAGCGTGACGATTGAGAGGAGCAGCCCACACAAAGTAGAAAACGATGGCCACAGCAGCTGCTGCCACTGAACGGAGCATTGATTTGCTGATGTGGAATGTGTAACCATCTTTGGGAGTTTGCAAAGGCAATACGATGGTTTCTGGTTCGGTTCTATCCAGTTTTTTGATCCTCAATGGAGGTAGAGCAAAGAGAACTGGAGTGGCGATGCCTTCTTTGAGAGGGGTAAAATCATATACCCCCGATGCACTCTGTTTGAACGTGCCGATGTTGAGCAACGTCACTTCTTTGCGTGTACGGAGTGCTTCGCGTAATTGGTGCACGCATAGACGAATGTCGTGAACAGCCTCGTCATAAGAAGTCTGATTGACCATCATAAATGAATGAGCTAACACACCATCATCTGTTTGGAGCAAGGGATTAAATCCTACTTGATAGCTAGGAGCCACGAAACATCCTGCCACTTCATCGAAATGTGCAGGACAATATTGTGTGACAAATCCACCTAAATCAGGGACTATCACACAATTATGCTCCAAAAGCAATCTGCTGATATGTAAATTCAGTTCATTCATTGGTGCAAAGTTACGCTTTCACCCTCGAATTTCAAAGTTTTTGCGTGCCTTTTTGGTCTTCTGTTTTGAGGTAGCTTTTGCAAGAAGTGGTTCAAAATGGAGTCGTTCTTGCTTCAACTATTTGAAACATTGGAAGATGGTTCAATTTTCTATCGACATCTCACAATTTGCATCGAAAGTCTAATTGTTTAGTTCGAATGAGGTGGGTTCTTCTACTTCAAAGGACGTCATTTCTGCGGCACCCATGCTGCCCTCACCAGAACCAATTGTAAAGCCACCAGGACCATTTGTAGAGCCACCAGAACCATTTTTGGGACTACCAGCAATCATTCCTTCAGTTTGCATAGTGATGATTTCTATGGCTGGTGCTACGTATTTTTTGCAATTCATAAAGAGAGGATTTTAGAGAAATGGATTATACGATTTGTGCAAAGGTAGCAATAATCTCTCAATCTAACAAGAAATGGCGACTACTTCTATCACCATTCAACTCAAATCTGTTCAGGAAGTTATTCTTTCAATTACGAATCGTTCTATAACGGTCTAATGACCGATTGGGATTCAATCTTTTCCATCTACCTTTTTCTCCTTGTTCGTTGGATTGGGGCTAGAAATTCATCTGTTAATAAATTCTGAAAAACGCTCTCTCGCGTGCGTGTGTGCGTACGCGCCATACAGGAGTTTTCGTCTTTTTGCTGTCACAAGTGTCACACCTTGTGGAGTAATTGATTAATTACTAATTTATTGAGGTGTGATTTTATGTTCCATTAAGGAAACCGCCTATTTTTGTCGGAATAAAGCTTCGAAAAGATGCGTATATCCTCGAAAAATGAGTCTACGTATCAGGAAAACAAGCACTCATTTCACACAAAACGACGTGTTGTATTATGAAAAGTGACGTGTCGTTTTACTTCAAACAACGTGTCGTTTTGAAAAAGTGACGTGTTGTTTCTCTTCGAACGATGTGTCGTTTTACTTGTTGTGAAACATCTTGGTTGAAGAGGAAAAAAAGGGGGCGCAAAGTGCTTGCTGTGACACTTGTGACAGCAAAAAAAGTAAAATCTTGTAGAATGCGCGCGCGTATATACGCGAGGGAAAGACACCTACTCAATTTTTGTTTTTGACACTGTTTTGTCAGAGCCGAAAGGAGGTTCTCCGCTTGCATCCTGCAAGGCCAACAATACTACAAATCTTGTCTTTTTATGTCGTTTTGAAAACCATGTTTTTCAGAATTGAGGTAATTTGCAGCGAAAACTTCACTTTTTCGTCATTTTTGCCCTCTTTGGTGCAATATCTCCCCATATACTTATAGGGAGATGTTTCGAAACTAGGTAATGAGGGGGCATACCAAGACAACAAAAAATTGTGTGAATACTAATTGTCGTTTAAATCGAATGAAGCGGGCTCTTCTGTTTCAATAGAATAGATACCTTCGCTCTTGTTAATTTCTCTATCATCTCTGAGAGGAATGCTGGGTTGATGGTTACTACCTGCAATCATTCCTTCAGTTTGCATTATTATGATGTCAATGGCAGGGGCAACGTATTTTTTGCGATTCATAGTGAGTGTGTTGAGTGAAGTTTGTGTTAGTGCAATTGCATCGCGCAATACTATGTGCAAAAGTAGTAATAATCTCTCAATCTAACAAGAAATAGCGACTACTTCTCTCTCCCTCCTATCTTTTCCATCTACTTTTTTCTCCTTGTTCGATGACTCGAGGGCAAAAGGTGGATACTTGCATAGGGGAGGGGAACATATTAGGCGCACGGCTGCAGTCGAAAGCAGAGGAGAGAGCTATGTGAGGCGACTCCTATTTGAAGCGACTTCTCAGCATTTGCAGTGCTTTATAGCAATAAGGGAACGACAGTAGGAACAAATTGGAATACACCTTGTTTTTTTTCAGTGCTTTCAAACGTTCTTTTAATCCTTGCCAATAACTTTTCCAACCAGCAGTCGAGATCCCCCCTAATCGCATTGTGACGAGATTGTGCGGTATGTGAAGGGGGGATAGTCGTTGCACGTAGATGAGTCGAAGCATCAATTCGAAATCGGCGGCTATTTTCAAATCTAGGTCAAAGAGCGGTTGCTGCTGATAAATAGATTTTCTGCAGTAGAACGTGGGGTGGGGTGGGGCATATCCAAATCGCATCATCCATCGGCGGAAATGACCAGAATTGTAATATCGCACAGGAGTTTTCAAATCATTGGGATGCACAAAATATAGGTTGCCATAGCAGGCTTCTATGTCCTTGTTTTCAAAGGCTTGAGCGATATATGCTAAACTGTGTATGCTACTGAAAAAATCGTCACTATTGAGGATTCCGACAACCTCTCCGGTTGCTCTTCTCAAACCTTTATTCATTGCATCGTATAAGCCTTTGTCGGCTTCACTGATGATGTGTAGTTTCCCTTGCATTTTGGTTTCAAAAGAGCGTACGATGTCTAATGTATTGTCAGAAGATACTCCATCGACCACGATTATCTCAAAATCCTGGTGAGTTTGCTGCAACACTGAATTGAGCGTGTCAGCAATCGTTGCAGCACTATTATATGTGGCGGTGATGATAGAGATGGTCATAATGGGAATAGGTTGTAAATGTGTTCAATCTTCAATAGAAGAACGCATAGTCCACAGTTGAGTATATAATGAGAGATATTCTTCTTGCATTTTTTCCCATGAGAATCTCAAACTGTTTTCAATGCCTTTTTGTTGGATTTGATCGCGGAAATCGGAGTTGGCAACTAGTTTCTGAATCCAGTGGGCTGCCGGTGCTATTTCTAGTTGAGAAAGTAAGAGAGGGTAATCTTCGCCAATAACCTCTGGAATGGAGGATGCGTTATAAGCAATTACTGGACACCCACATCTTTGGGCTTCGATGACAGGAATACCAAATCCTTCATACAAGGATGGATAAACAAGAGCAGTTGCTAATGAATAATAGGATTGTAACTCTTGGTTGGCTACAAAATTTCGCTCTTGGTAGTTCACCTGAAGATTGGCGAGGAATTTTCGTTCTTGTTTTGTGAGTGGAGCTCCTACGATGACCAAAGGCAAATCAACGGCTTTAGCTAATTGAGCAGCATAAGGAAACTGTTTGTAGTTTGCACGATTACCGACAAATAGGAGATATTGCTTTGGCAATTGTAGTTGCTTGCGTGTACTTTCTGGCTCACTGTTGTATTTCGGTATGTAACTCTTGTCAACACCATTGTGGATGATGTGAATTTTTTGTTCCGGAATCTCAGGGAAAAAGTGCAGTAGATCATTGCACGTGTTTTGCGAAACACAAACTATGGCGTCTGCTTTTTGAAGAGAACGTCGTTTTTGCCAGGTATGCAGCCATCTTTGGGGGCCAGAAATGAAATGTTCGTAGGTGAAATCGTGTACCGTGACAATGTTGATTGCTTGTGGATTTGTGCAGACTCTATAGTACGATGAGTGAAAAATAAAGGGAGTCTTAGACGCTTTCCAATCTAAATGTTGATAGCGGTGCCATTTGAAACTAAAAGGGCATAAAACATTTGTTGAGAGTGATGATAGGTCTAATGTTTTACGAACTATATTATCTGCTGCATTGGGGTATTCTATTAACTCTATATGATGAGTTTGGTTCAGCCGAAGCGCAAGTTTCAAGATATTTTCCCAGAATACAGAAACACCACCCGACTTCTGCCAGGAGAAAATAAGATTGTCGAGAAGGATATTCATTGTTGAGAGAACGTCTAGTTAGAAGAATGACTGAGTTGTTTTGAGATTAAGCCCATAAAGACGATGAGGACGAAGATATTGATAGACAAGTCGAACCAAAGTCCTATTCCCAAGGCAAAATCTGTGATTCCTAAAACGGCAGTTACGTAAATATAAGTCATTAGTGCCGTTGAAATCATACCTTTAGGCAGATATTGTGGAAGTTTGAAAAGTAGGAATGATGTGATGAATCCTGCTACAGCAGAAAGGAGCAGACCTCCCCAACCCATAAGGATAAAACTAAGAACTGGCATTCTTGCATTAGGTCCTACATTTTCTCCAGCAGTGCCTGGAGAAGTGAACCAAGACAATTGGTTGCCTATAGAAGGTGGAGGAGAGTCTATGAGACGCAGAGGTTGAAGAAGACCAGAAAAAAGTGTGGTGGCAGGATCAGTGATGCGAACAACGTCGAATGTGTTATTGGGATAGGCTGCCATATAAACGTCCCCGCTTCCAGCTAAACGTACCATTATATTGATGATGCTGGTAAGCCACGTGCCACCTTCGTTGAGTGAACGAAGAAAAATAATCAAAAGAGCTGCAAATCCACCAAGGAGGAATACACCAAATATATAGCGCGAGCGTGGGATATGGCTTCTGTAATACACCTGAAACCCCCAATAAGCAAAAGCTAGGTTGAGAAAGGCTGATTTACTTGCTGTTAGCACAAGAAAGATGCAACAAATAGCAATCACACAACTAGCAAGAAGTCTGCGCTGTTTGTAGTGAAGTAGGTAGAAGGAATAGGCTAATATATATATATTGAAGAATCCATTGAATCGAGAAAGGATGCCTAAACCTCCAGAGTTGGAGTAGACAGCAAGTCGGCTGCTATCACTAAATAGAGGAATACCAACAATGATGTAGTTGAGAATGGTGAAACCGAAGTAGAGTGCAAAGAATATGAGGTATAATTGGAATGCGAGTTGTTGGTCGAATTTTATTTTGAATTGTCTGTTAAAGTGCGCGTGTTTACGTGAGAAAACCAGGAAACCTATCCAGAAGAGTGTTTCAGACAGACCAAAATAGACGAAATTTTCTACAGAGATGAGGGAGTTGAATAAGAAGAAAATAGGAACAGCATTCGCAAACATCGCAAAGATTACAGTGATGCATAGTGGATCTAACCATCCATACGTATGTTTCTTCATTATGGGAAGTAGTGTAAGGATAGATATGAGGAGTGCCAATAGATAACTTGGCCAGTTTAGAGCTGCGATGATTAGAAATGTGTCAATATCCATTGAAAATCATTTGTTTAACGGAGAAGAGCGTATCGAATGTCGCGTCGTTTATAGGCTAACTTGATAGAGAAAATATCGTAATATACATAGGTGATAAGTTTAAGCCAGAAACTTTTCAGTCCCGCTAGATAGATTGCTGAACTTCTCATTTCAGAATATCGTGCAGCTTGTTGTGAAAACGATTCACTAGGACTATAGAAATTGAGTTGGTGGTTGATGTTTGTCTGAAGCACAACAAGCATTTTTTCTGTTTGCGCGTAGCGCCACATAAAATAGTTGTCGGTGTTGTAGAACTTTAGATGCGTGTCGTAACCCGGAAATCTATGCAGCAAGTATTCGCCGCGTATTGCCATACCACTATTGATGGCTGTGTGGTTTTGTGCTTGAAGACGACCATATTGTGGATGCTTCCAATAGCTCCCTTTGAATCCCCATAGGTTGCTTGGACTGACGATCTCGTCGTGGTTGGTGATAATGGGAAGAAAGAGAGAACAATCTTTATTCTCTGTTTGTGCTTGTGCTAGTTTGACAAAATAGTCTGTTGTAAATTGGGAGTCGTGATCCCATATTACAAGGATTTGTTCAGCTTTGAGTTGCTGAGTGATAACAATGTTGTATATTTCTGAAAGAGAAAGGTTGCTTCCGTCATGCCAATAGGTGAATGATGCACCATTTAGCATTTGGGAGAGGGTATTATGTTGACTTTGAGAGTATCCTTTGCGACTATTGTCGCGGATGATAATGTTATGTTTGTGAGTTTTCAGAAAATCACAACAAACACTCAAAGACTGCAAAGTTGCAGATTCTTCAGGAGAAAGATTATAAACAACAACGAGAATGACCAAATCCATATTTGATGCGTTGACGAAGACCTTGAAACTTAAAATGACACCATGCTCTCACTACAGCTGTAAAACTAAAGTTGTTACGGATGACTTGAAATAGCTCTGTAGCGTGATGGGAATCGTTGGAAATACCATTTACACTATGAAAGGCTATGATGTCGCTAATGATAAGAGTTTTGACTTTGTGTTGAAAAAGTCTTTGATTTACATCGAAATCCGCAAAAATTCGGTAGTTCAGATTGTATGGATGAGTCAAAAGGAGTTGGCGACTGTAGAAACATCCTTGATGAGGGAGCGTGTTGTGATACTTCATCTGCTTACTCCATGAAGGAGCAACAAGCCCTTTCTCCGTTTTGACACAACCGCATAGAACATCCACTTGTGAGGTTACAGCGTTTTGTAGAATGTCGTAGGGTAAATATAGCAATGTGTCACCAGCGTTTATATTGAGAATATAATGACCTTTAGCCAGTTTGGAGGCTTTATTCATTGCATCATAAATCCCTTTGTCTGATTCGCTGAGAAAGACATCTATAGTGTCGGCATATTGTGCTGCTACTTCTTGCGTGCCATCTGTGCTGTTTCCATCTATAACGATATACTCAACATATTCGTTTTTGATAGAGCGAATAGAAGAAAATGTTTTTGCAATTTCTTTGGCTGCATTTCTTACGACAGTAACAATACTCACCAATGGAGAAGTGGAAGAATCTATATTATTCATCAGACATAGAAGAGATTTGTTGAGGATTGTTGAGTACACCAATTTGACGCAATAAGAGATATATCAGTCCACTGCAAACTATTATCAGTAGCAATTGTATGATTAAAGTGTATAAAGCCTTTGTTGCTAAGATTGTTCCTAGAAAATAAGCTGAAATTGAAGGTAAAATGGCACAACTACAAATGATAATGAAGGATGACATCTGCTGCTTATAGTTGATATTGGGCAAGTATTTTATGGCGAAATATCCATTGATGACAAATGAAATGGCTGCTATTATAACCATCAACCACAAAAGGGTCGTAATGTCGTAGAAAAAGCATGATGCGATGGCAACCAATGAGAGAGACTTCTTAAATACTTCTATTTTGAGAAAAAGTTGAGAATAGCCGAATACCTGAAGGATGTTTTGATTGATAATGATTAGGGGCTGAAATAGAGCTGAAAAACAGAGTATGCGAAGATAGAGAGTGGATTCAACCCAAGCGGTTCCTAGTATGACCAGAATTAGATTGTTGGCTACTGCACATATGCTTAGCATAATAACTAGTGAAAGAAACACTACATTGTGTGTTAGCCGAATATAAAACTGTTGCAGTGAAGACAGACTGTTACTCAAGTGTTTTGTGAAAATGGGGAGAGTTACTTTCTGCAATACAGTGGAGAAATTTACTGAAATCAAAGAAGAGAATTGCTCAGAACGACTATAAAGACCTAGTTGTCGTGGACTAAACATTTTACCAATGATAAACAGGTATAAGTTGTTGTACAAGCTGTCTATGATGCCAGATAGGAGGATGCGCGAGCCGTATCCAAATAGATTGGTTGCTGATGCAGAAGAATAGCTGAAGCGAGGGCGTTGAGGAACAATCAATAGTAGAATTATTGTGTAGACTGATTGTCTTGCAAGTTGTTGAGCGACTAAAGCCCATATTCCCCAGTTTGCAAAAACGAGCATTATACCTACACCAGCTCCCAAGGTTGAACTTAAAATAGAGGCAATGGCTTGTCGTTTAAAATCTAGATTTCTTGTAAGCCAAACTTTAGGGACAATG
>ENA-OWLM01000573-OWLM01000573.1-metagenome-genome-assembly--contig:-NODE-573-length-14169-cov-3.097988_pt1 | contig 14169 bp, 14 predicted proteins | sample MGYA00245349_ERZ651102 | MGnify/ENA primary metagenome ERZ651102 (study PRJEB26857, sample SAMEA4031759) | metagenome | biome: human; feature: oral; material: saliva | place: Philippines | collected 2014... | reverse complement strand
ATCCAGTCCTGGCGCGCGAGGGCGGCGGCGGTGATGCGGGTGGAGCGCGCAAGGGGATGGCCGGTGCGCGCCACTACGCAGATCGGCTCGTCGTACAGCACCTCTGTCCGGAACATGGCCTGGGCCGCGCCCAGCATCAGCCGTCCCAGCACGCAATCCAGCTCGCCGCGGGCCAGGCTGGCCAGCAGGGCGTCGTGCGCGCCTTCCTGCAGCATGACGGTGACGCCGGGATGATCCAGCCGCATGCGCTGAATGGCGCGCGGCACCAGCACCGGCAGCGCCACCGGTTGCACCCCCACGCGGATGCGGCCGCGGGCGCCGGCGGCCAGCGCGGCGATCTCGTTCCTGGCCCCGGCCAGGTCGGCCAGCAACACGTCCGTCTTGCTAGCCAGCGCCTGCCCGAAGGCCGTGGGCGTGATGCCCCGCCGCGAGCGCACGAAGAGGGCCACGCCGAACATGTCTTCGAGCTCCAGCAGCAGCTTGCTGGCGGCGGGCTGCGTCATGCCCAGGCGGGCCGCGGCCTTGTGCACGCTTCCTAGCGTGTGCAGGGCCTGCAGCAGGTCCAGGTGACGCAGGCGCAGGCGTCCGCTGATGTGGCGCAGATCTGGAATGCGGGGGCTGGCGGGCATGGTTTCTATGATTCCAATAGGTTTTCACAGCATTCTAATAATTGATCATTGGGTTCGCACTGCCTTCCTATACTGGCTTGGTGATTCAAACCGATAGTGCGTTCCTGACCAAAGAGGGTTGCCGATGAAGATCACCATGCTGGGTACCGGAGCCGCCTTGCCGGATCCCGACCGTGCGCAGTCAGCCATTCTGCTGACGCTGGACGAGGACAGGCACTACCTGTTCGATTGCGGGGAGGGCGCCACGCGGCAGATGGTCCGCGCCAACGTCGACCCCGCCAAGGTGGGCTTCGTGTTCCTGACCCACTTGCACCACGACCACATCTGCGATTACCCCTATTTCGTCATTTCCAGCTGGATCCTCAACAAGGAAGGTTCGCCGCTGGTGCTGGGCCCGAAAGGCACGAAGCACTTCGTCGACCACCTGTTCGAGAACGGGGCCTACCACACCGACTTTCAGGCGCGCGCCGCCTATCCGGTGCGCCAGCGCAACCTGGAGGCGATGCGGCCCGAGGTGCGCGAGGTCAAGCCGGGCGTTGTGTTCGAGGACGACAAGGTTCGCATCTCGGTGGACTGGGTGGAGCACATTCCGCGCGATGTCTGCGAGTGCTTCGGCGTGCGCGTGGAGGCCGAGGGCAAGGTCATCGCCTTCAGCGGCGACACGGCGCCCTGTGAGGCGATGGTGCGGCTGGCCAAGGACGCCGACCTGCTTATCCACGAGTGCACCTTCCCGGAATCGTTCATCGCGCATCGCGCCAAGACCGGCGTGGGCACGTACGCCCACACCAGCCCGACCGACCTGGGCAAGATCGCGCGCGAGGCCAATGTGAAGAGCCTGGTGGCCACGCATTTCGGCCACTTCGATTCCACCAGCCCGGTGCTCAAGCGCGCGGCGGCCAAGCACCTGCCAGTCGACCTGATGGGGCCGCACCTGATGGACGAGATCGTGGCCGATATCCGCAAGAACTACTCGGGGCCGCTCCGCCTGGCGCACGACCTGATGCGCATCGACCTGTAGTTTCCGCGACGACGCATGGCCGGCCGCCGGGCGCCGAAGCCCGCGCGGCCAGGGAGAATACGATGCCGTACCGATCTAGTGCCGTATCTGTCCTGCTTTTCATGGCCGCCGCCGCGACGGCGCCGGCAGCGTGGGCGCAGTATCCCGAACATCCCATCCGCGTGGTGCTGCCTTATGCGCCCGGCGCGGCAGGCGACATCGCCTTGCGGCAGATCCAGCCGCTGCTGGAAAAGCGCCTGGGGCAACCCGTGGTGGTGGATTACAAGACCGGCGCCGGGGGCAACATCGGCGCGCAGGACGTGGTGCGCGCCAAACCCGACGGCTACACGCTGGTGCTGGGCGCCACCAACAATTTCGTCATCAATCAGTTCCTGTACCGGAAGCTGGGCTTCGATCCGCTGGCCGACCTGGAGCCGGTGGGAAAGCTGGCGGATGTGCCGGCTTTCATCTACATCGGTGCGCAGGTGCCGGCGTCCGATTACGCGCAGTTCGTACGCTACGCGCGCGGCCAGGCCGGCAGGCTGAACTACGGATCGCCCGGCATGGGCACCACCCCGCATCTGTCGGGCTACCGCCTGTCCAAGGCCATGGGCGCAGACATGACGCACATCGCCTACCGGGGTTCGGCGCCCGGCGTGCAGGCCTTGCTCGCCAACGAAATCCAGCTCTATATCGGCGGCTACAGCATCGCGGCGGCCTACATGCCGCAGGGCAAGGTGCGCGCGCTGGCCGTCGCGGCGCCAGAACGGTTCGCCGCCTTGCCCGACGTGCCCACCGCGGCCCAGGCCGGCATGCCGGACGCCGTGCAGGGCAACTGGTGGGGCTTCGCCGCGCCCAAGGGCACGCCGCCTGACCGCATCGCGCGCTTTGCCGCCGTGCTGCACGACGTGCTGGGCCTGCCGGAGGTGCGGCAGGCCTACCTGGCCAACGGCTTTGTGCCGGGGCGGGATACCCCGGCCGAGTTCGGCGCAGCGTGGCAGCGGGAAGCAAGCGAGTGGCAATCCGTGGTGCGCGATTCCGGCGTGATCCTGGACAACTAGGAGGCGGGCCATGGAGTTCACACGGCGCGGATCCGGACGGCCCTTGTTCCTGCTGCACGGCTTCTGTTCTTCGTCGGCCATCTGGTGGAATTTGAGCGCCGCGCTGGCAGACGAGCACGACGTCATCGCACTTGATTGGCCGGGCTTTGGCCGCGGCGCGGCGGCTCCGGCGTTGCAGGGCCTGTCCGCTTACGCGCGGGCGGTACTGGCGCTGGCAGACCGCCTGGGCATCCACCGCTTCGACGTGCTGGGGCATTCGTTCAGCGGGTTCGTGGCGCAGCAACTGCTGTGCGACGCGCCGGCGCGGATCGGGCGCGCGGTGCTGTATGGCGCGGGGGCGCGCGTGGACCCTGCCGCCCGCTTCGAGCCCATCGACGCCACGCTGTCGCGCCTGAATGCGGAAGGGCCGCAGGCCACCGCGCGGCGCGTGCTGGCGACCTGGTTTCGGCAAGGGGAAGGGCACGCGGCCTACGCGGGCTGCCTGCGGGACGGCATGACCATGAGCGCGGCGGGCGCGGAGTCGATGATGACGGCGGTGCGGGACGTGGATTTCACCAAGGCGCTGGCAAGGGTGCGAGCGCCGGCGCTGGTGATCCTGGGCGAATACGAACGCAGCCATCCCTTGCCGTCGGCGCTGGCCTTGCGGTCGGCGTTGCCGCAGGGCAGCCTCTGCGTGCTGCCCGACAGCGGCCACGCCGCACATCTGGAATGCCCGTCCCTGTTCGAAGCCGCCGTACGCGCATTCTTGCGCGAATAGGGATCTGGGAAGGCGATCGGCGGCGACCCTTGCGGCTTAGTACGGACCCTTGCCTGCGGCGACGGTGGTCAGTTCCTTGAACTGCCCGGCCAGCGCTTCGGCCGCGCGCGCCAGCAGCACCGCGTCCACGCCCACCGCGACGAAGGTCGCTCCCAGCGACAGGTAGTGTTTGGCCTGCGTCACGCCGCTGTGCAGGATGCCGGCCGCCTTGCCCGATCGAACGATGCGCGTGATGGCGTCGTCGATGGTCTTTTCGACCTCGGGGTGTTCCGGCTGGCCCAGGTAGCCCATGCTGGCCGACAGGTCGGCCGGGCCGATAAAGGCGCCGTCCACGCCGTCCACCGCCAGGATCTCGTCCAGCGCCTGGATGCCGCGCGGCGTTTCGATCTGCACCAGCACGCACATTTCGCCGTTGGCGCGTTCCAGATAGTTCGGGATGCGGTTCCAACGCGACGAACGGGCCAGCGCGCTGCCCACGCCGCGGACGCCTTCGGGCGGATAGCGCACGGCCGCCACCGCGGCGGCGGCTTCCTCTGCCGACTGGACCATGGGCACCAGCAGCGTCTGCGCGCCGGTATCCAGGATCTGCTTGATCTGGACGGGATCGTTCCAGGCCGGCCGCACCACCGGCGCCACAGGGTAGGCCGCCACGGACTGCAGTTGGGCGAGCGTCGAGTCCAGCGTGTTGGGGGCGTGCTCGCCGTCGATCAGCAGCCAGTCGAATCCGGCGCCCGCAAGGATTTCCGAGGTGTAGGCGCTGGCCAGGCCGGCCCACAGGCCAATCTGGGGCTTGCCGTCGCGCAATGCTTGCTTGAAGGTATTGGTCAGGATGTCCATGGACTCTACGGATCGCTCAGGGGTGGGGAATTCGGGTTCGCCGCCTGGCGCCCGCCGGAGCCGGCCGGGGCCGGACCAGCGCGATGCCGCCTGGGGCCGCGGGGGGGGATCACGGCTTGCCGGAATCGCGCGGTTCGGACGTGTCGCGCCGGATCAGGTCGACCATGGCGTCCACGTCGCGGTACAGGCGGTCCAGCAAGTCCTTGCCGATTTTTTCTTCGATTTCCTGGTACTTGGCATCCACCTGCGGGCGCATGCGGTCGATGAGCTTGTTGCTCTTGGCCGTCAGGGAAATTTCCTGACGGCGCTGGTCGGCGCTGGAGCGTGTGCGTTTGATCAGGCCTTGCTCTTCCATGCCGGCCAGCATGCGGGTCAGGCTGGGGCTGAGGATCTGGCAACTGCGGGCGATCTGGTTGGGTTCCATCGAGCCCACGTCGCTCAGGGTGCGCAGCACCCGCCATTGCTGTTCCGTGACGCCGGCCGCCTGCAGGATGGGGCGGAAATGCGCCATCAGCGTCTCTCGCGCGTAGAGCAGCAAATGGGGAAGATTGCGGTGATGGAAGCTGGGGCTCATGGCGGCTATGTTAGCAAGAAGCCGCCGCGCCGATGGATGATTCCGGGGCCGCGAAGATGCGCGGGCAGGGTGGCCGGCCCTGGGGGGCCGGCCAGCCGTCAGGCCGGATTCTGCCGGGACAGTTCCTGCAGATCATCCGGCAGGGCCAGATCGGGCGCGCCACGCTGCAATTCGCGCAGCGCCTGCACGGCTTCTTCTTCGCGGTCGTTCACGATCAGGTTGCGGATCTGCGCCACGCGGGCCTCGATATCCTGCTCGGTGAACGCCACGACGGTTTGCGCCTGAGCGGCTTCGCCTTGCGCGCTTTCCGGAGCAGCCTCTTGCGTGGCGGCTTCAGGCGCGGCTTCGGTGGAAGCCTGGACGGCTGGCTCCTGGTTGGCCGCGGGCTCGGGCTGCAGCGCGACGACGCGGCGCAGGGTGGCGGGTTGCGCATCCGATGCGACCGCTTGCGGCGCGGGGGGCGTGTCAGCGCCAGGCACGACTTCCGGGGGCGGGATCAACTGTGCGCTCAGGTCGGGGAGATCGGCGGCCTCGCGCATGTCGGTCCAGGCGAACAGGCCCGCGACCATCACGGCGCAGGCCAGCGCGCCCCAGCCGGGATGCCAGCTGTGGCCAGGGTGCCATCTGCGGCGCACGGCTGCGTCCAGTTCGGGATTGGCGCCGGGGCCGGGTTTGCGATACAGGGCGCGCAGATCCCGCTCATCGTCTTCGTCAAAAGGGGGGCGATAGGTAATGCTCATGCGCGTACTCCTCGCGCCTACGCCGGGTGGTTCGACGTATCCGCGTTTGACCTCTGCGTGCGCCGCGCCGGTGGTCCGGCGATCTCGTCGTGGCTCGGGTCTAGTTCCGGTTTAGGCGGCCTGGTGAAAGGCCGCGGGGTGATTGCGCCGCGATTCCCCGCGTTACGCGCCTGGCCGGCGTTTGGCGTGGAGTATGCCGTCCTGGACTGGGCGGTTCGACAATGCGTTGCACTTCCCGATTATGCGCGATTTGTCCGGATCCAGCAGGAAATTTCTTGTGATTGCATCATGTAACTGGGCGATGTCCCTTTTTATGAAAGCAAAATGAAAGACTCGCGCGCCGGGCCGGCGCGCCAGGGACCGAAAACGAGCGCGGACGCGTACTGCGCTATCGCGTTGCCGGTAAACTTTCGCGCATGGCCAAATCCCGAACCGTATATGTGTGCGCCGACTGCGGCGGCACCACCCCGAAGTGGCAGGGTAAATGCCCGCATTGCAACGCCTGGAACACGCTTGAAGAAACGGTCGAGTCCTCGGCGGCGGCTGCGTCCAACCATCGCTACGCGCCGCTCGCGTCGTCCAGCCCCGTGCGCAGCCTATCCGAGATCGAGGCCCGCGAAACGCCCCGCCAGCCTACCGGCCTGGAAGAATTCGACCGCGTGCTGGGCGGCGGCCTGGTGGCCGGCGCCGTGGTGCTGATCGGCGGCGATCCGGGCATCGGCAAATCGACGCTGCTGCTGCAGGCCCTGGCCTCGCTGTCCGAAACCACCAACGTGCTGTATGTCACCGGCGAAGAATCCGCCGAACAGGTCGCGCTGCGCGCGCGGCGGCTCGGCTTGCAGACGGGCAATGTCAATCTGCTCGCCGAGATCCGCCTGGAAGCCATTCAGGCTGCGGTCTCCGAGCAAAAGCCCACGGTCGCGGTGATCGACTCCATCCAGACGCTCTATAGCGGCGAGCTCAGCGCCGCGCCGGGCTCGGTGTCGCAGGTGCGCGAATGCGCGGCGCAGCTCACGCGGCTGGCCAAGCAGACCGGCATCGCCATCGTCATGATCGGCCACGTCACGAAAGACGGCGCGCTGGCCGGCCCGCGCGTGCTCGAGCACATCGTGGACACGGTGCTGTACTTCGAAGGCGACACGCATTCGTCGTTCCGGCTGGTGCGCGCCTTCAAGAACCGTTTCGGCGCGGTCAATGAACTTGGCGTCTTCGCCATGACGGACCGCGGCCTGCGCGGCGTGGCCAACCCTTCCGCGCTGTTCCTGTCGCAACATGAACAGCAGGTCGCGGGTTCGTGCGTGATGGCCACGCAAGAGGGCACGCGCCCGCTGCTGGTCGAAATCCAGGCGCTGGTGGACAGCTCGCACGCGCCCAATCCACGGCGCCTGACGGTGGGCCTGGAAGGCAACCGCCTGGCCATGCTGCTGGCGGTGCTGCACCGGCATGCGGGCGTGTCCACCTTCGACCAGGACGTCTTCGTCAATGCCGTGGGGGGCGTGCGCATCACGGAACCGGCGGCGGATCTGCCGGTGCTGCTGGCCATCATGTCTTCGCTGCGCGACCGGCCCTTGCCGCGCGGCCTCATCGCATTCGGCGAGGTCGGCCTGGCCGGCGAGATCCGGCCCGCGCCGCGCGGCCAGGAACGCCTGCGCGAAGCCGCCAAGCTTGGATTCTCGATTGCCCTGATCCCCAAGGCCAATGCGCCGCGCCAACCCATTGAAGGGCTGGAGATCTGGGCCGTGGACCGGCTGGATGGAGCGCTCGATAAGCTGCGCTGACCGCTTGAGGCGTGTCCCGGCCATTGCGCGCCGGTCGCGACGCCCAAGGGCAGCTTTGCCAGGACCGGCCGCGGGCGTAACATGCCTGCCTTTCAACGACTGATCGCCCCGGCCCCGGCTGGCGGGGCCTGCTGGAGCAAGACGTGAGTCTGTTTGTTATCGCCGCATGCCTGGCCGCCGGCGGCCTGATCGGCTTCATGGGCGGCGTGCTGGGCATCGGAGGCGGGCTGATCGCCATTCCCGCGCTGGTGCTCCTGATGGGAATGTCGCAGCAGCTTGCGCAAGGCACGGCGCTCATCATGGTCCTGCCGACCATCATGATGGCGGTGCGCAAGTACAACCAGCAGACACGCATCGACAAGCGCGTGGCCCTTGCGGGCGCGGCGGGAGCCGTGGTGTTCACGTGGGTGGGCGCGCAGATGGCGCTGGGCATCGACTCCAGCCTGCTGCGCCGCAGCTTCGCGGTGTTCCTGTTTTTCATCGCGCTGTTCTATGTCTGGCAGACGTGGCGCGCGTCGCGTCCCGCCGCCCGTCGCGCGCAGGCCCCCAAGCGCGACGCGCCCGTCTTCACGCCGCGCCGCGCAAGCGTGCTGGGCATGCTGTGTGGCACGCTGGGGGGATTTTTCGGCGTGGGCGGCGCGGTGCTGGCCGTGCCCATCATCACGTCTGTCTTCCGGTTGCCGCAGACCACCGCGCAGGCCCTTGCGCTGAGCATGGTGATCCCGGGCTCCACCATCGCGCTGATCACCTACACCTGGGCGGGGCAGGCCAACTGGATGGTGGGCGCGCCGCTTGCCATCGGCAGCCTGGTGTTCGTGCCCATTGGCGTAAAGCTCGCGTACCGCCTGCCTGAACGCAAGCTGAGAGCCTGCTTCGCGGCGATGCTGTTCGCAACCGTTGCGCTGCTGGTGTTCGAAAGCTGAACCGCTGGCTGACAGGCGGCTGACGTTCGCAACGCGTTGCGATGGCATCGTCCGGCGTCCGACATTTCTCCAACTGTTAGCGGCAGAAAATTTATGGTTCCGCGTTGAACCTTCTGAACGTCGTGGCTTCAAACGGGGTACGGGCCCAGCGGCGATGTTGCCGCCCCGTATCGGCAAAAGGCCTTTGGCCTTCACCATTCAGGAGTTCACGAAATGACGACTCACTCCCGCATTGCAGCGTTTCTTTCCACCTCGGCCCTGTGCCTCGGCCTTGCCGCCGCGCCTGCGGCGTTCGCGGCCGGCGCCGCCAAGTCCGGCGAAACCAAGACCCAGGCGCAGCACAAGCACCATAAATCGGACAAGACCTCCGCCAAGCATACGGCGGACAAGTCCGGAGCCAAGATGGACAAGTCCGGCGCCACGACGCCAGCGAAATAATCGCGACGGGCGGCAACGCCCAAGTTCCTTTGCGCAAAGCAGACTGCCGGATCACGCGGGGGCCGGAAAGTCGAAAGCCTCTCGGTATGGGCGCCGAGAGGCTTTTTTATTTCCGCGCCGCGGCCGCGGATGAGCCAGCCTTGCGGCTTAGGCGTTACTCGACCGGCGTGATCACGCGGCCGGTCGCAAAGAACGATTCGAGGTTTTCCAGCATCATGTTTTCCATGGCGAGGCGCGTTTCCTCGGTGGCGCTGCCGATGTGCGGCAGCAGCACGGCCTTGTCGCTCTTGATCAGGGCTTCGGGCACCTTGGGTTCGTGCTCGAACACGTCGAGGGCGGCGCAGCCCAGCTTGCCGGCTTCCAGCGCGGCTACCAGCGCAGCCTCGTCGATGACCGGGCCGCGCGCGATGTTGACGATAATGCCCTTGGGGCCCAGGGCCTCAAGCACCTCGCGGTTCACCAAGTGGCGCGTGCTGGGGCCGCCGACCGTGGCCACGATGAGGAAGTCGGCCCACTTGGCCAGATCCGTTAGCGACGCCTCGTAGCCGTAGGCGACGTCGTCGCGCTGCCTGCGGTTGTGATAGCGCACGTCCATGTCAAAGCCCGTGCCGCGCTTGGCGATGGCTTCGCCGATGCGCCCCAGGCCCACAATGCCCAGCTTCTTGCCGCTGACGCGCAGGCCCAGCGGAATGCTGCCATGCACCTGGCCCCACTGGCCGGCGCGCACGAAACGTTCGCCCTGACCCATGCGGCGCGCGCCGGCGATCAGAAGGCCCCAGGCCAGGTCCGCAACGCAATCCGTCAGCACGTCCGGCGTATTGCTGACCAGCACGCCGCGCTTGCGGGCGGCCTCGACGTCGATGGTTTCGTAGCCCACGCCCCAACTGCAGATGGCCTTCAGGTCGGGCAGGGCGTTGATCAATTCCGCGTTGGCGCCGAAGTTGGCCGACGTGACGACGGCGGTGACGCCCTTGCCGTGCTCGGCCAGCGCGGCCTTGCGGTCCGGGTGCTTCCACAGTTCGATGACGTCGTAGCCGTCGGCCAGCCGCTGGTTGGCGGAAGGAGAGCCGGCCAGCGAGCCGACCTGGATGATGCGTTGCTTGGTGGTCATGTTGTCGTACGGTTGGGTGGCGAAGGCTTCATGCTACTTGATTCAGGCTTCAAGAAAGGGGATGCCCGAGGCCGGGCATCCCCATCCGCTTACTCAAGCTGGATGTTCGCTTTCTGGATGACGTCCTTCCAGCGCTTGACCTCGGCCTGCTGGAATTCGGCGAATTGCTGCGGGGTGTTGGCCACCACTTCGAAGCCCAGGCCTTGAAGCGTCTTTTGGGTCTGCGGGTCGCGCAGGGTGGTGCGCAGGGCGTCGGCCAACTTTTCCACGACGGCCGGCGGCGTGCCCTTGGGCACGGCGAAGCCCTGCCACGAATACACCACCATGTCCTTGATGCCGGCTTCGGCCAGCGTGGGCACGTCGGGCAGGTCCGGCGCACGCGCGTCGCCCGTGATGGCCAGCGCCTTGAGCTTGCCCGCCTTGATGTGGTTTTGCACCGCGCCCAGGTTCTGGAAGGACACATTGACCTGTCCGCCGATCAGGTCGGCGATCGCCGCGCCGCCGCCCTTGTACGGAACGTCTACGCCCGTGCTCTGCGTGCGCTGGCGGAACAGCACCGCCGACAGGTGGTCGGAGGAACCCGTGCCCGATGACGCGTATGAGACCCTGCCGGGATTCTTCTTCGCGTAGTCGACCAGTTCGGCGACGTTGTTGGCGGGAAAGGACGTGGCCGCGACCAGCACGTTGGGGTTGCGGACCGCCTGCGTCAGATAAGCGAAATCCTTGCTGGGGTTGTAGGCCAGGTTCTTGTACAGGGCCTCGTTGATGGCGAAGGTGCCGATCGAGCCGACCATCATCGTGTAGCCGTCGGGCGTGGAGCGGGCCAGCGCCTGCGCGCCGATGGCGCTGTTGGCCCCGGGCTTGTTCTCGACCACGAAGGTCTGCCCCAGGATCTTGGACAGCCCCGGCGTGACCGAGCGCGCGGTGATGTCGGACGACCCGCCTGGCACGAAGGGAACGATCATGGTGACGGGCTTTTCGGGGTAACCGGCGGCTTGGGCCGCCGGCGCCCCAAGCACGATGGCGCCCGCCGCGACTACGGCGCTGATCAGTTTGTTCATGGTGTCTCCTGGTTCGCGTGATGATGAAGAGCCCGCCGTCCACGCGTTGCGGACGGGCCCGGATCAACGCCGGGTCAATCGACCTTGGCGCCGGATTTCTTCACAACGTCGGCCCATTTGACGGTTTCCTGGGCCATGAACTGCTTGAACTGAGCGGGGGTGTTGCCGGACGGCGTGGCGCCCTGCGCCTGAAGCTGGGCGCGCACCGACTCCTGCTGCAGGGCGGCGGCGACATCGCGCTGGATCTTCTGAACGATGTCCGCGGGCGTGCCGGCAGGGGCCAGCAGCCCGAACCAGCTGGACGCCTCATAGCCCTGGACGCCGGCCTCGGCCATCGTGGGCACGTCGGGCAGGGCGGGCGAGCGGCTGGCGGTGGTCACGGCCAAGGGACGCAGCTTGCCGCCCTTGATGAAACCCATGGACGAAGGGAGGTTGTCGAAGATCAGGTCGGCCGATCCGGCCATCACGTCGGTCAGCGCCGGACTGCTGCCCTTGTAGGGCACATGGGTCATGCGCGTGCCCGTCATGGTCTGGAACAGTTCGCCCGACAGATGCGTGGAGGTGCCGTTGCCCGTGGACGCCATGTTGACGCTGGCGGGGTTGGCCTTCAGGTATTTGATCAGGTCCGCCACCGTGCGGATGCCGTGCTTGTCGGCGAAGGCCGGATTCAGTTCCAGGATGTTCGGCACGGGGATCACCAGCGTGACGGGCACGAAATCCTTGACCGGGTCGTACGGCAGCTTGGCGTATACGGATTGGTTGATGGCGTGCGTGCTGACCGTGCCCATCAGCAGCGTGTAGCCGTCCGGCGTGGCGCGCGCGGCTTCCGCGGAGCCCACGTTGCCGCCGGCGCCGGCCTTGTTGTCCACCACCACGGACTTCTTCCAGCTCTTGCCCAGTTCGGCCGCCACCACGCGCGCGGCGATGTCGGCGGTGCCGCCGGCCGGGAAGGGCACGATGATCTTCACGTCGCGATCGGGATAGTCCGCCAGGGCCGGCGCGGCCGGCAGGATAAAGGCGGTGGCCGTCAGCAGGGCGGCCGCGATGAACCGGCCTCGCGCAGGGGCTGCATGCATGGAATTCGTCTCCTCGGTGTGCGCGTGGCCGCGCATCGTTTCTGGGGGTATTCCGCTCCCGGCGTGCCGGAAGCCTTGACGCCGCAGAACGCCGCGGGCGCCCTGCGAATGTGCTGCCGATCTACTTGTAAAACAAATATAGGTATTGAGCTATAGCTTGTCAACCAAGTATACTTTTTGGACCCTACTTATCTGACAACCGCACCAGCCAGGAGCCCGCCCATGAAAACCACCCCGGTCACCGCCCAGGACCTGCAGCGTTCGGTCATTGCCGTGCCGCCCCTGGCCCGCAATGCCGACCTGTCCCTGAACGAGGCCGCCAACAAGGCGCTGCTCGGGCACCTGGAAGCGGGCGGCGTGCGCAACGTCATGTACGGCGGCAATGCCAACTTCTACAACGTGGGCGTGAGCGAATACGCGCGCATCGTGGACATGCTGGCGGGACTGGCCGGCGCGGACACGTGGATCCTGCCGTCCGTGGGCCCCGACTACGGCAAGATGATGGACCAGGCCGAGATCCTGCGTTCGCGTCCGTTCCCCACGGCGATGCTGCTGCCCATGTCCTTTCCGTACACCGACGCCGGCCTCGCCGACGGCGTGCGCCGCTTCACAGACGCGCTGGGCAAGCCCGCCGTGGTCTACATCAAGTCGGCCGACTACCTTGCGCCGGGGACCGCGGCGCGTCTGATCGAAGAAGGCCGCATCGCTGGCTTCAAGTACGCGGTCGTGCGCGACGACCCCAGCCAGGACGCCTATCTGTCGGCCCTGTTGCAGGCCGTGGACTCGCGCTGGATCGTCAGCGGCATCGGCGAACGCCCGGCCATCGTGCACTACCGCGACTTCGGCCTCAAGAGCTTCACGTCGGGCTCGGTGTGCGTGGCGCCGCGCGGTTCGATGCGCTTGCTGCATCTGCTGCGCGACGGCCGCTACGACGAAGCCGAGGCCGTGCGCCAACACTATCTGGGCCTGGAAGACTGCCGCGACGGCATAAGCCCCATCCGCGTGCTGCACGACGCGGTGACCCTGGCGGGCGTGGCCGACATGGGACCGATGCTGCCGCTGCTGACCGGCATCTCCAGCGCCGAGCGCGAGCGCGTCGCGCCCGTCGCCCGCGCACTGGCGGCCTGGGACCGCGAAGCCGTAACGGCTTGAGCGCCCGCGCCGCGCCGGCTGCGCAATGACGGTACGATGAGCGCTGTCCGCGCATCGCCGGCAGCGTCTCGGGGCCTGTCCCGCCGCCCGGACAGGCCCTATTTCGAGGAGGTTACGTGGCCCGACCCAAACCATTGCCCCAGCCCGCGCCGCAGGCGCCCGCCGAGCCGGATGCGCCCGGCGCGCTGGTGCTCGAGCGCGGACACCGGGTTCGGCTGGCGGACCAGCTCTACGGACAGATCTTCGAACAGATCGTGTCCGGAGCACTCAATGTCGGCGACAAACTGCCGTCCGAAAACGAAATATCCGAACGCTCCGGCGTGTCGCGGCCCGTGGTGCGCGAAGCGCTGCTGCGCCTGCGCGCCGACGGGCTCATCACCGCGCACCAGGGCCTGGGCACCTTCGTCAGCCATCAGCCCGCGCCGCGCCTGAAGACCTTCAACGACGTGCAGAACGTCAGCGCCTATCTGCGGGCGCAAGAAGTCCGGGTGGCGCTCGAGGGCGACGCCGCGAGGCTGGCGGCCCTGCGCCGCACCGACGAGCAGCTTGCCAGGATTGCCGATGCGCACGCGGCCTTTGCCGACACCCTGGCGCGCGGACAGGTGTCCGCCGAGGCGGACCTGGCGTTCCACGCCAGCATCGCCGAGGCCAGCGGCAACGACTTCTATTTGGGCGTGCTGGAAAGCATCCACGAATCCATCAGCGGCTTCATGCGCCTCACGCTGAACCTGACGCGCACGGGCTCCCGGCAGCGCGCGCAGCGCGTCGTGGACGAGCACGCCACCATCCTGGACGCCATCCGCGAACAGGACGGCGAACGCGCCCGCGTCGCCATGCAATTTCATCTGGGCCAGGCCCGGCACCGGCTGGTCGACCGCGATCGCGACTGACGCCCGTTCCCGGCACGCCAAGACAAACCAAGGACAACAGGAGAGAGACAGTGCAAGGGAAAGGAGCGAGCGCCGTGGCTGTGCCGGTGGAACAGGTGCGCGAACAGATTCTGCAGGTGCTGATGGCCTGGGGCATGGCCGAAGA
>ENA-OWLM01000572-OWLM01000572.1-metagenome-genome-assembly--contig:-NODE-572-length-14198-cov-3.995263_pt1 | contig 14198 bp, 10 predicted proteins | sample MGYA00245349_ERZ651102 | MGnify/ENA primary metagenome ERZ651102 (study PRJEB26857, sample SAMEA4031759) | metagenome | biome: human; feature: oral; material: saliva | place: Philippines | collected 2014... | reverse complement strand
GAGATCCGCAAGCGGGTAGCGGTGGAGGAGCGGGTGCTGGTGACGACGCTCACCAAGCGGATGGCGGAGGACTTGACCGAATACCTGGCGGATCACGAGGTGCGGGTGCGTTACCTGCACTCCGACATCGATACCGTGGAGCGGGTGGAGATCATCCGCGATCTGCGTCTGGGCAAGTTCGACGTGCTGGTGGGCATCAACCTGCTGCGCGAAGGGCTCGACATGCCGGAGGTCTCCCTGGTGGCGATCCTGGATGCAGATAAAGAGGGTTTCCTGCGCTCCACCCGTTCGCTGATCCAGACCATAGGCCGGGCGGCGCGCAACCTCAATGGCAAGGTCATCCTCTACGGGGACACCATCACCAACTCCATGAAGGTGGCCATCGAGGAGACCGAGCGGCGCCGCGCCCTGCAACACGCCCACAACCTGGAACACGGCATTACGCCGAAGGGGCTCAACAAGTCCATCGGGGATGTGATGGACATGGGGGGCAGCCGCACGGCGGGCAAGGCCGGCAAGGGGAGCCGCAAGGCCGCCGAGCCCCAAGGGGAGTACCATGCCCGCTCCGCCAGCGAGATCGCCAAGGAGATCAAGCGGATGGAGGAGCAGATGTTCCAGCATGCGCGGGATCTGGAGTTCGAACAGGCGGCGGCGCTGCGGGATCAGATCCAGCGGCTGCGCGGCGAGCTGATCGAATCATGAGCGCCAGACGCTGGCTCATCTGGCGGCGCCTGCGTCGCCTCTACCTCGGCTTTCGCCATCCTGCCACTCCCTGGTGGGCGAAGGGGCTGGTGATCCTCATCCTGATCTACGGCATCAGCCCGGTGGATCTGGTGCCGGACCTGGTGCCTCTCGTCGGCTGGCTCGATGATGCGACCCTGCTGATGCTCCTGTTGTGGGGCTGGGAGAAATGCCTGCCCGGCGCCGTGGTGGCCGCGCTGGACAATCTCGACTGAGGTCGCTTGGTTCAGTGCCTGGGGGTGCTGGAGCGGCAGCGAACGGGGCAGAACAGGGGGAATGGAGGGCGCCCTCTGATGCTGGATGAAAAAGGGGGCCTGGAGGCGATTGTGAGCCAGGTCTCATTGGCGTAGACTCCACGCCGTTCACTTCATGGGTACCAAAAAATGGAACTGATCCTCTTTGTCATCGACTTTATCCTGCACGTCGACGTGCATCTGAAAGAGTTGTTCGAACACTACGGCGTCTGGGTGTACGCCATCCTGTTTATCATCATCTTCTGCGAGACGGGTCTGGTGGTCACGCCCTTCCTGCCCGGTGATTCCCTGCTGTTTGCCGCTGGCGCCCTGACCGTGGACAGCGCACTCAATGTGCACACCCTGGCCGGGGTGCTGATCATCGCCGCCGTGCTTGGCAACGTGGTGAATTACACCATAGGCCACTTCTTCGGGGAGCAGCTGTTTCGCAATCCTGACTCGAAGATCTTCCGCCGTGACCATCTGGTCAAGACGCACGCCTTCTATGCCAAGCACGGGGGGAAGACCATCATCATCACCCGCTTCCTGCCCATAGTACGTACCTTCGCGCCTTTCGTGGCCGGCATGGGCGCCATGACCTATCCCCGCTTCCTGGTGTTCAACCTGGTGGGTGGTCTCCTGTGGGTGCTCTCCTTCGTCTACGCGGGCCACTTCTTCGGCAATCTGCCTGTGGTGCGCCACAATTTCACCCTGCTCATCTTCGGCATCATCGCCATTTCGCTGTTGCCCATGGTGATCGGCATGGCGAAAGCCAGGATGAATGCCAACAAGACGGCTGTCTGAACCGGACAAGGTTGATTGCAACAAAGGGGCCATGGGCCCCTTTTTGTTATTTGTGATTGACCCATTGCCAAGGCAACCACCCAGCAGACCAGCTGGTCGCTGGCGCAAGTGACGACCGCTCTCTGATGGTGCCAGGGAGAAGGTGCTGGTGGCCCAGAACGAACCGCGGAGCAGAATAAAAAGGGAGCCTTGGGCTCCCTTTTTGGATGCATCGACCGGTGTTTAGTTGCAGCAGCGGCCCTTGATGAGGTTGCCGATGGCGACCACCACGAAGACCAGCAGGTAGGCGGCAAAGATGACCACCAGCCACTGCGGCATGGAGAAGCTGAGGAACTGCCAGCTGATCTCGCTGCAGTCGCCATCCGGGAAGAACAACCAGGGGATCCACTGATCGAGCGGTGCCCAGCTGGGGAAGTCGACGAACCCCTCGCACACGTTGAAGGGGGAGGGGTTCATCTGGTAATCCACGTGCTTGAGGGCCAGTTTCAGGCCCCAGAAGGCGCTGTAACCCCACAGCAGCATGGCGCTCCAGCGTACGTACCATTTGTGGGGAGCCACCATCCCGAGCAGACCGGCGGCCAGCACGCCGAGAATGGCGATCCGCTCGTAGATGCACATCACGCAGGGGTGCAGACCCAGTACGTGCTGGAAGAAGAGGGCACACAGCTCGAGGAAGAGCGCCGACGCGGCCAGCAACCCCCAGGCCAGGCGATGGCTGGCAATACGGCGAAGAAACTCGATCATCTGATTGATCTCACGGAGAAAAAGAGTGGCTGAATTAGAGCAGAGCCCTATCTAAAAAGAAAGGGGCCGAACAGCCCCTCTCATCATCAATGTGCGGCCGGGGTCGGCAGCGGTACGGCGGCGTGATCGACCAGCCAGCCTGTGTGATAGAACCACTCGGTGGCAGGGCCGAGCAGCAGCTCCACGGCAAAGAAACCGACCAGGCCCAGCACCAGGGTATAGGGCAGAGCCATCCACACCATGCGGCCGTACGAGAGGCGCAGCAGCGGTGCCAGTGCCGAGGTCAGCATGAACAGGAACGCGGCCTGGCCGTTGGGGGTGGCGACCGATGGCAGGTTGGTACCGGTGTTGATGGCCACCGCCAGCAGGTCAAAGTGATCGCGGCTGATGGCACCGTTGATCAGCGCCGTCTTCACCTCGTTGATGTAGACGGTGCCGACGAAGACGTTGTCACTGACCATGGAGAGCAGGCCGTTGGCCAGATAGAAGAGGGCGAGCTGATCCTCCGGCTTGGCCGCCAGTACCCACTGGATCACTGGCTTGAACAGCTGTTGGTCGATGATGACCGCCACCACGCTGAAGAAGACGGTGAGCAGGGCGGTGAAGGGGAGCGCCTCCTGGAACGCCTTGCCAAGCGCGTGCTCTTCAGTGACGCCGGTGAAGGCGGTCGCGAGTACGATGACCGTCAGGCCGATCAGCCCGACTGCGGCAAGGTGCAGGGCCAGACCCGTGATGAGCCAGACGGCGATCACCGCCTGGACGATCAGCTTGGCCTTGTCCTGGGGGGAGCGCTGTGCATCCTCCTCGCGCTCATAGGCTTCCATGATGTGACGCACGGGGTCGGGCAGCCGGGTGCCGTAACCAAACAGGCGGAACTTTTCGACCAGGATGCAGGTGAGCAGGCCACAGAGGAACACGGGGATGGTGACGGGAGCCATGCGCACGGCAAATTCGCCGAAATGCCAGCCCGCCTGTTCACCGATGATGAGGTTCTGGGGCTCACCGACCAGGGTGCAGACGCCCCCCAGTGCGGTACCGATGGCCGCGTGCATCATGAGGCTTCGCAAGAAGGCGCGGAACTCGTTCAGATGCTGGCGGGAAAGCTCGTCAATCTCCTCGTCGTCGTGGTGCAGGTTACCGGACTCGTCCCGTGAGGCAACCTTGTGGTAGATGGCGTAGAAGCCGGTGGCGACGCTGATCACCACGGCGATCACGGTCAGGGCGTCGAGGAAGGCGGACAAGAAAGCCGATACCAGGCAGAAGGCGAGGGAGAGCCAGGTCTTGGAGCGGATGCGCACCAGCATCTTGGTGAAGACATAGAGCAGCAACTGCTTCATGAAATAGATGCCAGCCACCATGAAGACCAGCAGTAGCAGCACCTCTATATTGGCCACCAGCTCATGCTTGATCTGGTTGGCCGAGGTCATGCCGATGAGCACCGCCTCGATGGCCAGAAGACCGCCTGGCTGCAGCGGATAGCATTTGAGCGCCATCGCCAGGGTGAAGATGAACTCGACAACCAGCAACCAGCCGGCCAGGAAGGGGTCAAAGTAGAAGATGATCGGGTTGATCAGCAGGAATAAAACGATGGCAATTTTGTACCATCGGGGGGCATTGCCCAAAAAATTCTTTGTAAAAGCGCGCCCTAGGCTGATTGGCATAATGATGATTCTCTGTTCTGTTGTTGATATCTGAGTCTATGCAGCCGAGCCCGACTCGACCCGAACATCCGGATATTCACCTGTATCAGATTGATTGCACATGATTTTAATCAAGGGAGCGATAACTATAAATAAGGTGGAGAGACTTGCCCAGTGATGAAGTGCTCATCACGGCATCATTTGGTGTTGCTTGGCTCCTGAGTTGTTGCGCATCACATATTTTTAACAAAAAGATTGGCTTAATGTGAGCAGAGGACTGACCTTCTGCTTGCCAGCATGACCGGCTTTGCTATTATTCGTGAGCCTTTTTACGCACTACAACAGAGTCATTACATGGTCATAAAAGCGCAAAGCCCTGCCGGGTTTGCCGAGGAATACATCATCGAGTCCATCTGGAACAATCGCTTTCCTCCTGGATCCATTCTGCCGGCGGAGCGTGAACTGTCCGAGCTGATTGGCGTGACTCGCACTACCTTGCGCGAAGTGTTGCAGCGCCTTGCCCGCGATGGCTGGCTCACCATCCAGCATGGCAAACCGACCAAGGTGAACAACTTCTGGGAGACCTCGGGACTCAACATTCTGGAGACCCTGGCTCGTCTCGATCAGGACAAGGTGCCGGATCTGGTGGCCCAGCTGCTGTCGGCCCGCACCAACATCTGCACCATCTTCATACGGGGCGCCATTCGCAACAACCCGGAACAGGCCGCCGAGATCCTCCGTGGGGCCGACGAGGTGGAGAACACGGCTGAAGCCTATGCGGAGTTCGATTATCGTCTCCATCACCAGCTCTCGTTTGCTTCCGGCAACCCCATCTATGCCCTGATCCTCAACGGTTTCAAGGGGCTGTATAGCCGCGTCGGGCGTTACTACTTCTCCGACAAGCAGGCGCGCGAGACCGCGGATGCCTACTACAAGATGCTGCGCAAGCTGGCCGAGACCAAGGATCACGAAGCCGTGTTCATGACGGTGCGCCAGTACGGCATCGAGTCGGGCAAGTTATGGACCCGCCTGCGTCAGGACATGCCGAGCAACCTGTGTGACAACTGATTGCTGCGACGCAAGAGAAACGCGCCTGAAGGCGCGTTTTTTTATGCTCGATCTTCTGCTGTTGCCCGTCAGGTCACGCTCTTGCGCTCCGGGCAGCGGCCTATGATGTCAGCCGCAAGCTCGCCGTTGTCCTGCTCCAGTATCACGTCGAATCCCCACAGCTGGTGCAGATGCTTGAGCACCTCGTGGCGTGACTCGCCAAGAGGGATGCGATTGTGGGGCACGTAGCGCAGGGTGAGGGAGCGATCGCCCTTCACCGCCACGTTGTAGACCTGAATGTTGGGCTCCAGATTGCTCAGGTTGTACTGGGCTGACAGGGTGCTGCGCCCCAGCCGGTAACCCTCCTCGTTGTGGATGGCGGAGACCTTGAGGTAGTTCTTCAGATCGTCGTCGTCGATGGCAAACAGCTTCATGTCGCGCATCACCTTGGGACTCAGGAACTGGCTGATGAAGCTCTCGTCCTTGAAGTTCTGCATGGCAAAATGCAGGGTTTCGACCCAGTTCGTGCCGGCGTAGTCCGGGAACCAGTGCCTGTCCTCCTCGGTCGGGTGCTCGCAGATGCGGCGCAGGTCCGTGAACATGGCGAAGCCGAGGGCGTAGGGGTTGATGCCGGAGTAGTAGCGGCTGTTGTAGGGGGGCTGATACACCACGTTGGTGTGGCTGTGCAGCACCTCCAGCATGAAGCGATCGCTTATCTTCCCCTCGTCGTAGAGGTGGTTGAGGATGGTGTAGTGCCAGAAGGTGGCCCACCCTTCATTCATCACCTGGGTCTGCTTCTGCGGGTAGAAGTACTGGCTGATCTTGCGCACGATGCGCACGATTTCGCGCTGCCAGGGTTCGAGCAGGGGGGCATTCTTCTCGATGAAATAGAGGATGTTCTCCTGGGGCTCCGCCGGGTAGCGCCTGTCTTCGACCCCGGAGATCTTGTGCTGTTTGGGCAGGGTGCGCCACAGCTCGTTGACCTGGGTCTGCAGGTAGTCTTCCCGCGCCTTCTGGCGCCGCTTTTCCTCCGCCAGCGAGATCTTCTGTGGCCGCTTGTAGCGATCCACCCCGAAGTTCATCAGCGCATGGCAGGAGTCGAGCAGCCGCTCGACGGCATCGATGCCGTGTTTCTCCTCGCATTCGGTGATGTAGTTCTTGGCGAACAGCAGGTAGTCGATGATGGAGGAGGCATCGGTCCAGGCCTTGAACAGGTAGTTGTTCTTGAAGAAGGAGTTGTGGCCATAACAGGCGTGCGCCATCACCAGGGCCTGCATCGGCATGGTGTTCTCCTCCATCAGGTAGGCGATGCAGGGATCCGAGTTGATGACGATCTCGTAGGCCAGCCCCATCTGGCCGCGCTTGTAGTTGCGCTCGGTATGGATGAAGCGTTTGCCGAATGACCAGTGCTGGTAGCCGATGGGCATGCCGACGCTGGAGTAGGCATCCATCATCTGTTCCGCCGTGATCACCTCGATCTGGTTGGGGTAGGTGTCCAGCCGATAGAACTTGGCCACCCGGGAGATCTCCTGATGATAAGTCTCCAGCAGATCGAAGTTCCAGTCAGGGCCATCGTCCAGCGGTGCTATTTTTCTCGCGGTTTCTGCCATAGGGGGTCCCTCAAGCCGCTTGCTTCTTGAACAGCTCCCGGAAGACCGGATAGATGTCCTCTACCTTGCGAATGTGCTCCATCGCGAAGTGGGCGTACTGCTCTGCCACCGATTCGTACTCGTGCCACAGGGTCTGGTGGGCTCGGGTGGTGATCTCGATGTAGGAGTAGTAACGCACCCGCGGCATGATGTCGCGCATCAGGATCTCCCTGCACTGAGGGGAATCATCCGCCCAGTTGTCCCCATCGGACGCCTGTGCCGCGTAGATGTTCCACTGGTTGGCGGGATAACGCTCGTTGATGATGTCGCTCATCATCTTGAGGGCGCTGGAGACGATGGTGCCACCGGTCTCCTGGGAGTAGAAGAACTCGTGCTCGTCCACCTCCTTGGCCTGGGTGTGGTGGCGGATGTAGACCACCTCGACATTCTTATAGGTCCGGCTCAGGAAGAGGTAGAGCAGGATATAGAAACGCTTGGCCATTTCCTTGGTGGCCTGATCCATGGAGCCGGAGACGTCCATCAGGCAGAACATCACCGCCTGGCTGGACGGGACCGGCCGCTTGACGAAGTTGTTGAACTTGAGATCGAAGGTGTCGATGAAGGGCACCGCCTCGATCCGTCGTTTCAGCTCGCGGATCTCCTTCTCGAGTTGCGCCATCTCGGCGAAATGGTCGTTGGGCTCGCTGGCCAGCTGGGTCAACCGGGCTTCCAGTTCATGCAGCTGGCGTTTCTTGCCGGCCTGGAGCGCCATGCGGCGTGCCAGCGAGTTTTGCAAGGATCTCACCACGTTGATGTTGGCGGGCACCCCGTTGGAGGTGTAGCCCGCACGGTAGGTCTTCATTTCCATCAGTTGGTTGAGCTGGGTCTTCTGCAGCCGTGGCAGCTCGAGATCCTCGAACAGCAGATCGAGGTATTCATCCTTGGAGATCTGGAAGACGAAGTCATCTACCCCTTCTCCCTGATCCGATGCCTGGCCTTCGCCGCTTCCCTGACCGCCGCCCCCTCCCTTGGGACGGTCAATCTTGTCGCCGGAGACGAACTGATCGTTGCCCGGGTGCACCATTTCCCGTTTGCCCCCCTGTCCCTGATGGAAGTGGGGCTCGCCGATGTCCTTGGTCGGGATGCTGATGCTCTCGCCCTTGTCCACGTCCTGGATGCTGCGCTTGGAGACAGCATCCGAGACCGCTTGTTTTATCTGCTTCTTGTAACGGCGGATGAAGCGCTGCCGATTGACAGCGCTTTTGTTTTTGCCGTTGAGCCTGCGGTCGATAAAATGCGCCATAACTCCCCCTTGAACAGGTCAGGGTCAGGATGACTTGCGGACCCTGAGATACCACTCGGAGAGCAGGCGCACCTGTTTGCGGGTGTAGCCCTTCTCCATCATCCGTTCGACAAAGTTATCGTGCTTCTTCTGCTCCTCGGCCGAGGTTTTGCTGTTGAAGGAGATAACCGGCAGCAGCTCTTCCGTGTTGGAGAACATCTTCTTCTCGATCACGGTGCGCAGCTTCTCGTAACTGGTCCAGTTGGGGTTACGGCCTGCATTGTTGGCCCGGGCACGCAGCACGAAGTTGACGATTTCGTTGCGGAAATCCTTCGGGTTGCTGATCCCGGCGGGTTTTTCGATCTTCTCCAGCTCGCTGTTGAGAGACGCCCGGTCAAACAGCTGGCCGGTCTCGGGGTCACGGTACTCCTGATCCTGGATCCAGAAGTCAGCGTAGGTGACATAGCGATCGAAGATGTTCTGGCCGTACTCGGAGTAAGACTCGAGGTAGGCGGTCTGGATCTCTTTTCCGATGAACTCCACGTAGCGCGGGGTCAGGTAGCCCTTGATGAACTCCAGATAGCGATCGTGCAGCTCTTGCGGGAACTGCTCCCGTTCGATCTGTTGTTCCAGCACGTAGAAGAGGTGCACCGGGTTCGCGGCCACTTCCGCATGGTCGAAGTTGAAGACGCGGGAGAGGATCTTGAACGCGAAACGGGTCGACAGACCGTTCATCCCCTCGTCAACACCGGCGTAGTCGCGGTACTCCTGGTAGCTCTTCGCCTTGGGATCCGTGTCCTTGAGGCTCTCGCCGTCATAGACCCGCATCTTGGAGTAGAGGCTGGAGTTTTCCGGCTCCTTGAGGCGCGACAGCACGGAGAACTGGCCCAGCAACTCCAGGGTGCCCGGCGCGCACTTGGCCTCGGTCAGTTCGCTGTTAAACAGCAGTTTTTCATAGATCTTCACCTCTTCCGAGACGCGCAGGCAGTAGGGCACCTTGACGATGTAAACCCGGTCGAGGAAGGCCTCGTTGTTCTTGTTGTTACGAAACTGCTGCCACTCGGATTCGTTGGAGTGGGCCAGCAGGATGCCGTCGAAGGGGAGGGCGGAGAGCCCTTCGGTCCCGTTGTAGTTCCCCTCCTGGGTGGCGGTCAGCAGCGGGTGCAGCACCTTGATGGGGGCCTTGAACATCTCCACGAATTCCATCATCCCCTGGTTCGCCTTGCACAGGGCTCCGGAGTAGGAGTAGGCGTCGGCGTCATCCTGGGCATAGTGTTCCAGCATGCGGATATCGACCTTGCCCACCAGGGAGGAGATGTCCTGGTTGTTGTCATCGCCCGGTTCGGTCTTGGCGATGGCGATCTGGTCGAGAATGGAGGGGTTGACCTTCTCCACCTTGAACTTGGTGATGTCGCCGCCAAATTCGTGCAGGCGCTTGGCAACCCAGGGGGACATGATGGGTCTCAGATAGCGGCGAGGAATGCCGTACTCCTTCTCCAGGATCTCGCCATCTTCCTCGATGTCGAACAGGCAGAAGGGGTGGTCGTTGACCGGTGAACCCTTGATGCGATAGATGGGCACCTTTTGCATCAGGGACTTGAGCTTCTCTGCCAGCGAGGATTTACCACCGCCAACCGGCCCCAGCAGATAGAGGATCTGTTTCTTCTCCTCCAGACCCTGAGCCGAATGTTTGAGATAGGAGACGATCTGTTCGATGGCATCTTCCATGCCATAGAAGTCTTTGAAAGCGGGGTAGCGCGCAACGACGCGGTTGGAAAAGAGGCGGCTGAGGCGCGGAGTGGTCGAGGTATCGATCATTTCCGGCTCGCCGATGGCTGTCAGCAGACGTTCGGCGGCGGAGGCGTAGCAGGATTTATCCTGTTTGCACATATCCAGAAACTCCTGGATGCTGTACTCCTCCTCTCTGGCCTTCTCATACCGCTGTTGATAGTGCTCGAAGATGCCCATAACTTAGCCCTCGTTATAGTCGCTTGCCCTGAAAAAGAGTGGATCACTACTTTTGTTCTGTTTACGTCTTAAGCCTAGTCAACAGCCCCCAGTAATCCATCGCCATCATTGGTTTAAGTTTGTACGGGAGCTTCCCGATCAAGATGCGGGAAGGTGCAGCCAATGACATACCTATGTTACTGACTGTTAAATTATTTCTGCCACGACAGTGATGTAAATGTCAAAGACATAAAAAATAAATGTTTGTGTGGCAGGGAGGAGAAAAGAGGGTTTACCGATCCCGTGCAGCCGCAGTGCAGGCGGTGCAAGGGATGCGAAGAAAAGAGGGTAAAAATATATTCCGCTTACGTTAACGTAATGATCTTTTGTTTGGTGTTTTAGCTCTAATTTTTACATTGACGCTACATTCTGGCTGCTCTAGATTGGCCCTGTGTCGAGCAGTCATCGCTTTAGCAAGAGAGTGGGTGATTGTGCAGATACTAAGCTCTGTTTAAGCACGTTTCCGTTGGCTTGACCCTCGCAACCGCGAGGGTCTTATTTTTTCAGCGTCCGGTGATTCAGGTCTCGTCGGGATAAAGCGCGGAGACCGCGCACAGCACGTCGGCGAAGGGGTGCGCCGCGAGTTGTCCAAAGCCCGCGAGTTGCCTGGCCTTGAGGCGGGTGGTGAGCGGGGTGGCGATGCCGCACAGGAAGCGCGTCAGTACCCGGGGCGAGCGCTGGTGGCTCAGGGCGACAAAGGGATCGCACCAGGCGCGCAGACCGTGTTCGTTTGGCAAGGGCGCAATGGGCTCCGGGGGCAGCTTGGCGACCTCTCCCCGGCAGACGGAACAGTGCCCGCACCGCTCGGGCGCCGCGTCGTCGGCAAAATAGCGGGCCAGTGCGTGGCTCAGACAACCGGTCGACGAGAAGAATGTCAGCAGGGCCTGCAGGCGGCCCAGCTCGCTCTGCTCCTTCTTTTCAAATAGCCCATGGAGCTCTTCAGCCAGTGTCACCGTATCGATATGCTGGCGCAGCACCCGATATACCTCGGTCATCTGTTTGCTTTCCAGCTCTATCCAGCCCTGCTGCTGCAGATAATCCAGCGCCGCCGCGGCCCGCTGGCGTTCCCCCTGATATCCCTGCCACAGCGCATCGAAGTCCATGGTGCACCAGGTTCGCGCCTGGGGGGCGCACGCAAACAGCTGCTCCAGAAACTGGCGGCGCTCGGGATTGAAACGGGCAAGGATCGCCTGTTTTTCCAGCACGAACTTGAAACGGTACTCGGCAAAGTAGCTGTAGGCTGGCGCTATGATGCCCGCCATCTCCAGATAGACCAGCAGGGTCTTGAGGGGCAGCTGGCGGATGTTGGTCTCGTTGGAGAGGCGCAGCAGACTGAACTCCCACTCGCTACCGCTTTGCAGCAGGATTTCGAGCAGCGTGACGATGGCCGAGCGATCCGGGGTGTCACCATAGACAAAATTCTCCAGCACCGGCAGCTGGGTACGGCTGGCCAGGACGGTACAGCGGGAGCGGAGGCCGTCGCGCCCGGCACGGCCGATCTCCTGGCTGTAGTTCTCGATGGATTTCGGCAGATCGTAATGAATGACCCGGCGAATGTCGGCCTTGTCGATACCCATGCCAAAGGCGATGGTGGCGACGATGCAATCGAGGCGACCGGTCATGAAGTCGTGCTGGATCTGGCTGCGCAGGGCGGGATCCAGCCCTGCATGGTAGGCGCACGCCCGGATGCCGCTGGCCTGCAACTGCGCGGCGCACTGCTCTGCGCTGTGTTGCAGGGTGACATAGACGATGGTGGGGGCACCGGGATCCCGGTGCAGCTCCTCGCGCAGCCAGTTATCCCGTGCACGCCCGGCCAGCGGGAGCACGGCCAGGTCCAGGTTGGGGCGATAGAAGCCGGTTACGACCAGATCCTCCCCGTCGATAGCGAACTTCTCCTGCATGTCGGCCATCACTGCCGGGGTGGCGGTGGCGGTCAGCAGCAGTACCTGAGGAATGCCGAGCTCGCGGCGATGATCCGGCAGCTTCAGGTAGTCGGGGCGAAAGTTGTGACCCCACTCCGAGATGCAGTGGGCTTCGTCCACCACCAGCAGGGAGAGGGGGACCTGGGCGATGAAGCGGCGAAAGCGTTCGTTCTTGAGGCGCTCTACCGAGATCATCAGGATCTTGAGCTGGCCATCGCTGGCCTGCTGCATCACGCGCCGGCTCTCTTCCACCGTCTGGCTGGAGTCCAGGGTCGCGGCCGCGATCCCCTTGCACTGCAAGAAGGCGAGCTGATCGTGCATCAGCGCCAGCAGGGGGGAGATGACCAGGGTCAGGTGCGGCAGTGCCAGAGCGGGCAACTGATAGCAGAGGGATTTGCCAGCCCCGGTCGGGAAGATGGCCGCCGCACTCTTGCCCGCCAACAGACGGCTGATCACCGCCTCCTGACCCGGGCGCAATTGATCGAAGCCGAAGTGTCGTGTCAGCAGAGAGGTGATCATGGCAAGGCTCCTTGGCAAAGGGCGCCATCATACCACTCCTGGGCCCCCGTGACCGAGGATCGGACTGGTTTGGTGACATTTCAACCTGCGTTGATATTGTGTTATCACATTGTTGTAGATTTTTTGTGAGGTAACCCTGATATTTTTCAGTGATTATGTGGAAAAAAACGATGGCAGATGGGATATTCCTTGTCCGCAACCCCACGCGAACGGGACAGATCCACCAGAAGAGCTGCCCACGGTGCCACCGTCATCGGACCGGTACCAATGCGCGGGGCTGGTTGCCAACAGGACTAATGATTCACGCACCATGAGTGCACAGGGACTACTTGATGACACAACAACACCCCCTCATTCGACTGGTCAACAGCACCAGTCTGGTTAGCCAGATCCTGGTCGGTCTGGTATTCGGTATCCTCCTTGCCATGTTCATGCCCGAGTGGGCCAAGGCGGCGGGCCTGCTTGGCAGCCTGTTCGTTGGCGCCCTGAAGGCCGTTGCGCCGCTGCTGGTCTTCGTGCTGGTGATGTCGGCGATCATCGGCCACAAGCAGGGTCAGAAGACCAACATGAAACCTATTCTGCTGCTCTATGTGCTGGGTACCTTCCTGGCGGCAGCGGTGGCCGTGGTCGCGAGCTTCCTCTTCCCTTCCGACCTGCACCTGGTGGCCGGCAACGCCGAGATCACGCCGCCTGGCGGCATCACGGAAGTGCTGCAGACCCTGCTGTTCAACGTGGTGACCAACCCGGTGAAAGCGCTGCTGGACGCCAACTACATCGGCATCCTGGCCTGGGCCATCGGCCTTGGCATCGCCATGCGTCACGCTAACGAGAGCACCAAGGCGCTGATTTCCGATCTGTCCCACGGGGTTTCCGCCATCGTCAAGGCCGTGATCCGTTGCGCCCCGCTCGGCATTCTGGGTCTGGTCGCATCCACCCTGGCCGAGACCGGCTTCGACGCACTGTTCGGCTATGCCCAGCTGTTGGTGGTGCTGATCGGCTGCATGCTGTTCATCGCCTTCGTGGTCAACCCGCTCATCGTGTTCTGGAAGATCAAGCGCAATCCCTATCCGCTGGTGCTGACCTGCCTGAAAGAGAGCGGCGTGACCGCCTTCTTCACCCGCAGCTCCGCGGCCAACATCCCGGTCAACATGGCCCTGGCCGAGAAGCTGCGCCTGCCGGAAGATACCTATGCGGTCTCCATCCCGCTGGGGGCCACTATCAACATGGCCGGCGCCGCCATCACCATCACCGTGCTCTCCATGGCGGCGGTGCACACTCTGGGCATGGAAGTGGATCTGGCGACGGCCATTCTGCTCTCCGTGGTCGCCACCATCAGCGCCTGCGGCGCCTCCGGTGTGGCTGGCGGCTCCCTGCTGCTGATCCCGCTGGCGTGCAGCCTGTTCGGCATCAGCAACGACATCGCCATGCAGGTGGTGGCCGTTGGCTTCATCATCGGGGTGTTGCAGGATTCCGCCGAAACGGCCCTCAACAGCTCCACCGACGTGCTGTTCACCGCAGCCGCCTGCATGGCCGAGGATGAGAGCCTGCTGGACGCCGCTCCGGTCCCCAGCCGCGAAGTCTGATCTTCTCGTTTTAAACGAGATGCTGGCGCCCTCCTCGGAGGGCGCTTTTTATTGCCTGCTATCTGCTATCTGCTATCTGCTATCTGC
>ENA-OWLM01000571-OWLM01000571.1-metagenome-genome-assembly--contig:-NODE-571-length-14205-cov-3.689470_pt1 | contig 14205 bp, 12 predicted proteins | sample MGYA00245349_ERZ651102 | MGnify/ENA primary metagenome ERZ651102 (study PRJEB26857, sample SAMEA4031759) | metagenome | biome: human; feature: oral; material: saliva | place: Philippines | collected 2014... | reverse complement strand
GATGGGTCTGGTCATGGTGTGACTCCTGTCAGGGCAAGGGCTCGGGGTGAGCCGACGGGATCACTGTATTGTTCCTTTCAAACCGGATAAATAGCGTGATAATGAAAGGACTGTTCCATCTAAAGAGACAATTATGGATCAACTGGATGCGATGAGGGCGTTCGTGCGGGTCGCCGAGCTGGAGAGCTTTACCCGCTGCGCCGAGCAGACGGGCATCCCCAAGGCGACCCTCTCCGCGGCCATCCGCCGGCTGGAGGAGCGCATGGGCACCCGGCTCTTGCTGCGCACCACCCGGCGGGTGCAGCTGACCACGGACGGCCAGCTCTGTTACGCCAGATGTCGGGAACTGTTGGCGGACATGGAGGAGTTTGACGGCCTGTTTCGCCAGGGGGGCCAGATCTCGGGCCAGCTGAGGGTCGACATGCCGAGCCGGATGGCCCGCCACCTGGTCATCCCGGCGCTGCCCGCTTTTCTGGCGCAGCACCCCGGCTTGCAGCTGATGCTGAGCAGCACAGACCGGCGGGTGGATCTGGTGCGAGAGGGGTTTGACTGCGTGGTGCGGGTCGGGGCGCTCGAGCCCTCCAGCCTGGTGGCGCGGCCGCTCGGCCACTATCGCCAGATCAACTGCGCCAGCGCCGCCTATCTGGCCCGCCACGGGGTGCCGCAGACCCTGGCCGATCTCGCCGGGCACCGGCTGGTGCACTATGGCTCCGGTTTTGGTGCCGGACAGGGGCGCGGGGAGCCCGGGTTCGAGTACCGGGACGAAGACGGCAGCCGGGCCCTGCTGCCGATGACGGGGGCCCTGATGGTCAACGACAGCGAGACCTACCTGGCGGCGGCGCTGGCGGGGCTTGGCATCATCCAGATGCCGAGGGTGGGGGTGGAGGGGCTGCTGGCGCGCGGTGAGCTGGTGAGCATACTGCCCGCCTGGCAGCCACCACCGCTTCCCATCCACGCCCTCTATGCCCATCGCCGCCAGCTGGCGCCACGAGTGCAGCTCTTCATCCACTGGTTGGGGGAGTTGATCAGCCGCACCCTGGCAGAGGGATCAGAGGTGGCTGCGTCTTGAGCGAAACTCGCGGGGGGAGAGGGCGAACGCCGTCCGAAAGAAACGGGTGAAGCTGCTCTGGCTGGCAAAGCCGAGCCTGTCCCCCACCTCCTGCAGGGGCAGGGCATGATCCTGCAGCAGGCGGCACGCCTCCTCCCGGCGCACCTGCTCGAGCAGGGCGGAGAAGTGGCAGCCCTCCTCCCGCAGATGGCGGTTGAGGGTCCAGCGGGTGAGCCGCAGGCTCTCGCAGACAGTGGCGAGCAGGGGCGGCGCGTCCAGACCCTCTTGCCATAGCCGCTGGCGGATGAGGCCGAGCACGCGATCCCGGTAGCGGGGGCTGGGGTGCAGCTGGATCATCTGGCGGTCGAGCTCCTCCAGTAGCAGGGGCTGCAGGGGGACATTGCAGTTGCCATGGACGAGATCGAGCAGGGCTGAGGGGAAGCGCAGCTCGAAACCCTGACCCCGTAGCAGGCGATCCCCCAGCCAGGCCGACAGCTGGCGCCACAGGTTGGGTCTGATCAGGGCGGGCAGGACCAGCTGACCCTCGCCCGGGTGGTAGAACTGTAGCAGGGCATAGAGATTCCCCAGGTTCGCCAGGCTGCTCAGGGCCACCACGTCCGGGTGATCGGATTCCGAGTGGTAGCTGAGCCTGGCCTCGTCCCCTTCCTCTCGCAGCGTGATCCTGTCGCACTCGCCGATGAGGGGACGGTAGGTGAGGAAGAAGTGCAGGGCCTGCCGAAGGCTGGCGCCGTTGCAGCAGAGGCTCCCAAGCGGCAGGAAGTGGGTGAAGAGGCCGGTGAGGGTGGGGGGCGTGTCCCACTGGTGGCTGCTCATATGGGGGGCCGCCTGGGCCAGCAGCCGGAAGTGGCGCTGGCTATCGATCCGCCCCTGGGGGAGCAGCAGCTCTTCGCGCGCGATGCCGGCACCCAGCAGGAGATGGTCCGGATCCCGCCCCTGGGCCTGCCAGTGGGTGAGGCAGAGCTGGGCTATCCGGTTGGAGACTGTTTTCACGGCAAAAATCCTTGTCGGCTGTGGTCCTCCATCATCCACCAGCGGCGGAAAATTGCCGTGAGCCAGCGCCGGCTTCATGTTTCAAAATTGTAACCAAGGGTAACCCTGCAACCGCTTTCACACTTTTCGCATCTGCTCCCAACCGGCAACTTCCTGCACCCTGCGGGCAAGTGAGGGCAGCCGCTTTTGCATAGAGTGGCCGGACCTACACACACAAGGAAGGTCACAATAATGAAACACCATCCGCTCGCCCTTACTCGTCTGGCCCTGAGCATAGGGGCCCTGCTGCTGGCAGGGTGCAACGACAACGACTCCACCCCCAAGCCGACACAACCCACCCTGGGCCATCGCACCGCTGCCCTGATCGAGCAGGACGGCCTGCAGTTCAAGGATCTCGATGGCAACGGCACCCTGACCCCCTACGAGGACTGGCGCCTCGGCGCCGCCGAGCGGGCCCGGGATCTGGTCGGCCGGCTCACCCTGGCTCAGAAGGCGGGGCTGATGATGCACGGCACCCTGGTGCTGGACGCCGAGGGACGGGTCAACCTCGACGCCATGGACAAGATGCTGCGCAGCGATGGCGTGAATACCTTCATCACCCGCATGGCCGGGGATCCCGCGGCCATCGCCGAGGACAACAACACCCTGCAGGCCCTGCTGGAAGGGGTGGGGCTCGGCATCCCCATGACGGTCAGCACGGATCCCCGCAACCACTTCACCCATGATCCCAAGGCTACCAGCATTGGCGCCGGCGCTTTCTCCCAGTGGCCGGAGACCCTGGGACTTGCCGCCATCGGCGACGCCGCCCTGGTGCAACGCTTCGGCGACATTGCCCGCCAGGAGTATCGTGCCGTGGGCATCCACGAGGCGCTCTCGCCCCAGGCGGATCTCGCGACCGAGCCGCGCTGGGGCCGCATCAACGGCACCTTCGGCGAAGACAACCAGCTCGCCAAGTCCCTGGTCAAGGCCTACATCGAGGGCTTCCAGCAGGGGAGCGAGGGCATTGGCAAGGAGAGCGTGATCACCGTGGTCAAGCACTTCGCCGGGGCCGGTCCCCAGAAGGATGGGCTGGATGCACACAATCCCTGGGGCAAGGAGCAGGTCTATCCCGGTGGCCAGTTTGCCTATCACCTGGTGCCCTTCGAGGGGGCTTTCGAGGCCAAGGTGGCCGCCGTGATGCCCTATTACGCCCTGCCAGAGGGGCTGACCTACGAAGGGCAGACCATCGAGGAGGTGGGGTTTGGCTTCAACCGCCAGATCCTCACCGACCTGCTGCGGGGTCACTTCGGCTTCTCCGGGGTGGTGCTCAGTGACTGGGGTATCGTCAACGACTGTCCCACCCGTTGTGAGGAAGGGCTCAGTCAGGCGGAGGTGGATGCCGGCGTGAGCCCCTGGACCGTGCCCTTTGGCATGTCCTGGGGGGTGGAGAAGCTCTCCAAGGCCGAGCGCTATGCCAAGGCCATCGACGCCGGGGTGAACCAGTTTGGCGGGGTGGAGGATCCAGCGCCGCTGCTGGCGGCCGTGCAGGCTGGTCTGGTGACGGAGGCGGCGGTCACGTCATCGGCTGAACGCATTCTCGAGCAGAAATTCGAGCTGGGTCTCTTTGAAAACCCCTATGTGGACGTGCAGGCGGCGGTCACCCTGGTGGGCAACGACGCCTTCCAGAAGGAGGCCCAGGCGGCACAATCCGCCGCCCATGTGCTGCTCAAGAACGAGGGGGCATTACTGCCGCTGAAGGCAGATGGCAAGCGGGTCTACCTGTATAACGTCAATGCCGAAGTGGCCAGGGCCAACGGCTACACCGTCGTGACGAGCCTGGCCGAGGCCGATCTCGCCATCGCGCGGGTCAACACCCCGAACGAGCAGGATCCCCGCTTCCCCTTCGGCATGGTCCATTTCGGCCAGCTCGGCTTTGCCAGCCAGGCTGAGGTGGTGCAGGAGACGGCCCACGAGGGCGTCTATCAGGGGGCGGACGATCTGGCCGCCATCCAGGCCATCGAGCAGGCTGGCGTACCCCTGGTGCTCTCCATCTATCTGGACAGGCCTGCCATCCTGACCGAGGTGGCACCGGCGGCCAAGGTGCTGCTCGCCAACTTCGGCGCCCTGGATCAGGCCCTGTTCGATGTCATGAGCGGCACGCAGAAGGCGCGCGGCAAGCTGCCCTTCGAGCTGCCCTCCAGCTGGCAGGCGGTGTTGAACCAGTCACCGGATGTGGCCAAGGACTCCCTGAACCCCCTCTATCCCTATGGGGCCGGTCTGGCCTATTGAGCAGAGCGCATCTGACTATCTCCAAGGCGCCCGAGGGCGCCTTTTTCATGGCATGCGGCGGTGTGCCAATGGCGGGTCGTTCAGCCGGCCTTTGCCATATTGGCCATGATAACGTTCTCAAGGTGTTTTCTACTGTTAATCTTGTTTATATTTGGTTGTTGTTTGTTCGCTCAACAGTGCGCTTTAATAACAAACATTTCAGATCACACATAGTTGTTATACTCTGACCGGGAGCGCTGGGGGGACTCCCGAACGCTTGGTTGCTGCGGAACAGGGCGAAGTGAAACAGTAATAAAAAGCAGTGTGAGGTAGACATGCATCATAACGACAGAATATTTGATCCTCATTTTTTGTCTAAAGTTGGCCCTGGCAAAAAGATCACTGTTCCGGTTTCCTTTATTCAGGATCTGACTCAGGCTGCATCCCTTCAAGATGTGTTGAATGTGATGGCCAATTGGATTTTCCATATTTTCTCGGCCGAGAGAGCCAGCATCACCATCAAGGAGAGCGAGACCGCATTGCGGCTCTATGCCGTGATGGGAAACAACGCCCTTCCCATGGAATCCCTGGTCCCGGTAGAGGGCACCATGGTGGGACGGGTATTCTCTTCCGGCATGCTGGCGATCTGTGATGACTTGAGTGCATCCACGGATAAGGACTGTGTCATCCTGTCCCAACACGGTATGGGTTGCTGCATGGATGCCCCCATGATCCAGGGCACCAGATGCATCGGCACCCTGAATGTCGCACACCATGAGAAGGCCCATTACACCGTCGAGGACGCGATCATATTGCAGTGCCTGGCAAACTGGCTGGCCCTCAATATCCAGCTGCACCTTCAGGTGACGGAGATGGAGCATCAGGCATCCACCGATTTCCTCACGGAGACCGCCAATCGTCGCGCCTTCATGAACGAGGGGGAGCGCAGGTTGATATTGTCCCGATTGACGGATATACCCCTTGCCGTCGGGATACTGGATCTGGATCACTTCAAGAGTCTGAACGACAAATATGGCCACGATGCGGGGGATCATGCCCTCAAAGAGGTCGCCAGTGTCGTCAAAAGAAATATGCGGTCAGAGGATATGTTTGCCCGTATTGGCGGGGAAGAATTTGCCATTATCGTCACGGGCAGTCACCCCGATAATAATCTGGCCATCTTCGACAATATTCGTGCCGTCATCGAATCCCAGGTCATCGAGTACGGCGGAGAAATCATCAAACTGACGGCCAGTATCGGCTTTTCTTCCCTGTCTCATCAGGACTCGGATCTCAGCGCCATTCTCAAGCGTGCCGACAGCGCACTCTATGCCGCGAAGCGAAATGGCCGCAACAGGGTGGAGTGCCATCTCTAGCCAGGCCTGACGCCCGGGAACACAGTCCCGGGCGATGCGAGATCGCCACATCGATTGTCATCAGGGCGCCTGCGGGCGCCTTTTCTATGGGGGCCATCGACAATCCCGGTTTGGCGCAGGGGAGTGGCTTGGGCATAATGGCGCCCCATACGGATGCCCTGGCCTTGCGACATGCGGGGAGGGCACAAGGCAACAGCGCAGAGGAGATGAGATGAAATTTATCGGAGCCCACGTCAGTGCGGCCGGCGGGGTGGAGAACACCATCGCCCGTGCCCAGGCTATCGGGGCCAACGCCTTCGCCCTGTTCACCAAGAACCAGCGCCAGTGGCAGGCGGCACCGTTGTCAGAGGCCAGCATTCGCGCCTTCAAGCTGGCCTGCGAGAAGGGAGGCTTTCGCCCCGAGCAGATCCTGCCCCACGACAGCTACCTCATCAACCTGGGCCACCCGGATCCCGACGCTCTGGCCAAGTCCCGGGATGCCTTCCTGGACGAGATGAAGCGCTGCGAGCAGCTCGGGCTCTGCTACCTCAACTTTCACCCCGGCAGCCACCTGAAGCAGATCCCCGAGGCCGCGAGCCTCAAGCTCGTGAGCGAGTCCATCAACTGGACGCTGGAGCGCAGTGAAGGGGTGACGGCGGTGATCGAGAACACTGCCGGCCAGGGCACCAACCTCGGCTGGTCGTTCGAGCACCTGGCCACCCTGATCGAGGGGGTGGAGGACAAGAGCCGGGTTGGCGTCTGCTTCGACACCTGCCACGCCTTCGCCGCCGGCTATGATTTGCGCACCCCGGCATCCTGCGCCGCCGTGTTCGAGGACTTCGACCGCATCGTGGGCTTTGACTACCTGAAGGGGATGCATATCAACGGCGCCAAGTGTACCTTCGGTAGCCGGGTCGATCGCCACCACAGCCTGCGGGAGGGCAATCTCGGAGAGGCTGTGTTCCACCACATCATGAACGACGACCGTTTCAACGGTATCCCGCTGATCCTCGAAACCATAGACGAAACTATCTGGGGAGAGGAGATAAGCTGGCTGCGCAGTCTGCAGGGCGCCCAGGCCATTGCCTGACGTCTTGTTGCCGTAGCCAGGCCGGGGTCGACGTCCATCCACAGAGGAGTGAGGAGGCAAGATGCAGGAAGAGGGAAGGGCGCCGCTGCGCTGGGGGATTGCCGGGGCGGGGGCCATCGCACGGCGTTTTTGCCGCGACGTCAACTTGCACGCCAGGAGCACAGAGGTGGTGGCGATCGCCGCCCGGGATCAGCAGCGGGCCGACGAGTTCGCCCATGAACTGGGGCTGCCCCTTGCCTATGGCAGCTATCAGGCACTGGCCGAGAGCCCCGAGGTGGAGGCCGTCTATGTGGCGGTGATCCACCCCGAGCATGCCCCCCTGATCAGGCAGATGCTGCTGGCGGGCAAGCACGTGCTGGTGGAGAAGCCGGCGGTGACCCGGGTGGCGGAGTGGGATGCTTTGGTGGCGCTTGCCCATGAACGCGGCCTCTTGCTGCTGGAAGCCATGAAGGTGATGTGCTTCCCCGCCATGCGCGCCCTGCTGCAACGCCTGCCGCTGCTGCCGGCCCCCCGTCGCCTGTGCGCGGCCTTCGGTTCGGCCCAGCCGCCGGTCGGCAAGTTGTTCGATCCGGCACTGGATGGTGGCGCTGCCTGGGATGTGGGGGTCTATCCGCTCTGGCTCTATGCCGCCCTCTGCGAGCGGCTGGGGCTGGCTTGCGGCATCCCCGAGGTTACCCTGGTGCGGGCCCCGGGAGAGGTGGACTTGACGGCCCGCTTCACCTTCGACACCCCCTTCCAGGCGGAGCTTGGCGCCTCCATCACCGAGGATCTCGACCGGGATGCCTGGCTGGAGGGGGAGGGCTGGTCCCTGCTCATCGAGGGCAAGTGGTGGAATCCCCAGCACATTCGCTGGCAGGGGGAGAAGGCGCCGGTCGCCTGGCCGGCGGACATCTACCTGCCGGTGGAGGGGGGCGGCATGCAGCACGAGGCGGATCACTTCGCCGACTGCCTGCGCCACCGGCTGCTGGACTCCCCCTGGTTGCCCCACGCCCTGACGCGGCGGGTGCTGGGCTGGGTCGAGGCCGGGCTCAAGGATAAGGGGTGAAGTCAGGCTCCTGGCCGGCATTCCCACGCAAAAAGAGAGGGCGCACCGGCGCCCTCTCTTTTTTGTATCCGCCATCGGGGATCAGGAGAGGGACTGGGCGCGGCAGAAGGCGAGGAAGCGGCGCAGGGCCGCGGAGTGAAACTTCTGTCTGTGCCAGGCGAGGGAGAGCTGGCGGGGGAAGCGGCGGTGCGGGGTGAGGGCCACCAGACGGCCTTGCTGCAGCCGATCGGAGACTGCGAGGCGGGAGACGAAGGAGATGCCGAGCCCCTTCTCCACCGCCAGCATCACCGCCTCCAGGGTGTTGAGCTCGATCCCCGCTCGCCAGCGCGGCAGCCGGGGCTGGATCTGTTGCTCGAACTGTTCGCGGCTGCCTGACTGGTGCTCGCGCAGCACCCAGGTCTCGTCGGCGAGGCGCTGAAGTGGCAGATCAGCCTGGTCGGCCAGGGGATGGTGGGGCGGGGCGATGATCAGCATCTCGTCTTCGAGCCAGGGCTCGCTCACCAGCTCCGGGTGGTGGTTTTCCCCCTCGATGAGCGCCAGATCCAGCTCGAAGTGGGCCAGGGCGTGGCACAGCACGTGGGTGTTGGCGATGGTGACCCTGGGGGGGACGCCCTGATCCCCGGCTCCCCCCGCCAGCAGGCTGGGCAGCAGGTAGTTGCCTATGGTCTGGCTGGCACCGAGGCGCAGTTGGCCGCTGGGTTCGGCATCCGGGCTGAACAGCTGCTCAATCTCCTGCATCCGGGCCAGCATCTCCTCGGCGGCCGGTTGCAGCAGCCGCCCCTCGCTGTTGAGCTGTAGCCTGGGGTGTACCCGATCGAACAGCGGGGTACCGAGCTGGCGCTCCAGCTCCTGCAACGCCTGGGAGACGGCCCCCTTGCTGAGACAGAGCTCGTTGGCCGCCTGCCCCAGGTTGCCGTGGCGGGCGATGGTGGCGAACACCTTGAGTTGCTGGAGGGTGAGCTTCATGTTGTTTGGTTTTCCTAAACGTGTAATTCAATTCATTTAGATATCGTAAACGACAAGCCCTCTTTATCCTATGGTCATCGTCACCAAACAAGAGGGTATCCAAGATGATCGCACGCACCCGTCGTTCTCTGGGCCAGGCCCCGACCCCCATGGCCGGACTGGCACTCGGGATCGCCAGCCTTGGCTGGGCCTGGGAAAATGCCGGCCAGTTCGATGGCCGTCTGCAGTTGCTGGGGGCCGCCATCGCCACCGTCCTGCTGCTGATCCTCACCTTCAAGTTCCTGCTGCACCCGCGCCTGCTGTGGCAGGATCTCGCCCACCCCGTGGTCGGCAGCGTGGTGCCCACCTATGCCATGGGGACCATGGTGGTTTCCAAGGCGGTCGGTCTGCTCGCTCCGACCCTGGGCCAGGCGCTCTGGTTGTTTGCGGTGATCATTCACCTGGTGTTCCTCGCTACCTTCGTCTGGCACAGGGCCAAGGCGTTTGAAATTCACCACATGGTGCCGAGCTGGTTCGTGCCGCCGGTGGGGATCATCGTCGCCGACGTCGCCTACCCGGGTGGCCCCTTCGCCGCCCTGGCACAGGGCCTGCTCTGGTTTGGCATGGCCTGCTACGCCCTGATGCTGCCGCTGATGCTCTATCGCCTCATCTTCAGTCACGAAGTGCCGGACGCCGCCAAGCCGACCATCGCCATCCTGGCGGCCCCTGCCAGCCTCTCTCTGGCCGGTTACCTGACCGTGAGCCCGGATCCGTCGCTGCTGCTGGTGGCCGTGCTGCTCGGGATTGCGGTGCTGATGACCGGCATCATCTACCTGGCCTTCATCAAGTTGCTGCGCCTGCCTTTCTCGCCGGGTTATGCCGCCTTCACCTTCCCGCTGGTGATCGGCGCCACCGCCCTGTTCAAGGTGAGTCAGCTGCTGTCGCAGTGGCCAGAGGCTGCCGACTACGCCTGGCAGCTCCATCAGCTGGCCTATCTGGAACTGGGAGTGGCGACCCTGGTGGTGGGTTACGTGTCGCTGCGCTACCTGATGTTCTTCCTGCCCCCGGGTCAGACCGGTGTACTGGAGGTGCCCGCACGCCGCTGATGCCACACCCTTGCCTCTGTTACGGACCCCGCCTTGCGGGGTTCGTCGCATGCCACACACAGGGGCGGGGAGGGGAAGGCAGATGGGGTAAATGAGGCGGCTGTCAATCCGTGATCCCGCTTAAATACTTGTCCATACAGGTGACATTCAGTTGGCGTTAACTGGTAATACCTGTCAGGATGGCCGCCATTATCCCACCTCTATCTATTGCCCAATTTTCATGTCCTCATCTGATCCCGTTTTTGACGCCCGTTTCCAGACCCGCCTGTTGCATCCCCGTTACTGGCTGAGCTGGCTCGCCCTCGGCGCCATCGGTGTGCTCGCCTTCGTGCCTCCGCGCTGGCGGGATCGTCTGGCCGATGCCCTGGCTCCCCTGGTGTGCGCCATCTCGAAGAAGCAGATCTACATCGCCAGGACCAACCTCGCCATCTGCTTCAAGGACAAGAGCGAGGCCGAGCGGGAGGCGATTCTGATGACCTCCATCCGGGTCGGCCTCAAGAGCCTGCTGGGCTTTGGCGAATTCACCTGGCGCAGTCCCGCCCACGTGATGGGGCGGATCCAGGTCAGTGGCTGGGAACATATCGAGGCGGAGCAGGCCGCCGGTCGGCCGGTGATCCTGGTGGTGCCCCACAGCTGGCCCATCGACGCGGCGGGCTACTACTTCGCCCAGCGGGGCCTGCCCATGTGCACCATGATGAAGAGCGCCCGCAACCCGGTATTCGACTGGCACATCAACGGCGCGCGGGCCCGGCACGGCTGCCGCGTCTATGAGCGCAGCGCCGGCATCAAGCCGGTGATCAAGGCCGTGAAGTCGGGCCTGAGCTTCTTCTATCTGCCGGATCAGGATCACGGCCGCGAGGCGAGCCTGTTCGCCCCCTTCTTCAACCACCCCAAGGCTACCCTGCCGGCTCTGCCACGGCTGGTGAAGCTGACCGGCGCCCGGGCGCTGCCGGTGCTGGCCTGCTACGACGAGGCGGCGCACGGCTACCGGCTGGAGATAGAGGCCCCCTACGCCGATTACCCGAGCGAGGATCTGCTGGCGGACACCTGCCGCATGAACGACAGCGTGGAGCGCCAGCTGCGCCGACACCCCGGCCAGTACATGTGGTTCCTCAAGATCTTCGATACCCGGGAGGACCAGGTGGGCCCGGATGGTCTCTACGAAGAGGGGATCCGGCGCATTCGCCGGGGCCTGGCTCCTCACCCCTGAGCGCCCTTCAAAGGTGGTCCCATGCGGGCCACTTTTTGTTTCTAACTAGTCTGATCAGTGACTTGGCGTCAGGGCCCGACGCAGGGCAGGGTAGAAAAAAATGTCAGGATCACTAAAATAACGGTCTGTTTCGATGATTCGATGGCGACCATGTCCGCACAAGACCCGGTGTTTGACACCTCCTTTCATCTTCGCCTGCTGCACCCCCGTCTGTGGGGCAGCTGGCTGGCGATAGCCCTGCTCTCCCTGCTGGCCTGGATCCCGGCCAGCGTCCGGGACAAACTGGCCAACGCCCTGGCGCCCACCCTGCTGCGGTTCTCCAGAAAGCAGGCCTACATTGCCGATACCAACCTCAGGATCTGTTTTCCCGAGCTCGATGAGGCGGGTCGTCAGGCCCTGCTGCTGAAATCGATCCGGGTCGGTCTCAAGACCTTCATGGGGTTTGGCGAGCTGACCTGGCGAAGCCCCGCCTTCCTCAAGGGGCGCATCAAGGTGCGCGGCTGGGAACATGTGGAGGCCGAGCGCGCAGCCGGTCGTCCCATGATCTTCGTGGTGCCCCACACCTGGGCGGTGGACATGATAGGCCGCTTCATCACCGACGAGGGGGTGCCCCTGTGCACCATGATGAAGAGCCCCAAGGATCTGGTGTTCGACTGGTACATCAACCGCGAGCGCAGCAAGGGGGGCAGGGTGTACGAGCGCAGCGTCGGCATCAAGCCCGCCATCAAGGCCCTGCGCGGTGGCGACAGCTTCTTCTACCTGCCGGATCAGGATCATGGCCGCGAGGCGAGCGTCTTCGTGCCCTTCTTCGGTCACCCCAAGGCGACCCTGCCGGCCCTGCCCAAGCTGGTGAAGCTGACCGGTGCCCGGGCCGTGCCGATCCTCGCCTGCTATGACGAGGACGAGGGCTGCTACCGGATGGAGATTGAACCGCCGTTCGATCCCTACCCCACGGCGGACCTGGAGGCGGACGTCAACCTCATGAACCGCATGGTGGAGCAGCAACTGACCCGCTTCCCCGAGCAGTACATGTGGTTTCTCAAGATCTTCGAGACCCAGGAAGATAACCTGGGGAAAGATGGTCTCTACGAGGAGGGGATCCGCCGCATCCGCCAGGGGTTGCCCCCCGAGCCTTGATCGACACGGCCCGTCTGCGGGCCGTTTTTATTGACCTGATGGCGCTGGCACCGCATGCTCCGGTTGCAGAGATGACCATGGCGGTCAGGGGACAAACAGAGGCAACTATGCCATGAAGAGGGTGACAGGGCGTTAATGAAAATTCCGAATCGAATCCAGCCTCTGGTTGATGACGGCCTGGTGGACGAGGTCATCAGCCGGTTGATGAGCGGCAAGGAGGCCGACGTCTACGTGGTGCGCTGCGGTGACGAAATCCGCTGCGCCAAGGTCTACAAGGAGGCCTCCAAGCGCAGCTTCAAGCAGGCGGTGGTCTACCAGGAGGGACGCCGGGTGCGCAACAGTCGCAACGCCCGGGCCATGGAGAAGGGCTCCAAGTACGGTCGCCAGCAGCACGAGGAGGTGTGGCAGAACACCGAGGTGGATGCCCTGTTCAAGCTGGCCGCCGCCGGCGTGCGGGTGCCCAGACCCCATGTCTGTCTGGACGGCGTGCTGCTGATGGAGCTGGTGACCGATGCAGACGGCAACGTGGCTCCCCGTCTCAACGACGTGGCGCTCACCCGGGAGCAGGCGCTCATCGACCATGGCAAGGTGATCCGCTACGTGGTGCGCATGCTCTGCGCCGGCCTCATCCACGGTGACCTCTCGGAGTTCAACGTGCTGGTGGACGCACAGGGTCCGGTCATCATTGACCTGCCCCAGGTGGTGGATGCCGCCGCCAACAACCAGGCGAAGGCCATGCTGGAGCGGGACGTCAACAACATGCGCAACTATTACGGCATGTATGCGCCCGAGCTGCTCAAGACCCGCTACGCCAGGGAGATGTGGGCCCTGTTCGAAGATGGCAAGCTGGGCCCCGAGACCGAGCTCACCGGCCTGTTCGAGGAGAGCCGGGAGGCCGTCGATCTGGACGGGGTGCTGCACGAGATAGAGAGCGCCCAGGCCGAGGCCATGGCTCGCCGGGCCAGGCAGCAGGCGGAGCAGGAGGAAGGGTTCTGATGCGAGTCTGAGGCGTCCCTTGCCTCAGGCCTTCCGTATGAGAGGGTCGGCCATCTTGGAGTCGCAAGGGTATTGAGCACAGAACCAGAAGAGGGGCCGTCATGGCCCCTCTTCTTGTTGGCGCTGTGCCCGGCCCGGTTAACGAGGCGGATCAGCAAACTTGCCGACAAGGGCGCCGTGCCACCACGAACACCAGGGTGCACAAGGCCATCGGCACCATGAAATCCAGGATGCTCCCGAGATCCCAGACCCTGGGATCGAATCCGCCCCACCAGGGCATGTTGATCCGTCGCCCCTCTCCCAGCAGGGCTATCCACCGGTATTCTGCCTGCGTCTGCTCCCGTGCGATAAACCAGATGCACCCCAGGAGGCCGCCGTATCCCCAGTGCCCAAGACGGTATCCGATCAGCGCCTGGATAAAGAGCGCTGCGCCGGCGTGATAGAGGGGAGATAAATCCATAGACAGTCCTGGGTGGTCACCAAAAGAGCCCGTAGTCTGCCCTGTTTGACCCGCTTGTGCCAATGGCACAGCAGAGCCTGCAGGCTGCCCTCAGTCGAGAGAGGCCGTGGCGGCCAGTCGGCCTCGCTCAGGTTTGGCGCCCGGCGAGGGGAATGTCGTGGGCGGGATGCCGGGAAGCGGTGTATCACCAGGCCCCTCGGCACGAGCGAGGGCTGAGGGGCACCTCCATTGAGTCAAAAGAGCGCCATGGGCGCTCTTTTGTTTTTCAGCGGCGGGGACTAGATCCCGGCCAGGGGCGGCGCCTGGAGGCGGGGGCCGGCATAGCCCTGCACCTCGCCAAAACGCGGATCGCCGCGCTCCCAGTCTGCTGCGGCGGTGCGAATGGCCTCACGGTCGAAGCTCACGAAATTCCACCAGATCTGCAGCGGCTGGGTCAGGGGCTCGCCTCCGATGAGCAGCAGGCGGGCACCCGGGCTGAGCTCGACCGCCACCTCCCGGTTGCCCGGCGGTAGATAGAGCAGCTGTTCCGGCTCGAGCGCGTCCCCTGCGATGTTC
>ENA-OWLM01000569-OWLM01000569.1-metagenome-genome-assembly--contig:-NODE-569-length-14223-cov-4.050466_pt1 | contig 14223 bp, 10 predicted proteins | sample MGYA00245349_ERZ651102 | MGnify/ENA primary metagenome ERZ651102 (study PRJEB26857, sample SAMEA4031759) | metagenome | biome: human; feature: oral; material: saliva | place: Philippines | collected 2014... | reverse complement strand
TTCCTTACCCAAACCATGATGGATGTAGAAAAACTCCACTTCGGAGGAGAACTCGGTGTAGAAGTACAGCTTCACCCTTCTTGGAAGGCTTCTGCTGTAGTTTCTCTAAACCAATATACTTATACCAACGACCCTATCCTCTTCCAATCCTCCGACAAGCGATTGGTGAGCGAACCTATCGTTTCTCACTTGAAGAACTACCATGCTGGACAAGCACCTGAGCAAGTATATTCCTTAGGATTAGAATACCAGAGCCAACACTACTGGTGGGTAAGCCTTACAGGTAACCTCTTCAATAATAACTACATAGGTATTGCTCCAAGCCTTCGCACTGAGAATATCTACCTTGACCCCAACACTGGTAGCCGCTATACCAATATAGATGAGAATGCCGTACGTGGTCTGCTCAAACAGGAAAAACTCCCTATACTATTCCTCATGAATGCCTCTGCTGGAAAATCTTTCCGTATCAAAGGGCACTTCCTCAATGTATTTGCCAGTGTAAACAACCTGCTCAATACCCAATACAAAACCAACGGATTCGAGCAAGCACGCAAGGGAGATTACCAATCCATGCTCAAGGATCGCAAGAGCGGCTATCCTACCTTTGGAAACAAGTATTTCCTCGGGTATGGTACTACTTATTACCTAAATGTAACCTTAAGTCTCTAATCTGAACGAACATGAAAAAAATAGTATACTTCGCACTATCTCTTGCCTTACTCTCTTCTTGCAGTAAGGTAAGTGGATTCGATACTCCTGATGTACAACAGCTCGAAAAACAACAACAGGAAAAGGCCAATGCCTTCAATGGTACACGCATCACCTATGCCCAGCTTAGGGCTAAGGTAACCCCTTCCTTTACTCAATATACAGACAACGATGCCTTCGAGGGCTATGTAATCTCCAGTGATGAGGCGGGAAACTTCTACAAAAAAGTATATGTGCAAGCCCCTGACAAGTCTGGAACTATCGCTGTGGCTATTGATAAAAAAGGACTCTATGGCGAATACCCTGTAGGTACCAAAGTACAAGTAAGACTTAAAGGGACTACTGTATGGTATAGCAGCCGCTATTCTACTCTTGAGGTAGGGTATGGACACGGAAAAACCGCAGGGGGTAACATCAAAATAAGCAACCTCCCTTCAGCTATGTACCAAGAGGTATTGGTCTCTACTGGAGAGAAAATAGGCATTGACCAGCTGGCTACTACCTTTGACAACTTGAGCTTTGACAAACAAGCACAAAACAACAAGCTCTTGATACTCAATGGTGTATCTTTCGAAAATACTGCGGTAGGAAAGACCTTCCACATCTCCACCAACCAGTACAATACTACCTACAACCTCACCGATGGAGCAGGTGGTACGCTTCCTTTCCTCACCAGTAGCTTTGCTGCTTATATCAAGAATATAGTTCCTTCAGGAAGATTGCGTATCACGGGAGTACTAACCCGATATGGAAGTAGTCCTCAGTTCTATATCAATTCTGTCAATGATATTCAAAAAATAAACTAAAAACCCTCATACCATGAAAAAGTTATTCATTTTAGGAATCGCCCTTTCACTATTTATCTCCTGCGCTAAGGAAGACAATGCGGGGATTCCTCCGGTAACCCAAGGACAAACACCTCAGCAGAAAGACCTCTCTATCCTTGAGGCTTCCACTGCTAAAGCCTCTGATTATGTAAATGGGAAGAAAGTAAAAATCCACGGAAATATCGTGCGAGATGGAAATCGTTCCTATTTCAAATTCTCCGATAATACTATGGTACTCATATATGGAGCAACCTCTGTATATGATGCCCTTCCACAAGAGAAAAAGACAAAACTCTCTACTGACGGACAAGAAATTACTGTAACAGGAACTCTTAAGGATTTTACTCCTAAAAACAGTACTAGTACAGTAAAACAAATCGTATACGAAGGCGAAAACGATTTGGTATTTGGACAAGCAGGCAGTACTACTCCTGAAGAAATTACTACCTTGGAAGCTGCAAGTGCTACTGCAAGTGATTATGTAGTAGGGAAAAAAGTAAAACTACATGGAACCGTGGGAGAAGTACAAGGAAACAAATCGTTCTTTAAGTTCTCTGATGGTACTTTAGTACAAATCTTTACTCCTAAGTTCAAAGAACTTTCCCAAGAGACAAATAACAAACTCAAAACAGTAGGTCAAGAAGTCACTGTAATAGGTACTTTCGCTGATTATACCAAAGATGGAGTTACTGTTAAAGAGATTGTATACGAAAGCGAAAGTGACTTAACATTTGGTGCTGCCTCTAATAATCCACAACAGTCACAGCAACCCACAGGCGTATTGGAAGCTGCTACTGCTACTGCAAGTGATTATGTAGTAGGCAAAGAGGTAAAAATTCACGGAACTATCGTTAGAGATGGTAATCATTCTTATTTCAAATTCTCTGATAATACTATGGTTCAAATCTATGTAGTGAAATCTGTATTTGATGGGCTCTCCCAAGAAGAAAAAACCAAACTCAGCACTGAAGGACAAGAAGTGACTGTAACGGGGAATTTCAAGGATTTCAAACCTAGAAACAGTAACAATGTAATTAAGGAAATTGAGTGTACCTCCAAGGATAACTTAGTATTTGGAGCTACTCCTAATAATCCGCAACCACAACCTCAGCCACAGCCACAGCCACAACCTTCTCAAGGAGGAGTTTTTGACTTTGAAGATCTCACTATCCCTTCAGACCCTAAAAAGGCCTCTAATTACTCTACTGAGGGCACATTGACCAAAGATGGGGTAACGCTTCAATACAAAGCTCGTACTAGCCTGAAACAAGATCAGACTGATTTTTCTATAGAAGGAAAAGGGCTTATGCTTACCAATCATAAGAACCAAAACTGCTATATCAAAATTACCTTCCCTAATGGTGTAAAGGAAATTTCCTTTGACTATAAAACTGCTTTTGCTGCAGGTCAAAGAGAAATTATCCTATCAAAAGATGAAAATGAACAAGGAAAAATAGATGAATTTTCTTTCAATGACAGTACCAAGAAAACACATACTATTCAAATAAATGCAACTGGAACATACACTTTTTATATCTTAGCCAAAAATGGTACAAGGCAATTTGTCATAGACAATATCAAATGGACAAATTAATTTTTTACTCATAACACCTTACAAAGAGGCGCCTTTTAGGTCGCCTCTTTTTTTAACTTTTTTCAAGAAAAAAATAGCTTTTTTTATTTGGAAATTATTGATAAAAGTGTTAATTTTGTGGAGTGAATCCTCTCCCCTATTTTGCAGGATTTCGATCCAATTTGTGAACAGAAAAATCATTACTATCATGAAAAGATTATTTCTACTTCTCTTTGCAGGACTCTTTGTATGGGGTGCTTGTGTAAGAGAGGATCAGACGGAAATTCCTCCCGTAGATCCCAAAGAAAAACCTACCCCGAACCCCACACCTACACCTCCAGTACTCTTTACTTTGGAAGCGGCTAGTGCCACCGTTTCGGACTATGTAGTAGGGAAAAAGCTCATTGTACATGGATTTATCACTGTACAAAACAAACGTGCTTATTTCAAGTTCTCTGATGGTACTTTAGTACAAATCTTCACCCCTAAGTTCAAGGAACTTTCTGAAGAAACTTCTAAGAAATTGCAAAAAGAAGGACAAGAAGTGAGCGTCACTGGTACTTTTACGGACTATACCCTACCAAAGGGTGACGTAGTGAAGGAGATTGTCTACCAGAATGAGACTGACTTAGTCTTTGGTGAGGGCACTCCTACCCCTGAAGAAATGCTTTCATTGGAAGCCTCACAGATCTCTATGACCGACTTCACTGCTTACTTTGAGAAGAAAGTAAAACTACATGGCTCTATTGCCGAAGTAGAGGGAAACAGATCCTTTGTCAAACTCTCTGATGGCACTTTAGTACAAGTCTTTACACATAAGTTTAAAGAACTTTCCGAGGAAACCTCTAAAAAACTCAAAGAGATAGGACAAGAAGTGACTGTAATAGGAAAATTCTCTGACTATACCGACAAGAAGACACAGAAAAAATACCATCAGATTGTCTATGAAGAAGAAAAAGATTTAACCTTTGGAGCAGCTCCTGCACCACAGCCACAACCTGATCCTCAGCCTCAGCCAAATCCACAACCAAATCCTGATCCTAAACCTCAGCCAAATCCACAACCAGAACCCAAACCATCTCCTGATCCTAATGAGATTGTGAATCTTGAGGCAAGCAATGCTACTATCGCTGACTATCAAGAAGGAAAGAAGGCTAAGATACATGGTAAGATCACCATCAAAGGAAATTTCCCTTACTTTATCTTCAAGGACGGTACAGAGATACAAATCTATGGAAAGAATTATGCAAACCTTCCTGAAGAAGTGAAGAAAAAACTCAAAATTACAGATCAAGAGCTTACTGTAACGGGTGTTTTCAAAAACCATACAACTAAAAGTGGACAGGTCATTAAGGAAATTGTATATGAAACAGAAGCTGACTTAGTCTTTGGTAAAACACCTGAGACCAAGCCAAATCCACAACCAAATCCACAACCTCAACCAGATCCTAAGCCTCAGCCCAAACCACAACCGGATCCTAAACCAAATCCAGATCCCAAACCAAATCCGCAACCACAGCCCTCTTCTGGTGTATTTGATTTTGAATGGATAGAGACAGCTAATAATGGTTATGAAAACCATGTCTCAAAGACTCTCAATGGAGTAACATTGGATGCTATAGCTCGTACTGATACCAAAGAACAAAAGCAAGACTATGCTATCCAAGGAAAAGGCTTGGTGCTTGATGGAAAAAGAGGACGTATAACCATCACTTTCCCTGAGGGAGTCAAGACTATCTCTTTCGATTATAAGGCATTTCTTGCAGGTAAAAAGCGTGAAATTCTTGTATCTGGAGGAGGAATAGAAGATACTATATCTGTAGGAACAGACAAACAAACCTATACTAAGACCCTTAACAAAACAGGCAATGTAAAAATCACTATCAAAGGAAATAGTGGTAGCAAACAGTTTGTCATTGACAATATCAAATGGACTCGCTAAGAATTTCTCTTATTCGTGTTGAATTATTGTCAATTAATTCGTATCTTTGTCTCATCGTAAAAAGTTTATTGGAACTTTTCCAATATGTTACATAAATAAAATATTTACTTGTTATGAAAGAAAAAATAGAAAAAATGAGAAGTGGCAAGGGATTTATTGCTGCTCTTGACCAAAGTGGGGGTAGTACTCCTAAAGCGCTAAAACTCTATGGAATAGAAGAAAGTGCTTACAAGAATGATGCTGAAATGTTCGACCTTATCCATCAGATGCGTACCCGCATTATCAAGAGTCCAGCTTTCAATGAAAATAAAATTCTTGGAGCTATTCTCTTCGAACAAACCATGGATAATAAGATTGATGGCAAGTATACAGCCGAATATCTATGGGAAGAAAAACATATTCTCCCTTTCCTAAAAGTAGATAAAGGACTACTTGACTTGGATGCTGATGGAGTACAACTGATGAAACCCATTTCCAATCTCGCTGACCTTCTCAAAAGAGCTAATGAACACCATGTGTTCGGCACTAAGATGCGTTCGGTAGTCAAGAAAGCCTCTAAAGCGGGTATTGCTAGAATCGTAGACCAACAATTCCAAATAGCTGCACAAATCATCGCCGCTGGTCTCGTTCCTATCATAGAGCCAGAAGTGGATATCAATATTCCTGACAAGGCAGAAGCAGAAGCTATTCTTCGTGAGGAGATTCTCAAACACTTGGATAAGCTCCCCGCCACCTCGGATGTGATGCTTAAGCTTACCCTTCCTACCGTAGCTGACTTCTATAAGCCTTTGGTAGATCACCCAAGAGTAGTACGTGTAGTAGCGCTTTCAGGTGGTTATTCCCGAGAAAAAGCAAACGAAATCCTCGCCAAAAACCATGGCGTAATCGCTAGCTTCTCTCGTGCGCTCTCTGAAGGTCTCTCTGCTGGACAGTCTGATGCTGAGTTCAACAAGACTTTAGCTGAATCCATAGAGGGTATCTATGAAGCTTCTATAAAATAACCATTATAGTCTTAATAAAAAACCGAACTTAAGATAGTTCGGTTTTTTTATTTTGCTGTAAAAGCTCTCTAAAAAATCATGATAACAGTACGAACTATAAGCTGGCGGTAGCGTATAGCTGATTATTTATTATTAATAATTGCACCTACTCCAAAGGCAGCAAAAGCTGGAAGTAACCATTCTATATGGTATTGTGCTAAGGGAAGACTATCTTGTATCCCTTTTAGAGTCTGGCTCTCCATAAGATTTCCTATGACAAATATAGCTGAAAAGACAGCCGTAAAACTTACCCCTATGATATAGGGTGTTTTCTTCTGTACACGTTTGCCAAATAATAGTATAAAGAGTGTTAGAGCAATAGTAATAGGATACACGAAATCCAAGATATAGCCTGCATAGAGAATAATCTGATCTACACTTTGGATAGAGAGCACAAAGGAAACCAGTGTACACCCCCACACTCCCCAGCGGTAAGGAATACGTCCATGACTGAGGGTCTCAAAGATCCCTCCCATAGCCGAAACAATAGCTACCGCTGTAGTAAGACAAGCAAAAGCTACTGCCACAGAAATCACTATAGCTCCATTATTTCCCAAGCCCTTATGAGCAATATGCTTGAGAATATCTATATACTTAACCTCTTCTGTTGTCACTACATCGGAGGTAGCTCCTAAATATAACAAACCTCCATAGATAAAAACCAAGCATCCAGCAGCGATCATCCCTGAGAGGATGGTAATCTCACGCTTCTGCCGCTCTGAACTATACCCCTTTTGTATGATAGCTGAAATAATCAGCCCAGAGAAGATAACCCCTGAGAGCACATCCAAGGTAAGATATCCTTTGGAAAAACCAAAAGTAAATGCCTCCTTGAAACTCAAACCATTATCTGTAAGCCCCTTAGGAGCATTAATAGTCCCTTCCACAATGAGTACTATCAGTGAAAGAAAGAGTATAGGGGTGAGCCAACGGCCTATGATATCTACTAATTTCGAACGAGATAAGGCTAAAAATAAGGTAATTGCAAAAAAGATAACTCCAAAGGTAACTTTCCCTACCATCGGAAAGAAAGGCTCTATAGCGACCTCATAAGTAGTAGATCCTGAGCGCGGGACACATACCAGAGGCCCAAAAACCACAATAATAAGCACCACTAAACTATTGACAAAGGGCGCTGGAAATCGTTTGCCCAAATCGGTAAAAGAAGTACCTATGGAACTAACCATTAGTACCGCTAAAAAGGGAATAAGAATCCCTGAAAGGAAAAAACCCACAAAGGCTGCTCCACTGGCCGCTCCCATCTTCAGCCCTATATAGGGTGGGATAACTAAATTTCCTGCTCCAAAGAACATTGCAAAAAGGGCAAACCCTGTAGTGGTAAGTGTCAGAAATTTCTTTTTATTCATATAAGTAATACATATGGCGCAAAGATATAAAAAAATAACGAATGGATAACATTGTAACAAAATTTTTTGTATATTTGCTAATTGATTATCTATAACTCTCCTTTATGAAATACAGCATCTTCCTTTCTTTTCTTATGTTCATAGGCTGCCTCTCATCCCCAAAACAACAGAAGGAACCTTCCTCTGAGAAGGTTTCAGATACACTTGTTGAGGCTAAGGAGCAGCGCTATTTTTCTAAGAATGTAGAAAATGAGCTCCTCTTGGAGAAGGCTATGGTAGATGCGCTCCAGAAAATAGCGGATTCTTTTCATGGAGAGGATTGGGAATATACCTATGATTTTGATAAGGGAGAGGGTGATATACCTCATATTAGGGTTGATATTAAGGTACAAAAATACTTTAAAGAAACTTATTATGCAGTTATCTATGCGTCTGATTATGTCAATACTTTGGTAAGGTTATATAGAATTGATCACGATATTATGCAGGAGAAACTCTCTGAGTATTTCCCTTGGATGACAGTTCCCTCTGATACTATTTTTGATGCCAATGGAGATAAGGTCAAAGATTTTGCACTGAGGTTCTATCCTTCTTCGGGTTGTTGTAGGAGAGATATTTATCACCTCTACCTCTCCCCAGAGAAAAAAGAGGGGCAACTTTCCTATATAGAACTCATAAACCCAACTTTTTATCCTAAGGAACATCTTATTCGTGGGATAGGGTATGGCTGGCCTGGTCATGTGGAGTTGTACAAATATCGTTGGCGTGGAGAGGAGTTGGACACCTTGGAATATATCCTACCCGATGTAGCCACTAAGGGAAAAACATTTCTAAAAGCCAAGCGCATTAGGGATTTCTATGATACTACCAAAGGAAAAGAAATACGCCTAACCAAGCTCCCTAAAGAGTATCAAACGGTTATAGACTTGGAGTATTTTTTAGATTATACAGCGGAAGACTTTAATAGTGACTAGCGACAAATAACTAGTGACTCATCATGAACAATGAACAATTGACAATTAATAATTGACAATTATGAGAAAATTACTTTTCACTCTTGCTGTAATGGCTTCTGTAGGAAGTTATGCACAGAAATTTGCTTCAGATCATGAGATTACCGAACAGGTTTTCGGTACTGAGAAGCTATATAAGTTCAGAAAAAGTGGAGACCCCTTAGATGGTCACTATAAAGTGGCTCTGGGAGAAGGGGCTTACTACGAAGTAACTTTCGAGAATGGCCGTATGAATGGCACTTACAAAAGCTATGATACTCAGGGAAACTTAAGAGCTGAAAAGAACTTCAAAAAGGGCATTCTTGATGGTAAATCAGTCTCCTACAATGATGAGGGTAAGGAGAAAGACCTCCGCACCTATAAAGACGGAAAGTTAGAGAGAATCAGCAAGGAATATAGTAGTAATGGAAAGCTATACACCGAGCTTAGCTACAAAGAGGGAAAGCCCAATGGAGAGTGGAAATACTATGACAATGAGGGAAAAGTACGCAAAATAGAAAGCTATAAAGAGGGCAAACTACATGGCAAACAGTGGCAAAAAATATCTGGAAATCGTGGAGAATATACAGCTACTGAGTACTATGACAATGACAAACCTACCGGAAAATGGCAAGAAATATGGGAAAATGGGCTTGTCCTCTCTGAAAAAGAATATAAGGACAAAGGTACTTATACTGAAAGAGAGTTCTTCCGCAATGGAAAGATGGAAAGTGAAGTATCCTATAAGGATTTTAAGCTACATGGTCTTAAAAAAAAATATAATGATGCGGGAATCCTTGTCCGTCAGGATACTTATGACGAAGACAAGCTAACCAATAGAAAATATTTCTTTGGTAACAATGGAAAACTCAGGGAAGAACTCAATTATAAAAATGATGGCAAGGAGGGTAAGTACATAGAAAATAATGAAAATGGTACTATAAAAGAAGAAGGAAATTATAAAAACAACTTCAAAGAGGGAGTTTGGAAAGAATATACTGACAAGGGAGTACTCCATGAGCAAAGTACCTATGTGGCTGGCAACCTACAAGGTGCCTATAAAGAGTTTTATGCCAGTGGAAAAGTACGTCAAGAAGGCAACTACAAGGACGACCAAAAAGATGGCACTTGGAAGTACTACGATGCCTCTGGGAAGCTCACCGCTGAAGTAATCTATGAAAAAGGCAATCGTATCAAAACAGTAGACTACGAATAGTGAAATAACCAGTGACAAGTAACTAACGTTACTTGTCACTTCTCTTTCAGGCCTACAACTGCTTAAAAGTATGAGCAGTAATAGTATGAAGGACAATAGTTTTTTTCATTCTCTACTTTTTACCTTTTACCTTTTAACCTTTTACCTTTTAACGGGCTCCCCGTATAGGTCAAAATCGGTAGCCTCAGTAATCAAGATATCGGCAAAGTCGCCTATCTTCACATAGTACTTAGCAGCATCTATAAGGACTTCGTTATCCACATCGGGGGAGTCGTACTCGGTACGGCCTACAAAGTATTGCCCCTCTTTGCGGTCAATCAGGCAGCGGAAGGTCTTCCCTACCTTGGCTTGGTTCAGCTCCCAAGAGATTTGGGATTGTATCTCCATAATCTCAGCAGCACGGCGTTGCTTCACTTCTTCAGGAATATTGTCCTCCAGCTCATAGGCAGCGGTATTCTCCTCATGGCTATAGGTGAAGCAGCCCAAACGCTCAAAACGCATTTGTCTCACAAACTCTTTGAGCTCCTCGAAATCTTCCTCTGTCTCGTTGGGATAACCCACAATAAGAGTGGTACGAATGGCTATCTCTGGCATGGCCTTGCGGAAGTCCTCCAAAAGTTGTGTGGTCTTAGCCTTAGTTGTCCCTCGCTTCATACTCTTGAGGATAGGATCGGCAATATGCTGAAGGGGAATATCTAAGTATTTGCATATCTTAGGTTCCTCTTTCATTACCGTAAGCACATCCTTAGGAAAACCTGTTGGGAAAGCATAGTGAATGCGTATCCACTCTATCCCCTCTACCTTGACCAAGGCACGGAGTAGGTCTGCCAACTTGCGTTCGCCGTATAAGTCTAAGCCATAGTAAGTTACATCCTGAGCAATGAGAATCAGTTCCTTTACTCCCTTCTTAGCCAATTTTTCAGCCTCTATCACTAAGTTTTCGATAGAGGTACTCTTATGGCTACCACGCATGATCGGAATAGCACAGAAGCTACAAGGGCGATCGCAACCTTCGGATACCTTTAAGTAAGCGTAATTCTTGGGGGTGGTCGTGAGGCGTTCACCTATAAGTTCATGCTTATAGTCAGCTCCCAATACTTTGAGCAAAGCAGGGAGTTCAGTAGTACCGAAATATTGATCCACATCGGGGATTTCTTTCTGCAAATCAGGCTTATAGCGCTCCGATAGACAGCCCATAACGAAGACCTTATCTACCAATCCCTCCTCTTTCTTTTGGATGTATTCCAAAATGGTGTTGATACTTTCTTCCTTGGCATTATTGATAAAGCCACAGGTATTAATAACGACTATGTTTCCTTTGTCCTCATGTACTACCTCCTTACCACTGGCCTTGAGTTGTCCCATAAGCACCTCACTATCATATACATTCTTAGAACAGCCTAAGGTTACTACATTGATTTTATTCTGTTTGATGGATTTTGTCCGCATGATGTTGTTGCTTGTTTGAGGGTGCAAAATTACGTTTTTTAAAAGAATAAAAGAAATTTTTGTTTGTCAGAAAAAAAATTCCTACTTTTGCGTGTTTGTACATAAAAAATAATTTATATGAAAGTAGCCGTAGTAGGAGCCACCGGATTGGTAGGCAATGTGATGCTGGAAGTCTTGGCTGAGCGCAATTTTCCAGTAACGGAGCTCATTCCCGTAGCTTCAGAAAAATCAGTAGGAAAGACCATATCCTTCAAGGGGAAGGAGTATAAAGTAGTAGGTATGAACCAAGCCATCTCGCTTAAGCCTGATGTTGCTTTATTTTCTGCTGGAGGGGATACCTCCAAGGAATGGGCTCCTAAGTTTGCTCAGGTGGGAACTGTCGTAGTGGACAATTCCTCCGCTTGGCGTATGGATCCTACCAAGAAATTGGTCATCCCTGAGATCAATGCTGAAGTACTCACCGCTGAGGACAAGATTATAGCCAACCCGAACTGCTCTACCATTCAGATGCTGGTAGCCTTGGCGCCTTTGCGCAAGTATGGTATCAAGCGTATTGTGGTTTCCACCTATCAGTCTATCACTGGAACAGGGGTGAAGGCCGTGACTCAGCTGGAAAACGAGTACAAAGGAATACAAGGGCCTATGGCTTACCACTACCCTATCCACCGCAATGCCATCCCTCACTGTGATGTGTTTGAAGAAAATGGATATACCAAGGAGGAAATGAAATTGGTCAGAGAAACTAAGAAAATTTTTGGGGACGATTCTATCCAAGTAACAGCCACTGCTGTCCGTATCCCTGTGGTAGGAGGACATAGTGAAGCGGTCAATGTAGAGTTCGAACAAGAATATGATCTTGCTGAAGTACGTAAGCTCCTTAGCCATGCTCCAGGGGTAATCCTACAAGACAATACCGATACCAACACTTACCCTATGCCTATCTATGCTCATGGTAAGGATGAGGTATTCGTAGGACGTGTACGTCGTGATGAATCCCAACCTAAGACCCTCAACCTATGGGTGGTAGCAGATAACCTCCGCAAAGGAGCTGCTACCAATACTATCCAGATTGCCGAGGCTCTTATTAAAAAAGGAATCCTCAAGTAATACTTCCCTAATCTTAAATAATGAGCAATATTCTGTAAGGGCGAATAGCTATTCGCCCTTACTTTTCGCCTTTATTTTGTTCTTGTTTTTCATCCTCTATGATTCAATCTATGAAACATATCTTTCTTTTACTCCCCTTTTTTTTCTGCATCAATACCGCAAGGGCACAGGAGGTAGTGGTGGGCACTTTGTCCGATACCATCCCTGTAGATGAAAATTGGATTCCTAAGGAAATAGAAGGTGCTCATTACCAAATAGAGCCTGATCTGTATTTCACCTATCAGAAGCCAAAATTTTGGGATTTGATCAATAAGGCACCCCGCAATGCCCTTAATACCCTCAAGGACTTCGTCTCCAAACCCTATTATCCGTACGGTATCGCTGCCTTGGGCGCGACGGCTGCCCTGATCCCCGCCGATCCTTGGCTGATTCGAGAGAGTCGCAGCTTAGGGGAGAGCATGGGACTGAATGAAGCACATACCTATAAGAAATTGGGATTCCTCAAGATTGTCCCTGCCGATGTGAACTCGGCGCTGTACTTTATAGGCAATGGTACTACCTTTATCCTCATCAGTGGGGGATTGGCTACCTATGGCCTGATCACCGATGATTACAGAGCTAAGAGTACTGCCATGCAACTGATTGAGAGTATCCTCATCACAGGAGTATTCGTACAACCTCTCAAGCGCCTTACCGGAAGGGAAAGTCCCTTTATCACTGCAGAAAATGGAAATTGGCACAGTTCTTGGACATTCGCTCCAAGCTTTGCCGCCTACCAGAAGCATACCTCCAACTATGATGCGATGCCTTCTGGACACCTGACTACGGCTATGGCTGCGGTTACAGTACTGGCTGAGAACTATAAGGATTATAAGTGGATCAAGCCTGTGAGCTATACTGCTTTGGCTCTGATGTCCTTCGAGATGATGCAGAGCAAAGTACACTGGGCATCGGATTACCCTATAGCCCTCTTTATGGGTTACCTCATCGGAAAAAATATTGCCAAATCGCGTATTGAAACCTCCGACTATCGGGTCAAGACTGCCCAGAAATACCATTGGAACCTCTCCAGCTCCACCGCTTGGGATGGCACACCTCTATATGGAGTAGCCTTGACTTTTTAGTTTTGAGTTGGCTGTAGGGAGCGAATGACCATTCACCCTCATTGACCATTTCTAAAACCCTTTCATTCTATAATCCTAAAACCCTTATATTATGAATTTATACCAGATTTTACAAGAAAAACAGTGGGTAGACCTCTCCCATCAGATTGACGAACATTCGCCTAAGTTTCCTGCCCTACCCGCATTGGAACAAAAAGACCTCTTCACTCTCAAGGATGGCTTCCATGTACAACAATTCTCTGTGGTAGGCCAGTATGGCACTCATATCGATGCCCCTATTCACTTTGTAGAAGGAGGGCGCTGGCTCGATGATATACCCTTAAAAGACCTACTCTTGCCGCTCTATGTGATAGACAAGTCCCAAGAGGTCTCCCAAAACAACGATTATATACTCACTCGCGAAGATATTTTGACCTTCGAAGCACAACATGGACAAATAATTCCAGGGGCTTTTGTAGCTTTTCGTAGCGATTGGCACAAGCGCTGGCCTTCGTATGAGCAGATGCGCAACTTGGACGACAAAGGGGTACAACATACCCCTGGCTGGAGTCGCGAAGCCTTGGAGTTTCTCATTCACGAACGTAAGGTCAAGGCAGTAGGCCATGAGACCTTGGATACCGATGCAGGAGTGCCTGCCGCTGCAAAAGGATTAGTAGAAGAATATTATCTCCTCTCTCAGGATATCTACCAGATAGAAGTAATGGCCAATCTTGACCAATGCCCTGCCACAGGCGCTATCATCTCCATTGCCTACCCTCACTGGAGAGGAGCGACAGGATCTCCTGTACGTGCTGTAGCGATCTTTTAGATAACAGAAAAACAAGTAATAAGAGAAACCCGCAAGAGTTCACTGACCTCTGATTGCTGTTAATAAG
>ENA-OWLM01000567-OWLM01000567.1-metagenome-genome-assembly--contig:-NODE-567-length-14261-cov-3.755526_pt1 | contig 14261 bp, 10 predicted proteins | sample MGYA00245349_ERZ651102 | MGnify/ENA primary metagenome ERZ651102 (study PRJEB26857, sample SAMEA4031759) | metagenome | biome: human; feature: oral; material: saliva | place: Philippines | collected 2014... | reverse complement strand
TCCTAAAGGTGATGACCGTAGGCGATGAGCATTTCAATTATGCCCTGACAGAGGACAACATCCCTGTGTTGCCCCATAATGGCAGCTATTATTACGCGCGTATCGAGGATAATCAGTTGGTGCCTTCATCGGTGTTAGCCCATGACAAGGCATTGCGAAAGGGAAAGGAAGAACTCGTTGCAGCAGCCATTCAGCAAGTAAGACAACTGCAAAAACAACATGAGATGCATGTCAATTCTAAGCCTTTCGGAGAAGGATTGGGAATGACATGGGAGGGTAAAAAGAAAGGACTCGTCATCTTGGTTGAGTTCGAAGATGTGGCTTTCAAAGACCCAAAGAATGTGTTGACGCTCAGACCACGTGAGAAAGACGTCAAGACACTCTATGAGAACATGCTCAACAAGGTGGGATATACCAATGATAACGGTGCTATCGGTAGTGTTCACGACTATTTCCTCGACCAAAGTAATGGTAAGTTCGACCTCACTTTCGATGTCGTAGGACCCGTAAAGCTCAAGCATCCTCATAAGTTTTATGGTGAGCGAACAGCTAATATGAATGATGCGAATGCACCGCAGATGATTATTGATGCTTGCAATGCTATTCAAGGGCAGGTAGACTTCAGTAAGTACGACTGGGATGATGATGGCGAAGTAGAGCAGGTTTATGTCATCTATGCCGGTGAGGGTGAGGCGACAGGTGGTGAGCCAAGTACTATCTGGCCACACAAGTATTCCCTTACCGATGCAGGACTTGACGCACTGACTTTCAACGGACAAACGATAAATACCTACGCTTGTAGCAATGAAATCATTCGTGCGAAGGTGAATGAGAAGTCGCGTATCTACTATTCTGGTATCGGTACTATCTGTCATGAGTTCTCGCATTGCCTTGGATTGCCCGACTTTTATGATACTCGTGGCGGTAATAACGTTGGTTCAGGGCGATACGACTTGATGTGTGCAGGTAGTTATAACGGCGGTCCAGAGAGTCTGATAAACGCATACGGCGGTACGGGAATCGGTACGGTGCCAGCTGGTTACGATGCTTATGAGAAGGCATATATGGGTTGGCTAAAGCCTATCACACTTGGCGATGAGGCTGTTGAGGTGAAGAATATGAAGGGACTTGCTGAGGGTGGCGATGCCTACTTCCTCTATAATCCTGACACAAAGAACGAATATTACATCTTTGAAAATCGTACGCCTCACCGCTGGGATGCTGAGTTACCGGGGCACGGACTGATGGTCTTCCACGTTGATTTCGATGCTTATTCATGGCGAATGAACAACCTCAATGCTTGCATCATTGATCAGTATCAGAGTTCTACAAATACTTCCCGGGATCGAATCGGCCTAACCAAAGCTTATCAAATAGGAGCTTCCTACTTTCTTAAGTATGGATTGTACGGCAACTTTGACGATTTGTGGGAGAACCATCTGAAAGGTTTGTTATACGAATATCTCAGAGGAACAACCGATATTGAGACAAAGATAACTCGATTGCACGAAGCTTATAAAGATACTGAAGCACATTGATTACCTACGATTATAACTGGCCCGGTCAAACTATCGAACCTGAAGAAAAAAAGGATTTGATGGCGATAGCCAATGTGGCTTTATCGGATCTTACGCTCGATGAGTGTCCCAGTTTGCTGGTGTTTCCGGATTCCTTTGCGCATTATGACAGAGATTTTGGAAAGAAACAGATATGCCGTATTGATGGAGATAAACTATTTACAAATAGTATCGTTGGCTTTGTGGGGCGGAATAGTACCCGTCTGTCCATCCATTCAAGGTTTGCAGAGAGGAAGGGCGAAGACTACTTTTTGCACTACATGCTTCAAAAGGTGGCCAAAATCAATTTGTTCAATCTGCAGCACACGATAAACGAAGACTGCGTATTTGATTTTCTCGTCTACTTGTTTCCTTTGTATCTGAAAAAGGCGATAAACCAAGGGGTATACAAGAAATACGTAACCAAGAAATACAATGATGCCAATGCAAGAGGAGTTGTCGATGTGAGTCGGCATATAAGGAGCAATGAACCCTTCAATGGAAGGGTGGCCTACCGGACGCGAGAATTCAGTTACGACAATGAAGTAACCCAGCTGATTAGACACACCATTGCGTTTATTGAAAAATATAAAGGAGGTGATTTGCTCAGGATCGATTTCGATACCATACAAGCTGTGGAACAGATGATCAGCGCCACTCCTTCTTATAGTCCGAATCAGCGGCAAGCGGTTATCAATCAGAATTTGCGCCCACCGGAACATCCTTATTATAGTGAATATACCCCCTTGCAAAAGCTCTGTTTGCAAATCCTTCGACACGAAGAATTGAAATATGGGCAGTGTGAGGATGAAATTTATGGAGTACTTATTGATGCTGCTTGGTTGTGGGAAGAATACTTAGCCTTGCTACTTGAGGGAAAATACACTCATTATTTCTTAGGTGACGGAAGTCCCATTCGCCTGTTCAAACAAGGGCAAAGGATCATTCCGGACTACGTTGCTGTAGATCAGTCTTCGGTGGCAGATGCAAAGTACATTCCCCTTAAAGAGCAGCGTACCTACAGTGAAGAAAAGGCTACCGCCATTTATTACAAAACCATCACCTATATGTATCGGTTTTGCACTGATAAGGGGTACTTGTTCTTTCCTCATCCCGACGAGGAAGTAAAGCCCGAAATGTTGGATCTCTTATCAGAAGTGGATGGAGTTAACGGAGGAACGATTACGAAATTGGGATTGAGAATCCCTTCCGGGAGTGATAGTTTTTCTAACTTCATTGCACGAATGGAGCAAAACGAAAGGTCTTTTCTGAGTCATTTATAAGCCGCTCTCTGTAAGAGCTGCAACCCCTTCTACAAAGCCCAATCCGCAAGACGCGCTGTTGTCAAACAGTCGTCTTGCGGATCTTTTTTAGTCCGGAGTCTCACTCCTCGGCCTCTTGTTTTTTCGTGGTGAAACGATAGGTGAAGCCGATTAGGAAGTAGCGGCCGTAGGCCGTGTCGTAAATGCGTTCGATTGACGTTTCGTTGAAGTTGTGGGTGATGCCGCGGTTGTTGTTGAAGAGGTCGTGTCCCGAGAGCGTGACCGTCAAATTCTTGCCCTTGAGGAAAGCCCGCGAGAGGTCGAATTTTAGCTCATGCTCGGTGCGGCGATAGTGCTGCGTGCCCCGGTAGTCGATGTGACTCAATTGATAACGCAGGTCGAGATGGAGCCCGAAGGGAAGCTCGTATTCAAGGCTTACCCTTGCCCCGGGCTCGAATGTGCGCTGGCGGTCGTAGATGGGGTTGGGACTGTGGGTGAAACTGTAAGAGAGGTTGAACGACGATTCCACAGAAAGTTTATCACCGTGGTATTGAGGCCCAAAACCACAGGCTATCGTGTGGAAGAATAGTTCTTCGGGGCGTGCATCGGCGAGCGAACCCGCCACATTGAAGTTCTGCCGGCGAGTGGTGCTCTGCCCTGCGGAATAACCGAAGGTGAAACGGCTCGCATAGTCGAGCGATTGGAGAAAGTAGAGATAGGAACTCGTGTTCCAGGCCCCCGAGATGTTGACCGGCTTCGTCGTGGTCACGCCCGTGGTGCGGTCGAACGCGGTGAGTTGCGTCGTTTCGTTGACCGTGGTGGTAAAAACGATGCCCGCATAGAGTTGGTGGCGTTTCGTCTCTTCGCCGCGGTGCTGTTCAAATCGATTTTCGCTCGTCAGCGAGAAGTTGTGCGTGACCTTGTTCTTCAGATCCGGGTTGCTGAGGTGCACATTTTGCGGATCGGCGAGGTCGGGCAGCGTGATCTGCTCCGTGATGGAAGGCGCACTCGTGCGGAGGTCATAATGGAAAAAGAGTTTACTCGAGCCGGGCTTCCATACAGTTTTGGTCGAGAAGGAGGGCAGCGTTTGTCGGCGCGTGAGGTGCTGTGCCGGAAAACCGCCTTTCTCGAAATCGTAGGTCTCGTTCTCGTGTTGGAGCGTTAGGTCCACCGACGAGAACCACCGATCGGCGGTGTAGCGGAGAAAGAGCGTTCCGCTGTGCGAGGTGGTGTTTTGCAGGGTGTGACGCGTGATCTCATTTTCGCGAGCGAGGCGTCGCCAATCGGCGATGCCCTCGGGCAGTCGGGCGAGGAAGGGGAGGGCGGCGTCGAAGGTGGTGGGCGCGCCGCTCAGGCGATTGAGCAGGAAGCCGTCGGTGTCCATTCGGTTGTGGAGGTGCGAAAAGGCGTAGCGCGCACCCGGTATAAAGTGTTTGCCCACGGGCCATTGCAGTTCCAGCATCGAACCCAGTTGGGTGTTGCCGGTGGCATTGTCACGGTAGCGGTGAAGCAGGTGGGGCAAGTTATTCGCTTGGGGGAGGAAATAGTGGTAGCCGTCGAGCGAGAAGTTGTCGGACGTTGTTTCTTCGTGTCTCAGATCAGTTTGCCAAGTGAGGTTCGCCCCTTGGGAGTTGAGTTTTTGATTGACGGTGAGCAGTTGGTCGACGTGCCCGAGCGTGTTTTCGCCTTGTCCGACCGACCGCGTGCGGGTCACGGCACCGAACATCGCGGCACGCAGCAGGTTCGGGGCGAAAACCGAATCGAGCGGGGCATATCCCGCGTTGAAGGGATTGGCGTTCCACGTCGCGCCGCGCCCGTTGTTGTCCGAAGTGGTGCGCGAGCGCCATGCGTTATTTTGATAGAACACGTAGGTGGTCGCCGTCGGTCGCCACGTCACAAAGAGGTGACCCGCCACGCGCGTCACGTGTGAGTGAGTGTGCTCCTCGGTCGCGTTGTAACTGCTGCCGCTGCTGAGCCTCGTTTCCAACTCCGTGTAGCGGGTGTTGCGCAGCGTGTTGTTGTTATAGTCGCCCGTGGCCTCGATCTTCAGATAGCCCGCGGCGTTCTCGTCGCTCTTGTTGCGCCAAAACAGGGTGCCGCCCGGCGAATGGAAGGCATTCTTACCGGAGGGATTGAAGTTGTAGACACTGATCGATCCGTCGCCGTTATACCAGAGTTCGTTGTTCGTGTTGTTGGCATTGCCGAAGAGCGACACGCGATAGCGGTCGGTGAAGGTATTGGCATAGCCTCGGGCGCTATAGAGGTCGGGCGTGCCGCCATAGAGGTTGGCTTGTCCCGTCCACGTGCCCATGTATTTTTTGCGGAGCACCACATTGACCACCTGCTCGCGCGAACCGTCGTCGAGTCCCGTCACGCGCGCCAGTTCGCCGCGTTGCTCATAGGCTTTCACACTCTTGACGATGTAGGCCGGCAGGGCTTCGAGCGCCATCGAGGGGTCGTTGCGCGAAAAGTCGAAACCGTTCACCAGCAGCCGATCCACGGGCTTGCCCATGTAGTAGAGCTTTTTCTTCCGTATCTCCATGCCGGGCAGTTTCTTGAGCGCATCGCCGAGGTTGGCGCCGTCTTTGAGTTTCACGGCGTCGAGGTCGTAGATGACGGTGTCTTTGCGGGTGATGAAGAGCAGGCGGGTGGTTTTCACCGTGGCTTCGTGCAGTGCGTGTGTCTTCGTGCTGTCGGTGCGCACGGAGTCGGTAGAGGGCAGGGTGAGCGAGCCGGCACGAGCGGTGAGCCCGAGTGCGATGAAGCCGACAAGGAGGGCGATTCTCAATAGGGTTTTCATGGGCGAAGTGTGAAATTAAGTAGGTTTGCTGCAAATGTACGCTTTTTCTCGGACAAGGCAAACGAAAATCGTTTTTTTTGTATCGAAACTTTCGTTAGGCATTTTTGTGTTTTCGGTATTCCTTCGAATGCTTCGACGGAAAGCGGGGGACTTTCTCGGAAAAGAAGGGGAGAATGTTGAAAAAGTGGGGCACTTTTCGCGAGGAGTTGTGAAGGTGAAGAAGAAGCGAAAGGCGATTCGCAACGCCCTACGCGCGCGTACGTGTACACAACCGATTTTCGATTTTTGCCTTCACCCTTCACCTACCCCGTTAAGCACTTGTGCCTGAGGGGATTGTGGGTGAAGATAAAGGCTATGTTCACCTTCACCCACTGTGTAAGCTGTTGTGTTAGAGTCGGTTGAGTTAGATTTTTTACTCCGAAGGGGGTGAACCGGAAAGTGTGAAGCCTTCACACGTAACTCCCAGTGAACGAGTGATTTATCGGCGTTGGGTGAAGAGGTGAAGGCAAAATACGAAAAACGCCGGACGCGCGCACGCGCGAGGAAAGGGCACATTTGTGCATCAAAAAACGGCGGACGAGGAGCGCCGCGCGGTGGGTGTTCCGCGGTGGGGCTCTTCGTCCGCCGAGAGGGTGGGGAGGGCGACGAAAAGGGTCAGTCGTGCACGTAGGTGCCGATGGGTTCGCCCTCGAGCACGCGGCGCAGGTTGCCGGGCACGTCCATGTTGAAGACGTAGATGGGGAAGTGGTTTTCGCGACACATGGCGGTGGCCGTCACGTCCATCACTTTCAGACCGCGGCGTAGCACTTCGTCGTAGGTGATCTCGTCGAACTTCGTTGCGGTGGGGTCTTTTTCGGGATCGGCGGTGTAGACGCCGTCCACGCGCGTACCTTTGAGCATGACGTCGGCTTCAATCTCGATGCCGCGGAGCGAAGAACCGGTGTCGGTGGTGAAGTAGGGGTTGCCGGTGCCGGCGCTCATGATCACCACTTCGCCGCGTTCGAGGGCTTCGAGGGCTTTCCACTTCGAATAGAACTCGCCGATGGGTTCCATGCGGATGGCGGTGAGCACGCGGTTGGGCACGCCTTGCGCACCGAGGGCGGAGGAGAGGGCGAGGCTGTTGATGACCGTGGCGCACATGCCCATTTGGTCGCCTTTCACGCGGTCGAAACCTTTGCCGGCGCCGCTGAGGCCGCGGAAGATGTTGCCGCCGCCGATGACGATGCCCACTTGCACGCCCATTTCGCGGATTTCGCGAATTTGGTCGGCATATTCGTTGAGACGCTGGGTGTCGATGCCGTGACCTTGGGCACCCATGAGGCTTTCGCCGCTGAGTTTGAGGAGAATGCGTTTGAATTTCATATCTGAAAATGAATAGTATTGTTGCGAAATGGGGAATCAGTGTGCCGTCTGCGCTGCGGAGGGGGCGAAACTGCGGCGCACGATGGCGGGGAGTTGCGCGCCTTGCACCCCTCCGCGCAGGGCGAGGTAGGCGAGAAAGGCGATCCACAGCCCGTGGTTGCCGAGCGTTGGAGCGAGGAGGCTGTGGAGGGCGAAGAAGCCCGCGGCGGCCACGGCCACGCCGAGGAGCATGCCCGAGGTGGCGGTGGTGCCTACGAAAAGGCCGTCGAGCAGAAAACCGGACATGGCGACCGGGGGAAGCAGGACGGCGTAGAGGAGATAGCTTTCGGCGGCTTGGCGCACGGCGACGGCGTCGGTGAAGAGGGCGATGAGCGCGCTGCCGCCGAGGGCAAAGACGGCGGAGAACAAGAGCGAAAGACTCACGCCCCAAGCGAAGAGCGAGCGGACGAGACGGCGGAAACGCGCTGTGCTGCCGGCACCGACGAGGTGGCCGCCCACGGCTTCGCCGGCGTAGGCGAAACCGTCCATGACGTAGCTCACGAGGGTGAAGAGTTGGAGCAGTACGGCGTTGGCCGAAAGGAGGGTGGGGCCGCGCCGACTGCCGAAGGCCGTGAACGAGAACATGACGGCGACGAGACAGAGGGTGCGGAGAAAGATGAAGACGTTGACCGTGAAGAACGAACGCCACGCGCCGGCATTGCGGAAGGCGGCGGAGAGCCGCGGTGTGCTGCCGTGTCGCCGCAGGGTGCGGAGGGCGAAAAAGAGGGCGAGGGCGGCGCCGACCCATTGGGCGAGGAGGGTGCCGCCGGCGACGCCAATGAGCCGGAGCCCGAAGCCGTGAACGAGGAGCAGGCTGGCGCCGATGTTGAGGAGGTTTTGCACCACGGCGATGAGGAGGGGCGTGCGCGCGTCTTGCCTACCGAGCAACCAGCCGTTGAGGACGTAGAGACTCAGCGTGGCCGGTGCGCCCCAAATGAGTACGTGGTAGTAACTCACGGCCTGCGCGGCTACGGGGGCGGAGGTAGACATGAACGAGAGACCGAAATGCAGCAGGGGCGTTTGTAACGCGATGAGGAGGGTGCCGATGCCGAGGGCGATGAGCAGACCGCGGAGGAGGAGCAGGGCGGTTTCGTCGTGTCGCTGACTGCCGTAGGCTTGGGCGGTGAGGCCGCCGGTGCCCATGCGCAGAAAGTTGAAGAGGGTGTAGGTGACGGAGAAGAGGGCGCTGCCGATGGCGATGGCCGCGAGATAGTTGGACGTGCCGAGGTGGCCGGCGATGGCGGTATCGACCCAACCGAGGAGGGGGACGGTGATGTTCGACAGGATGGAGGGGACGGCGATGCGGAGGATGGCGCGGTGCTCAGACATGGGCGGTGGGGGCTGTGGTGGGGAGGGGGACGACGAAGCGCACTTCTTTGAAATGGTAGTGGCGGAGTTGGCCGTCGGTGGTTCGGAGGGTGAGTTGGCCGGTGGGAGCGACGTCGACGATGTGGGCGGAGAAGGTTTCGCCGCTCGCCGTGTCGACATAGTCGTGCGCACCGTCGCGGTGATAGAGGCGGCGGAGGTATTCGCGGTGGAGGCGTTGCCGGTGTGCAAGACGCTCATCGGGATCGGGAGGGGTGACGGCGCGGAGCAGTCGGTCGAAATGATGCGCGAAGCGGTTGAGTACTTCTTCGCGATCGACGGGGCGACCGATGATTTGCCGGAGCGAAACGGGATTCGGCGCGTCGCCGACAAATTGCTTTTGGTTGAGGTTGAGACCGATGCCGACGAGGGTGGCGGCGATCTGCGCGCCGCTGAGGGTGTGGCGCAGGAGCATGCCGGAGATTTTGCGGTCGTGATGATAAACGTCGTTGGGCCATTTCACGCTGATGCCTTCGGTGTAGGCGTCGAGGGTGTGCGCGACGGCGAGGCAGGCGATTTCGGAGAGAAAAAACTGCTCGCCGGCGGTGATGTGCTGTGGTCGAAAGAGGAAACTGAAGAGGAGGTTTTCGCCGCGCGCACTTTCCCACACGGTGTTCACTTGTCCGTGCCCGTGGGTCTGGTAGTCGGTCGTGACGAGCTGAATTTTCTCGGCGCGCTTGTCGTTGAGGACTATTTTTTTGTTCGAGGTGTTCTCGTCCGGCGTGTTTTCTCCGTTCTTTACTGTTTTCTTGTCTTTATTGTAGAGGGCATGTTCTCTTTTTGAACTCTCGCTGTTTTCCTTTCTTCTTTCCCTTTCTTCTTCAATGTCGGCACGTTCTTCGAGGGCATCCTCGCGAAGGAGTTCCATCGTGGTGGGGACTTCGGCGAAGTGGTGGCGCTGCCAGTGGGGAGGGAGTTCAGAAAAAGCGGTCGTGCTCATGGTCGGGGCGGAAAGTGTGGGGCGGACGGAGGGGGAAGGCGTTGACGTAGTGACGGATGCGGAAGGGCGGCGCGCTGCCGACGAGGGTGATGATGTCGAAGCGAAAGGGGATGTTGCCGAGACGGTTTCGACGAATGTAGGCGATGGCAGCGAGCGAAAGACTCTCTTGTTTGTAGCGATCTACGGCGGCTGCGGGATCTTCCCAACGGTCGTCGCTGCGCGTTTTCACCTCCACGAAAACGAGTTCGCCCCAATCGTCGGCGATGAGGTCGACCTCCAACGGATGGCAGCGCCAGTTGCGTTCCAATATGTGGTAGTCGCGCTCGAGCAGGTATTGGCAGGCGGCGGTTTCACCGGCTTTTCCCAATTCGTTGTGTAGAGCCATGAGAGAGGGTGTGAGTGGGGACGAAAGACAGACGCTTTGGCGCGGAAAGTGCGCAACTTATCTTCTGCGTTTGAAGAAATCGCTCATCAGTGCACCGCATTCTTCGGCCAGAATGCCCGAAGTGACTTGCGTTTTGGGGTGCAACGCTTGAGGAGCGTAGACACTGAAACCGCGTTTCGGGTCGGCGGCGCCGTAAACGACGCGACTGATCTGCGACCAACCGAGCGCGCCGGCACACATCACGCAGGGTTCGACGGTGACGTAGAGCGTGCAGTCGTTGAGATACTTCCCCCCGAGTTGTCCGGCTGCGGCCGTCACCGCTTGCATTTCGGCATGGGCGGTGACATCGTGCAGGGTTTCGGTGAGGTTGTGGCCGCGGGCGATGATCGTGTCGCGGCAAACCACCACGGCACCGACCGGGACTTCTCCGCGGTCGGCGGCGGCGTGGGCTTCTTCCAAGGCGCGACGCATGTAGTGTTCGTCGGTCATGTTGTGTTTCTTTGAAAGATTAGCGTTGTGGATCGTAGGTGTGCGCGTCATTCCACGCTTTTCATGGAAAGTGCAATGCGGCCGCGGGCTTCGTCGATTTCGAGCACACGAACGCGCACCTGTTGTTGCACGTGCACCACCTCATTCGGGTCGCGCACAAAGTGGTCGGCGAGTTGCGAGACGTGTACCAAACCTTTCACCTTAATGCCGAGGTCGACAAACGCGCCGAAGTTGGTGACGTTCGTCACAACGCCCGGGAGAATCATGCCGATTTCCAAATCGTCGATGGAGTGGATGCCTTCTTCAAACGAGAACACCTCCGCTTTTCCGCGAGGGTCGCGTCCCGGTTTGTCCAGTTCCGCGAGAATGTCGGTGAGGGTGGGCAGCCCCACGTCGGCCGTGCAATAGCGTTTCAAATCCAAGCGTTTGCGCGCTTCGGCATCGGCGATGAGTGCGGGCACGTCCAGTCCGGCGTCGGCCGCCATGTGCTGCACGATGTCGTAACGCTCAGGGTGCACCGCCGTGTTGTCCAGTGGGTTTTTCCCGTCGACGATGCGCAGAAAACCGGCGCACTGTTCAAAAGCCTTTGCGCCGAGCCGCGGCACTTTGAGGAGTTCGCGGCGCGAGCCGAAGGGGCCGTGTGCCGTGCGATACTCCACAATTTTCTTCGCCAGCGACGCACCGAGACCGCTCACATAGGTAAGCAAGTGTGCAGAAGCCGTGTTGAGATTCACACCCACGGCGTTCACGCAACTCTCCACCGTCTGATCCAAGGAGCGTTTCAGCGCGCCGGCGTCCACATCGTGCTGATATTGTCCCACCCCGATGGCTTTCGGATCGATCTTCACGAGTTCTGCTAAGGGATCGGCGAGTCGGCGACCGATCGAAACGGCGCCGCGCACCGTCACGTCATAGTCCGGAAACTCTTCGCGTGCGGTGGCCGAGGCCGAGTAGACCGAAGCACCGTCTTCGCTCACCAAGAAAATCTCCACGCCCTCGACGTGTAAACCGCGCACAAATTCTTCCGTCTCGCGGCCGGCCGTTCCGTTACCGATCGCCACCGCTTCCACCGCATAGTCTTTGAGCAAGCGGCGCAAAGTCTGTTCCGAACGCACGGTTTCGTTCTTGGGCGGGTGTGGATAGATGGTCTCGTTGTGGAGCAGTGCGCCCTGTGCATCGAGACACACCACCTTACAGCCCGTGCGGAAACCGGGGTCGATGCCCATGATGCGGCGTTGTCCGAGCGGCGCCGCCAACAGCAACTGCTTCAAGTTGGTGGCGAAAACGCGGATCGCTTCTTCGTCCGCCTGTTCCTTGCTCGAGGCCGCAAACTCCGTCTCGATGCTCGGGCGTAACAAACGTTTGTAGGCATCGCCGGCTGCCATTTCCACTTGTTCGGCGGCTCGCGTACCGCTCTTCACGTAGCGTCGTGCCACCTGTTCTGTGGCGCGCTCATCGTCGGCCGGCGTGATCGTCACGCGCAGCACCCCCTCGCTCTCGCCGCGGCGCATCGCCAACAAGCGGTGGGAGGTGCAGCGTTTCAGCGGTTCGCTCCATTCGAAATAGTCTCGATATTTGGCTGCCTCCGGCGTTTCCGATTTGCCTTTCACCGCCTTCGACGTGATCACCGCCTCGCGGCTGTAGATCCGGCGCAGCGTTTGGCGCGAATGTTCATCTTCACTGATCTGTTCGGCGATGATGTCGCGCGCCCCTTGCAGTGCTTCGTCCACCGTGCCCACTTCGTCCGTCAGAAAACCTTCGGCTTCCTGCTCCGGATCGCTGTTCGGGCGCAGCAACAAGCGTTGTGCGAGCGGTTCGAGTCCTTTTTCGCGTGCCATCTGTGCACGAGTGCGGCGTTTGGGTTTGAAGGGTAAATAGATATCTTCGATTTCCGTCGCATCCCAACAAGCCGTGATGCGCGCTCGCAGTTCGTCGGTCAGCGCACCCTGTGCCTCGATGGTTTCGAGCACAAAAGCCTTGCGATGCTCCAGTTCGTCGAGCTGACGATGCTGTTCGGCCACAGCGGCCACAGCCACTTCGTCCAGACCGCCGGTCGCTTCTTTGCGATAACGGGAAATAAACGGTATCGTGGCGCCCTCGTCGAGGAGGGCGATGGTTTGTTCTACTTGTTTTTCGCGGAGGTTCAACCGCTGAGCGATGAGTTGAATGGGCGTCATAGGGCGCGTTTTTGGGGTTACACGACGTAAAAGTACAACTTTCGCAGCGGCTTACCAAACCGTGCTTGCGAAAACTTCACTTTGTCGGTCTTTGCTCAAAAAAAGCCTCGACATACCCGAAAGTGTATGCCGAGGCCGATGGGGGAAATACTGCGAAGCAGCAAGGCATTAAGCCTTCACGCGGTTCTGATAAGAGCCGTCGCGCGTGTCTACTTCCACGAGTTCGCCGGTTTCGATGAAGAGGGGAACGCGGATCTTCGCACCCGTTTCGAGGGTGGCGTCCTTCAGCGTGTTCGTTGCCGTGTCACCGCGCAAACCGGGTTCCGTGTAGTCGATGCGAAGCACCACCTTGATGGGCATTTCTGCATAGAGGATTGTCTCCGTCGAAGCGTCGCTCACCACCGTCACCACGTCGCCTTCCTTCATGTAGTCCACACCCGTGATCAGGTCGCGAGAGATGGGCACTTGGTCGAAAGTTTCTTGGTTCATGAAGAGGTAGTCTTCACCCTCCTGGTAGAGGTATTGATAGGGGCGACGTTCCACGCGCACGTCTTCGAGGGCTTCGCCGATGTTGAAGCGCTTTTCGAGCACGCGACCGCTCACCACGTCCTTGAGGGTGGTGCGCATGATGGTGTTACCCTTACCGGGCTTCACGTGGAGGAAGTCGATGCAGAAGTAGAGCTTGCCGTCCATGCGGATGCAAACGCCCTTCTTGATGTCCTGAGATTTGATCATGAGATTATCGTTGTGTAGTATATTTCTTTTGCGCCGCAAATTTAGCGTTTTATTTTGAGCTGACATGCTTTCGAGGACGAAAACTCATCGAAACGGCTTGACGCTGTGCCTTTTTGCCCTTGCCTAAGTCTACTTTGCATAGGGCGTGCCGTTGTTGTTGAAGGTGGGCGTGTGAAAGTGCACGCCGTCGAGGAAAACCTTTTGTCCGCCGAAGCGGTTCATCGCCGAAAGCAAGTGCTCGGTCGGCCGTACGAACGCGATACTTCGTAGTGGCGGAGTGATTCTTATGTAATAATGTACGCGTATACACGCGCGCGCGTCCAGTGTTTTTCTGTTTTTGCCTTCACCTCTTCACCTTTTGGGCGTAAATCGTTGATAGATTGTGCGTTACGTGTGAAGGCTTCACCCTTTTACCTTCACCGATTTTTTGCAAAGGATGTCGTGCAACGTGTTGTTTTTCAGATTGTTGCGGTGAAGGTGAAGGTGAAGGCAGGGCTTGCCTTCACACTCAAGCGATTGATATACAGTTTGTTGAGGGGCGAGGTGAAGGGTGAAGGCAAAAATGGGAATTTCGCTGAGTGCGCGGGCGCGTATATACGCGTAGGCGCGTGTCCTGCGCGTAGGATTGAATGGATTTTGTGCGGGGTAGGGAGGTTTGAGATAAAACAAGGGAGGAAGTCGCGAAAAGTGGGGACGTTTGGAGAGAAAGTCGGCTTGTATTTTTCGAGTGGAGTGGGGGAGGGGGGAGAAAAACGCTTGCTTTCCTCTTTTCTACGTCTGCAAAAGTCGTATTTGGGGCGAATTCCAAGCAAAAACACCCCGTCAAACTGATTTTTTTCGGCGAAAACAGAGATTTCGGGCGAGAATTTCTCGCGAACTGAAGAGAAAAACACCCCGAAAAAGGTGGTTTTTGCCCCAAAAGTGGCTGGATCGGACGAAAAAGGGCTGTTTTGGGTGGGAAATCACAGGGAGGGGATGAAGCGAAAAATCGAGCTTTACTGCCGATTTTGCCATGCTATGAAGTAGCAAAATGAGCACAAATGAATTTTTCTCGCATTTTTTTTCGTCGAAGTCTTGCAGGGAATGGAGAAATGCCCTACCTTTGCACTCGCAATCGGGAAGCAACGCTCTTGCAAGAGAGAGTTACGCTC
>ENA-OWLM01000566-OWLM01000566.1-metagenome-genome-assembly--contig:-NODE-566-length-14301-cov-3.370279_pt1 | contig 14301 bp, 10 predicted proteins | sample MGYA00245349_ERZ651102 | MGnify/ENA primary metagenome ERZ651102 (study PRJEB26857, sample SAMEA4031759) | metagenome | biome: human; feature: oral; material: saliva | place: Philippines | collected 2014... | reverse complement strand
CAGCCGCTCGGGCACATGAAACTCGGGGTCGGCCAGGCCGTTGGAGTTGAACTCGTGCAGGGGATCGAAGGGCCACATGTAGCCAAAGTCGAACACCGAGATCTGCTGGCCGTCGTCGAGCAGATTGCCCGGGCTCGGATCCCAGTCAAACCAGCCCCAGCGGGCCAGCTCCGCCTCCACCGCCAGCATCTGCGCCAGATTGCGCTTGCAGAGCTGGCGCACCGGTTCCCCCCTCAACCAGGGAGAGACCAGTACCCCGGCCCGGGCGGAGCCGAAACTGGTGCAGACCACGTTGGAGAGGATGGTAGGGTGCAGCTCGCGCAGGCTCTCTATCTCGCGGCGGCGCTCCAGCTCGGTGAGAAAGGCGGTCTTGCCGTCCACATTGGCCACCAGGGAGTCCTTTCTACGCCGCTTCAGACACCAGTGATGGCCCTCCACCTTGAGGTGAAACACCTCGGCGGTCAGTCCGTGACCATAGCACTTGATCACATCCGGGTGATCCCCGGTCAGCCTGATGAGCTGGGCCAGGGGCAGGGGACAGTCCCGTTCACGCCCGATCCGGATCTCTTCCTTGCTCTCCAGCATCTGGAGCAACCTGGCCTGACGCGCCTCAACCTTGGGATTCATACATGTACCTCCAACCGTTGTTGAGAGACTAAACAGCACAACGGCGGCAAACCAGCGACAAAGCATCATGATGACGCTTTCATCACAGAATGAGTGCCCCTGCCAGATCGGGATCACAATTTGCAAGGTCTCACCTTCACGGAATATTCATCCCGTTGTCATTAAATTGACATCGCGGAACAAGCCCAGCACCATCGGGTCAAAATAGAGGCAGCCATTGCTGCCATGACAGCTCCAAGGATGAGCCCTTATGAATGCCCTCGTCTCCGGTCGCAGCCCCTCCCCTTCCCGGCCCCTGGCCGGGTTGCTGCTTGGTGTGCTGAGCACCCTGCTGCTGCTGACCCTCGCCCTCCCCGTGCTCAGCCCCGTCAGCTGGCTCGGGCGCGCGCAACCCCTGATCCTGGGCCCGGCGGATCAGCCGCTGGCCACCCTCAACCGCTACAGCCTGCTCTACAAGAGCGACAGCCGGGGTCTCTATCTGGTGGTGCGCAGCCAGTGGCAGCTGCTCAAGCCCCTGCAGGAGGGGGACAAGGTCCGGGTCGAGCTGCTCAACGACAGGGGCGTGCGCATCGATCAGCTGAGCCAGGCGGTGGCGAAACGCCAGAAGTGTCGCCAGGACCGCTGCACCCTGGAGCTCAACAGCGCCCTGCGCGCCCCCGACGATGCCCTGGACAGCCGCTACCAGCTGCGCATCGGCCTGCTGCTCACCGACCGGCCCGATAGCGCCGAGTACAGCCAGATCCTGCAGACCCTGCCGGAGCGCGGGTTCAACCTGACCTATCTGATGACCAGCCTGCTGCTGGTGTTGCTGATCAGCGCCGCCGTGCTCAGGGTGCTGATGCCACGACTGCGCCGCAGCTACCGCTCCCGGATCTTTGGCAGCCTGCTGCTCGGCAACCTCACCTTCGTGCTGCTGCACGGCTTCGTGGTGTTCAAGCTGGGGGAATTCCTGTTCTGGTCGGGCTTTCGTCCCGAGCACTACTACCTCGCCTGGGGCAGCATGGTGCTGGGGTGGAGCCTCTGTGCCCTGGCGGGCTTCAACCTCTACATGGGGCTGGTGTTCACGGCCCTGTCGGGCATAGGCCTGCTCGCCAACTTCATGAAGATCGCCATCTACGGGGTGCCGCTCGGGGGGGACGATCTCGGCAACCTGATGGCACTGCTCCACATCCTGCTCGATCAGCACCCCGTGTTGCCGGTGCTCGCCGTGCTGGGGCTCCTGTTCCTGTGCTGGCGTTTCGCCCTGTCGCGCTGGCTCCTGCGCACGGCCGCCGCCACCGCGGCCTTCTTCGCCCTGTGCGTGTTCGCGACCCAGACCAGCAACAAGCTGCTGGGGGCCAACATCCGTTACGTGGACAGGGCGGTGAACTACCACAGAGACATCATCCGTGCCGGCCCCGGGCTCTATCTCTTCAATCTGGTGGACGAGATGCTGCAAAGCGGCAACGTCTTTCGCTACCCCCTGCAGATCAACGAGCGTACCCCCGAGCTGAGCCAGCCGGCCCAGAGCGAGCCGCCCCGCTTCGATCTGGTGATCGTGCTGCAATACGAATCCCTCTGGCTAGACTGGCAGGGCAAGATCTGCGCCCCCGCCCCCACCCTGGCCCTGCCCGCCGGGGTCGCCCAGTGGCACAAGACCATCCACTCCCCCACCACGGGGGGCATGACGGTGCTGGCGGAGTTCGAGATGAACACCGGCCTGCCCGTGGGCCTGCTCAAGCAGGGGGTGGTGCCCTACTACTACCTCTCCGACAAGGTGCCGGGCCTGGCCCAGAGCGCTAAGCAGAGCGGCTACCAGACCCTGTTCGCCCACCCCTATGTGGAGAAGTTCTGGGGGCGCGCCAAGGCGATTCCGGCGCTCGGCTATGAGGAGCGCTGGTTCGACACCCGCTTCACCACCCTCGAGCACAAGGGGCTCTACATCTCCGACGATGCCCTCATCGATCATCTGCTAAAACGCACGGCCCAGGACGACGGCCCCCTCTTTGCCTACGCCGTTACCATGCAGGGGCACGGCCCCTTCGACGGGGATCGCTACCGGGCCCAGCAGATCGACAGAGCCTGCCCGGATCAGAGCCCGGCCGACCGGCAACTGCTCAACACCTACTACACCGGGGTGGTGGATGCCATGGCTTCCCTCGAGCGCCTGCTCAAGGCCCTGGACGGTTCCGGCAAGCGCTATCTGGTGGTGGCCTTCGGCGATCACCAACCCTTCCTGATGTCGGCGGGCAAGGGGATCCACGGCGCCAAGCCGCCCCGCGACGCCGCCTACCAGATCCCCATGATGGCCTTCACCCGCGCCGATGGCAGCCTGTCACTCGAGCGGCAGTTCGGCCCGGTGCGCCAGCTCTACCAGATGGGTCAGGCCACGAGGCAACTGCTGGCGGGCGATCTCGCCCCCATCCAGGATCAACCCCTGCTCCACCCCGTGCTCGGGGAGGAGAAGGGCTTCGACCCCTCCCCCCTGGTACCCCAGATCCGCGCCAGCTTCCGGGCCGACGCCCTGCCCTGAACCATTTTCACTGGAACAAAAAGAGGTCGCCAAGGCGACCTCTTTGCATCTTGAGCGCGGCTTGGCGGCTCAGTCACCAAGCCAGGACTCGCACAGGGTGAGGCACTGGGCATCGAGATCCAGCTCGGCCTCGATGCCAATTGGCAGGGTCAGCATGGGGTGGGTATGGGCGCAGTCAAACTCCGCCAGTATGGGGAAGGTCGGCTCCCCCACCACCTCCAGCAGGATATCCAGCGGCCGTCTGCCACTGCCCTGATCGTCGAACAGTTCGTGCTTGCCGAGAATAAGGCCCCCGATACGTTCGAATACGCCGCACAGCTTGAGGTGGGAAAAAGATCGCTCCACCGTCTCCGCCGACTTGAGACTGTCTTCCAGCAGCAGAATGTCCCCCTGTTTGATCTGCGGCATATAGGGAGAGCCCCAGATCCCCGCCATTGTGTTGAGGTTGCCGCCCATCAGCCGGCCCCGCACCCGGCCAGTGCCCACCGAGATCAGCCGGTTGGGCCGGCACTGCTTGGCCCGGATCTGGTTTTCCCAGTCGAGCCGCTCGTCAGTCCAGTGCGCCGGGGTCGGCAAGGTGTGGGGCAAGGACGCGCCCCCCGCCAGACAGATCTGGCGAAACCCGGCCAAGGTTTCGTCCACCAGCGGTGAGAGCTCGCCAAAGGAGGCCACCAGGGCTGGACCATAAAAGGTAACCAGCCCGGTCCGGGCGTGGATGCCAAGCAGCAGGGCCGTCACGTCCGAGTAACCGACGATGATCTTGGGATCCCGTCGCAGCGCCTCGAAGTCGAGATAAGGAAGCAGCGAGTTCGAGTTGCTGCCGCCAATCACCGACATGATGGCACGCACCTCGGGATCCCGGATGAGGGCGTTGAGTTCCTCGGCCCGCGCGGCGATGGCGCCGGAACGCCAGTGATCGCGCTCCCCGGTCAGGCTCCCCGCCTTGAGTCTGAAGCCCTGCTCTTCCAGAAACGCCCTGGCACGGGCAAAGCGATGGGGAGCCCAGGCAGTGGCCGCACTGGAAGGGGAGAAAAAGCCCAGGGTGTCACCGGGTTTGAGCCCGGCGGGTTTGAGAAGGTCCATGGCTGACAATCGGTCCTGATGATCTGGTCGCCGGTATCCTCATGACCCGGCATAGGGTTTCATCCTAATCCAGATACTTTCTTCCCAACAAGGGACAGCGCCCCATGTCAGGCGCCCCGGGGGATGGACAAGCCACCTTTGCTTCCAGCGCGAGACAGGGAGCCCCCGGAGGCTCGCCACCATCAAAAAAGCCGATCATCCGATCGGCTTTGCGGGTTGGCCGGCGGCGCCGTCATACCACCACGGCGGTGCCGCTGATGCTCACCATCAGCATGCTGCCGTTCTGCCCCACCACCTCGTAGTCGAGGTCGATGCCGACCACGGCGTTGGCCCCCAGGGCCCGTGCACGATCCTTGAGCTCCTCGAAGGCGATTTCCCGGGCCCGGGCCAGCTCCTTCTCATAGGCGCCGGAGCGCCCGCCGATGATGTCGCGAATGCCGGCGAACAGGTCCTTGAACACGTTGGCGCCGAGGATGGCCTCGCCCACGACGATGCCACGATACTCGCGAATGGGCTTGCCCTCGAGGGCGGGGGTGGTGGAAAGAATCATGGGATCTCCTGTGGTTTCATCGGCACGCACGGGGCGCATTGAACTGCATGCTAGCAGGGGTGGCGCGCCGGGATAAGTCCTCCCCCCCACCCGGCCTCCCCCATAATGGGCAAATTCGGCAACAAGTGCTTGATTCAGCGTTCAAAAGAGTACCTATAATCCCATGTCACGCATTTTTTCTATCCATGTCACCACGCCATGGTCACACAGGGAGTACGACACAGATGAACAAGAACGATGCAAAAAAATTCAGGATGGGACGACCCCTGTGGCTGTTGCCACTGGGCATGGTCGTGACGACCGCCAGCCAGGCCGGCGGCCTCTATCTGTACGAGACGGGAACGGACGATGTCGGCCTTGCCTCTGCGGGCATGGCCGCGAGGGCGCAGGATGCCACCGTGCAGTTCATGAACCCGGCGGGCCTGAGCCACCTGCAGGGGCGTCATCTTACCATGGGGGGGCAGCTCCTCTACGGGGACGTTCCCTACGATCTCGATGACCCTGCCTACGATGATGTCGACACCGTGGTGGGCTGGTTCCCCTCCGCCTCCCTCTACTACAGCCAGCAGCTCGACGACCGCTGGACGCTGGGCCTGGCCACCTATGGCAACTACGGCATGGGGCTCGACTTCGGGGGCTGGGAGGGACAACAGCTGGTGAAGGAGGCCACCCTGATGGCCCTGACGATGCAGCCTGGCATCGCCTACCGCATCGATGATCACTGGTCCCTGGGGGCGGCCATGGGCATCAACTACGGCCTGTTCGCCCTCAAGCGCGAGACGGGCTCCGGGGAGCAGAAGCTGGATGACACCGACTGGGCGCTCAATGGCAAGTTCGGGATCCTCTATGAACTCGACCAGCGCACCCGCTTTGGCCTCGCCTACAGCAGTCGGGTCAAGTATCACTTCGACGTCCAGACCCGGATTACCCTGCAGCGACCCAACCTGCCCGACGTCTCGACCGAGCTGCCCCTCTCCGGCATGGTCAACACCCCGCAGCAGGTGATGCTGAGCGGCTACCACGAGTTCGCCCCCGACTGGGCCATCATGGGGAATCTGGGCTGGCAGGACTGGAGCGAGTACAACAAGAATCACGTCACCCTCTTTGGCCGCGACACCGCGGACAAGGCGCTCTTCCAGGATACCTATCACGTCGCCCTGGGGCTGCAGCACGTACTGACGCCCCAGTGGACGCTCAATGGCGGCGTCGCCTATGACACCAGCGTCTATGAGGATCAGGATGACACCACCCTCACCATCCCGAGCGGCGCCGCCATCCGCCTCGGGGTCGGGGCCAGGTATGCCCTCAGTGCCCAGGAGAGCATAGGGGCCTCTATGGAGTACCTCACCCAGGAGGATTCCTATGTGCAGGGCAACGATCTCTCCGGCCGCTATGACGACGGGCGGTTCTACTTCTTCGCGGTCAACTACAGCAAGACATTCTGAACCCGTCCAGTCCGTTCCGGCAGGGCGCCAATAGCAAGAGGGAGGCATAACGCCTCCCTCTTTCTTCTTGTCCCAGGCCGCTCGCGGCTCAGTGCAGCTTCATGCTCGGGCGCAGCACCCGGTTGATGCGGCCCACCAGCATGATGAGGCCGGTCTTGATGTAGCCGTGCAGGGCCACCTGGTGCATCCGATACAGGCTGATGTAGACAATGCGGGCGATGTAGCCTTCCACCATCATGGAGCCACGCATCAGGTTGCCCATCAGGCTGCCCACGGTGGAGAAACGGCTCAAGGAGACCAGGGAGCCGTGATCGTGGTAGCGGTAGGGCTTCATCTCGCCGCCGTTCATCTTGGCCAGGATGTTCTTGAACGCCTGGGTCGCCATCTGGTGGGCGGACTGGGCGCGGGGCGGCACGAACTTGCCGTCCGGCTGCGGGCAGGCGGCGCAGTCACCGATGACGAAGATGTTCTCGTCACGGGTGGTCTGCAGGGTCTCGTGCACCACCAGCTGGTTGATGCGGTTGGTCTCGAGGCCCGCGATCTCCTTCATGAAGTCCGGCGCCTTGATGCCCGCGGCCCACACCATGAGATCCGCTTCGATGAGCTCCCCATCCTTGGTGTGCAGACCCTCGGCGGTCGCTTCGGTGATCATGGTGGCGGTACGCACGTCCACGCCCAGCTTGACCAGTTCCTGGTGGGCGGAGCCGCTGATGCGCTCCGGCAGCGCCGGCAGGATGCGGGGGCCCGCTTCCACCAGGGTCACCTTGAGGCTGTCGGTGGTGAGGTTCTTGAAGCCATAGGCGTAGAGCTGCTCCACCGCGTTGTAGAGCTCGGCGGAGAGCTCGACGCCGGTGGCGCCGCCACCCACGATGGCGATCTTCACCTTGTCACCGGGCTGGTATTCGGTGGCGAACTGCAGGAAGCGGTTCATCATGCTGTTGTAGAAGCGGTGCGCCTGGGAGGGGCTGTCCAGGAAGATGCAGTGATCCTTGATGCCCTTGGTGTTGAAGTCGTTGGAGACGGAGCCGATGGCCATCACCAGGATGTCGTAAGGGACTTCCCGCTCGTTGACCACCAGGGCGCCACTGTCGTCGTGGATGGGGGCCAGCACGATGCGCTTCTCGTCGCGTTTGATGTCGGTCAGGCTGCCGAGCTGGAATTCGAAGCCGTGGTTCTTGGCGTGGGACTGGTAGCTCAGGGCGTCGATGCCCGCATCCATGGAGCCGGTGGCCACTTCGTGCAGCAGGGGTTTCCACAGGTGGGTGCGGTTGCGATCCACCAGGGTGATCCTGGCCTTGTTCTTCTTGCCCAGCTTGCGGCCCAGGCTGGTCGCAAGTTCGAGACCGCCGGCGCCACCGCCTACAACGACAATATTCATCATGATGATTTTCCTTGGTTCCTCAAAACGAAAGGGAGCCATTGGCTCCCTAAAACGAAATCGGTCGACGTGATGGCTCAGGCTTCCTTGAAGGCCTTCATCCGTTGCAGATGGTGCGAGATGTTCTTGAACTTATGGGTCTCGCGCTCATCCCATACGATGTCGTAATAGTTCTTCAATTCACGTTCAGTGTCCCGATTATCGCGGATTTCATCCTGAACGGAAAGGATGCACAGGCAGTTTCCTGAATTTTTATTACGAAATTCGGTTACACACTTGGTGCCGATGTCTTCGTACTCTTCCGGCCTGTCTATCTTGCCCTGCATGTTCTCTTCCGGGTGCAGGTTGGGGTTGAAGATCACCTGCTTGATGCCGCACAGGAAGCCGATCCGCTCGCTCCAGTAGCCGCCGAGCCCCACGCCGCAGATGAGAGGCTTGGGGTCCGTGCTCATGTCCAGCTGCTTCTTCACCTCCTTGAGCAGGTGGCTCATGTCGTGGCGGGGATGAACCGTGCTGTAGTGCACGAAGCGCACATCATCATCGATAAACTGCAACTGCAGCACTTTCTCATGATTGCCGGGGCTGGTGGCATCAAAGCCATGCAGATAGATGATCATGGACAAGACCTCAAAAACTGTGTCGGTTCCATCGAAACTACCCCAGCGACAGGACCTTGCGCCACCAAAACATATGACTTTCTTGCTTTGGATCACGCCCGATGCAGGCAGATCCCCGGCATGCATCACGGGCGGTCCGTGGCAGGGGACGCCGGCCACGGACCGCCGTGCTTACCCCAGGCTGCGCTCGAAGCGCGCCACCGCCGCGCCCACCAGGGCCAGACTCCCCTGCCAGAAGGCGGGCTCGCGAATGTCCTGACCCAGGTGTTTCTCGACCAGATCCTCGGCGCTCATGCGGCCGGTGTCCCGCAGCAGGGCGCGGTAAGCCCCGGCTACGTTCGCCTCCCCCGCCTCCTGGCGGCTCATCAGCTGCTGGTAGACCCCGAGGCTGAACAGGTAGCCGAACAGATAGGGGTAGTTGTAAAAACCGAAGCCCGCGATGGAGAAGTGCGCCTTGGCTGCCCAGAACATGGGGTGGTAGCGGCAGAGGCTCCCCTCGTACCAGCGTCCCCAGGCCTCGTCGGTGAGCGCCTTGAGGCGGGATGGCGACACATAACCCTGCGCGCGCGCGGCCACCAGGGCCTGCTCGAAGTCGAAGCGGGCCGGGATATTGACCAGGAAGGTGGCGGCGCCGTCCGCGTCGGCCCAGGCGATGGCCATGCGCTCCTCGGGGCTCTGCGCCTGCTCGAACAGGGCGCTGCGCACCAGGGTCTCGGCGAAGATGGAGGCGGTCTCCGCGAGCGTCATGGGGTAGCTGCGCTGGCTCATGGGCAGATCCCGGATGAGCCAGTTGTGCCAGGCGTGGCCGAGCTCGTGGGCGAGCGTGATGACGTTGTCCATGGTGCCCGCGTAGGTGATGAAGACCCGCGGCTCCACCGGCTCGGCAAACTTGGTGCAGTAGGCACCGGTGCGCCGGTTCGGGGTGGGCGCCGCATCGATCCATCCTCTTTCGGCCATCATGCGGGCAAACTCGCCCATCTCGGGATCGAAGCGGGCGAACGCCTCGGCGATGATGTCGATGGCCTCCTCGAACGGGATGGCCCGGCTGTCGGCCACCGGGGGCGGCGCGAACAGATCCTCGGGCCCGAGATCGTCGATGTCGAGCTTGCCGGCCATCAGGGCCAGCGCCCGCTGGCCGAGCCCCCGGGCCTGCCAGGTCTCCTGCATCAGGGTATCCAGGGTGGCGCGCTCGATGTGGCTCTGATGGCAGGAGAGATCCAGGGCATCCAGGGTCCGGATATTGCCGCGCTGGCGCGAAAGCTCCAGGCGCCAGCCGTTGAGGGCGTTCAGGATGGCGGCCACCGTCTCCTGCTCCCCCTCCCAGCCGGCGCTGATGGCATCGAACGCCTCCCGGCGCAGGGCCCGCAGCGGGCTGGAGAGCAGGTTGCTCGCCTCCGCCAGCCCCATCTCGCGGCCATCGATCACCAGGCGGATCTTGCCCACCAGATCGTTGTAGAGGTTACCCCAGGCGTGCAGGCCATCGGTGCCAAGGCCGATCACCAGCTGCTCCGCCTCCACCGGCAGGCGCTGATCCTGCAGCCGGCGCTCGTGGCGCAGGCGATACGCCTCCTCCCCGAGCAGGGGATCAGCCATCAGCTGCTCGAACGCGGCCTCGGGCAGCCCCAGCATCAGGTCTTCCACCGGCGCCAGAGCCTTGAAGAGATCGGCGTTGAGGGCCCGGGCCCGGGAGGCCAGCTGCTTGGCCAGCACGTCACGGGCATCCTGGCTGCCACGGCAGGCCGTCAGCACGGCGATGTTCCAGCCGATCTCGCGGATGCGCCGGGCGCGCAGGCGCACCTCTCGCAGAAAATCCTGCAGGGCCTGCGGGCTCCCCTGCACCCCGGCCAGCCCCGCCATGAAACCGCTCAACTCCGTCAGGCTGGCGCGGGCCAGGCTCATGTCCGCCTCCAGGACGCTGCTGTCGAGGGAGGGGTAAATATGCTCATTTTGCCACTGCTGTGGATAGACTCGTTGTTGCATCGCACGCTCATTGTCAAAGACGGGCCCGGCCCGCCGTGAAACAGGGTGGCCCCGGGGCCACGAGACAGGGTCGGGCGGCCTGACCGCCACGCCCCGTCAACTCAGAGAAAGGCCGGTGCTACACCAGCCGCTCGAGACGTTCCACCGCCTCTTCCACATAATTCAGGCTCTCCTGCCAGAACCCGGGTTCGCGGATATCGACCCCCAGGTGTTTCTCCACCAGATCCTCGGCGCTCATGCGACCGGTGTCGGTGAGCAGCGCGCGATAGGCGGGCACAAATTCGCGCCCGGCCCGCGCCTGCTGGGCATAGAGCCCCAGGCTGAAGAGGTAGCCAAACAGATAGGGGTAGTTGTAGAACCCGAGCTCGGCGATGGAGAAGTGGCCCTTGCTGGCCCAGAACAGCTCGTCATGCTGGCTGAGGGCGTCACCATACCACTGCTGCTGCGCCGATTTCATCATCTCCCTCAGCTGGCCCGCCCCCACGTAACCCTGCTCCCGGGCCGCCACCAGGGCCCGTTCGAAGGTGAAGCGGGCGGGGATGTCGAGCAGCATGCTCGCGGCGCGCTCCCCGTCCAGCCAGGCGATGGCCCGGCGCTGCTCCACCTTGTTGGTGGCCGCCAGCAGGGCGTCGCGCACCAGGGTCTCGGCGAAGAGGGAGGCGGTCTCCGCCAGCGTCCTGGGGTAGTCCCGCTGCTCCAGGGGCAGGTCTCGCAACAGCCAGCTGTGCCAGGCGTGGCCGAGTTCGTGGGCGAGCGTGATGACGTTGTCCAGGGTCCCCTCGAAGGTGAGGAAGATCCGTGGCTCCGGCGGGTCGGCATACTCGGTGCTGTAGGCGCCACTTCGCCTGTGCTCGCTCGGGGCAGCATCGATCCACCCCTTGTCGGCCATCATGCGGGCGAAGGCCCCCATCTCGGGATCGAAGGCCGCGAAGGCCTCCACCACCAGAGTCAGCGCCTGATCGAAACCGAGCGTGCTGCACGTGGCCAGCGGCGCCGGGGCATAGAGATCCCAGGGGGCGAAGTCGCTGATCTGCCGGGCGCAGGCCATGGCCCGCAGGGCGCGGCGTCCCAGATCCTTGTGCTCCCCGGCCGCCGCCATCAGGGTTTCCAGGGTGGTACGCGTGAGGTGGCCCTGATGGCAGGAGACATCGAGGGCATCCAGCCTGCGTCCCCTGCCGCGCTGACGGACGAGCTCGTTACGCCAACCGTTGATGGCGTTGAGGATGGCGGCCACCGTCTCCTGCTCCCCCTCCCAGGCGGCCTGAATGGCGTGCCAGGCGCTGGCACGCCGCGCCCGGTCCGGGTGGGCGAGCAGGTTGTCCGCCTGGGCCAGCCCCATGGGCACCCCTTCCACCACCGGCAGCAGGCGCCCCACCAGGTTGTCATAGAGATCCCCCCACCCCTGCAGGCCGTCCACCGCCAGTCCCTCGATGAGCTGCTCGCTCTCGAGCGACAGCCACTGAGCCTGCTGCTTTCTGTCGTGGTGGATGAGGTAGGCGAGCTCGAACAGCTCGGGATCCTGCAGCAGGGTGCGCACCAGCGACTCGGGGGCACGCACCCAGAACAGGGCCACCGGCTTGCTGCGCTGGGCCAGGGTCGCCTGCAACTGCTGGCCGCGAGAGAGCAGCGCCCGGGCCGGCTCGTCGCGACCATCCCGGCTCAGGCGGTTGTAACCATAGACCTGGCAGTTCCAGGCCAGCCTCTTCACCCCGTTGGCCTGGCGGCGAATGGCCCGCAACAGGTGGCGCAGGGCGTTGGGATCCTGGGTGCCAGGCAGGGTGGCCAGCAAGGCGTCGAGCTCGTTCAGGGCGTGGGCGGCTTGCTGGAAGGCGGCGTCGATGGCCGGATCGTCGGGGGCGGCATAGATGTGATCATCCTGCCAAACGGGTGGGTTCATGGTTGTCCTTGTCTGTTTGCATCCATATGGGCTGACCCTGCCTCTTTGGGCGGGTGTCAGCCCGGATAGTACGAAGGGGGCCAGGCACTTGCCTAGCCCCCATTCGAGGCAACCGGTGTCACAAGGAGGACGGGCGCGACGGCCCCTGTCGGCGGGGGGCGCCTACTTGGCGGGCTGGAGTTTGCCCACCAGGGTCATGACCAGCACCAGCACCAGGCCCGCCACCACCCCGACCAGGGCGTTGAGCAGGGTGGGCGTCACCACGGCAAGGACGGCGCCCATGGCGGGCAGGGTGGCCACGGCCGCACCGGCCCCCTCGATGAGGTGGTGAGCAAAGGGCCAGCCGTGCACCAGGATGCCACCCCCCACCATGAACATGGCGATGGTGCCGACCAGCGCCAGCAGGTGCATCAGCCTGGGCGCTGTCACCAGCAACCCCTGCCCCACTGCCCGGCGCAGGGCGCCGCCATCGGGCTTTTGCAGCAGGTGCAGGCCGATGTCGTCAAGCTTGACGATGAGCCCCACCAGGCCGTAGACCCCGACGGTCATCAGCAGGGCGATGCCCGCCACCACGGCGATCTGCAGGCCCAGGCTGGAGCCCTGCACCGTGCCGAGGGCAATGACGATGATCTCCGCCGACAGGATGAAGTCGGTACGAATGGCCCCCTTCACCTTCTGCCGCTCATAGGCCGCCAGATCGTCGGGGATCGCCTCCACCGTGGCGGTGCTCTCCTTCTCGTGAGGCAGAAACTTGTGGGCCAGCTTCTCGGCCCCCTCGAAGCAGAGGTAGGCGCCCCCCAGCATCAGGAGCGGGGTGATGAGCCAGGGCACCAGAGCGCTGATGGCAATGGCGGCCGGCACCAGGATAAGCTTGTTGCGCAGCGACCCCTTGGCCACCGCCCACACCACGGGCAGCTCCCGCTCCGCGCGCACTCCGCTCACCTGCTCCGCGTTGAGGGCGAGATCGTCCCCCAGCACCCCGGCGGTCTTCTTCGCCGCCACCTTGGTCATCAGCGCCACGTCATCGAGTACGGTGGCAATATCGTCGAGCAGGGCCAACAGACTGGTTCCGGCCATATCAGAAATTCCTTCTTGCTGCGGTAGGCCCCCACCGGCCACCAGACACCGGGGGGCGGTGCCAGCCAGAGGGGGCTCCCTATTTCGGGAAAAGATGGCACAGTGTAACGAGAAGCCACCATTTCGGCAGCCCCCATGACAGGGTCCCCGGACCCTGTTTCACCTCAAGGCCCCAGGCCCAAGGAGTCTCCATGCAACCCTGGCAACCTCTGCTCGACCTCTGGTTTGGTGACGACGCCGACGACGTCACCCGTGCCACGCGCCAAGCCCCCCTCTGGTGGGGCAAGAGCAGCGACACCGACGCCCTGCTGACGAGCCGCTTCGGCGAGCTGGCCAAGGCGGCCGCGGCGGGCGAGCTCGCCCACTGGGCGGACAACCCCGCCGGTCGCCTGGCACTCATCCTGCTGCTCGACCAGCTGCCGCGCAACCTCCACCGCGGCACCCCGGCCGCCTTTGCCCAGGATGCCAGGGCACGGGAGCTCTGCCTCAAGGGGTTGTCGCTCGGGGTGGACAAGGGGCTATCGCCGCTGGCCCGGGTCTTCTTCTACCTGCCCCTGGAGCATGCGGAGTCCCGGGAGCAGCAGGCCAGAAGCGTGGCCCTGTTCGAGGCGCTGGCCGACGAGGAGGCGGCAGGCCCTGCCCAGTCCACCTTCGCGGGCTTCGCCGATTTGGCCCGCCGCCATCAGGTGATCATCGAGCGCTTCGGTCGCTTCCCTCACCGCAACGCCATCCTGGGCCGCGCGAGCACAGAAGAAGAGGCCACCTTCCTGCTGCAACCGGGTTCAGGTTTCTGACCGACAAAAAAATCCCCGCCAAGTGGCGGGGAGCTAGCACCCATCGTGATCACTGGATGCGATAACGAGAGATCTGCTGGTGAATATTCTCGGTGGTCACATTCAACTCTTCCGCCGCAGCCGATGTCTCTTCCGCCGTGCTGCTGGTCTGCTGGACCACCTGGGCGATCTGCTCCACCTGATGGGCAATGGACTCCGCCGCCGAGCTCTGCTCGCGAATCGCGATGGTGATCTCACCGACCTGATCCATGACGCGATGGGAGGCCTGGCGGATCTGGGTAATGATCTCCCCGCTTTCAGTGGCCATGGCCACCCCCTGCGCCACTTTCTCCTCCACCTGA
>ENA-OWLM01000564-OWLM01000564.1-metagenome-genome-assembly--contig:-NODE-564-length-14320-cov-7.430845_pt1 | contig 14320 bp, 8 predicted proteins | sample MGYA00245349_ERZ651102 | MGnify/ENA primary metagenome ERZ651102 (study PRJEB26857, sample SAMEA4031759) | metagenome | biome: human; feature: oral; material: saliva | place: Philippines | collected 2014 | study... | reverse complement strand
GAGTATCGCCTCCTCCAGCTCGCCACACTCATCGTGCAGGCTCCGCTCTGGGGGAGTGTCTTCCCCGAGATGCCGAGTATGGAGGCGCTGATGACCCTCTTGCGCCACCCCCTCCCTGCGCACTACTGCGGAGGGAAGTGGCGAGGGAGCGGGATGCTCTCCGAGGAAGCCGTCGCACATATCGCTATCAACGTCCTTGTACCCTATCGTGAGGCCTGGCGTGCCCACTACCAGCGGGTAGGGGAGCCAGTGGGCGAAGAGCTGTGTCTCGACAAGCTCCCTGCGGAGACGAACCACGTGACCCGCCTCTTCGCCGAAGCTGGACTCACCGCACGCTCCGCTCAGGAGTCGCAGGCCCTCCTCCAGCTTCACACCGACTACTGCACCCCTCAGAGGTGTCATCGCTGTCCTTTCTCCATCTCGCCTTCTTCTTGCTCGAGTATCCTCCGCTGAGGCGCTGGCATTCAGCTTTTCCTATTGATCTTACTTGCCTTCCTGACGAGCGTGACGCTCCGCTCTTCTGTGAGGGGATGATGCGAACCTATATTGGTCGCTGGGTGAACCTATATAGACGACTGTTGCCGCGAGTCCAGTCCTCTATTTCGAGTGCTAAGGTATCGTACGCCCAGCTCCCCGATACGCCTCTCCGAAGTGATACGCAAGCCCTTCGCTTTATCGCGCGTATTCCTCTCATCCAGCGGAGGGAAAAGTGGCATTCTCGCGAAGAAAAAAGCGCCTTCCCGTAGTGGTTTTCCTCTGTCTGCGCACGTGGTCTTAAAGACTACGTACGCAAATCCTAAAGACTACGTACGTAGATATTAGAGCCACGTACGTAGTCCAAACTTATCTGCCACTCGTCCGCAACTTTTATCCCTACGTAGAGCAACAACCTAAGTATAGGTCACTTCACAAAGCTGTATAGGGATCAGTCCAAAGCTATATAGCTCTGCCCGCCGACCAATATAGGTTCATATTCCTCCCCTTCCGATGGGGATGCTTCGTCGTGGGGCATCCGCTATGTCTGTGTTATGTGGGGGCGGAGAAATGCTGTCATATTGCCGAGAAAAAGTCTGCGCTTTTGGCAGAATGTGAAGTTTTGTAGGGGTGGATTAAACATTGGCACCCTCTTTGACTCTTATAGGGTAAAGGGGCTTCCCCGCCACTCACCTATATCTGAGGTCGAGTGCGTAGCCGTTCCTTACGAAGCACGGCACGTCTCGAGCCCGCGGTGAGGAGTCCCGGAGTGTTTTTCAATCAGATAAAGAACAGAATATACTTAACGACTATGAACAAGGTATTGAAGAAATCAGCCGCTGTCTTAGGCTTGGTAGCGGTAAGTATTGCAGCCTCGGCTGCTACGGTCCACGTAATGACCCGTAATGGTGGTAGCTCAAGTAGCTATACCGCTCAGTCGGGCCTCGAGAGTGTGACCTCAGCGAATGAATATGGATTCCAGAATGCAGCCTATGCCATAGGCTCGCGCCAGATAGGTAATGCTCCAGACCTCACACCTGCCGCCGAGAGCTCGGTGAAGGCGGTCGTCCACATCAAGGTGAAGAAGACCCAGCAGGTGCAGTCCCAGCAGATGATCGACCCCTTCGAATTCTTCTTCGGTGGCGATCCTCGTGGGGGCTCGCGTCGTAGCGAGCCCGTCGTGGGCTATGGCTCGGGTGTGATCATCAGCAATGATGGCTACATCATGACGAACAACCATGTCGTCGAGGGTGGTGACGAGCTCTCTGTGACGCTCAATGACAACCGTACCTTCAAGGCTAAGCTCATCGGCTCCGACCCCTCCAGCGATATCGCACTGATCAAGGTCGAGGCTAAGGACCTGCCTACGATCCCCTTCGGTAACTCAGAGAACCTCCGTCTCGGCGAGTGGGTCCTGGCTGTAGGGAATCCCTTCAACCTCACCAGCACCGTCACGGCAGGTATCGTCAGCGCTAAGTCGCGTGCCGCTGCTACGGGCGACCAGCTCGGTGTAGGTGCCTTCATCCAGACCGATGCTGCCGTCAACCCTGGTAACAGTGGTGGGGCCCTGGTCAATGCTGCAGGCGAACTCGTCGGGATCAACACGATGATCTACTCTCAGACGGGGAACTATGCCGGCTACTCCTTCGCAGTGCCCATCAACATCGCCGCTAAGGTCGTCTCCGATATCAAGAAGTACGGTACCGTACAGCGTGGTATGCTCGGGGTCGCAGGGGCTGATGTCACCAGCGAACTCGTACAGAAGGAAGGGCTGAAGGTCAACGAAGGCTTCTATGTCGCTGACTTCGCAGAGATCAGCGCCGCTCTGGCTGCTGGTATCGAGAAGGGTGACGTCATCACCGCCATCGACGGCCACCGCATCACCTCCTTCGCTCAGCTCCAGGAGCAGCTCTCCCGCTTCCGTCCTGGTGACGCTGTGCAGGTCACGGTGAACCGCAAGGGCGCAGAGAAGACCTACAAGGTCACGCTGCGCAATCAGGAAGGTGGCTCTAAGCTCCTCAAGCAGTCTCCCAATGGGGCGAACAACCGCCTCGGTGCTACCCTCAAGGAGCTGGGCGCTAATGAGCTCCGTGCCTACGGTCTCTCCTACGGCCTCGTCGTCCAGTCCCTCCAGTCGAATAGCGCCCTGCGTAAGGCTGGGGTCCGCGAAGGCTTCGTCCTCTTGACGGCTAACAACGTGCCTCTGCGCTCGCAGAGCGACCTCAATCAGGTCGTCTCCGCCCTCGACAAGGCTGGTAGCCAGAGCCGCTCACGTCGCTCCGCCCTCCAGCTGCGTGGCTTCTATCCCGAGACGGGCGAAGTCGTGTCCTTCGTAGTCGATCTGTAAGTCCATCCCTCCTATATAAATGTAGCGTCCCCACGGGCGAGGCTGGGTAGCTTGGCTATCCTCCTCCCCCGTGGGGACGCTGTCTGTATGGGCTTCCTCTCCGTCGTTGTACTGCAGAAAAGGCTATCTTTGTCTAAGGTAAACAAATACGCATTCTCTAATGGCATCGTCGAATAGAAGAAAGAACTACGCGCTTATCGCTTCGGTCATCGTAGCTGGTGGCCTCCTCCTCTCGTCCACAAAGGCAGCTGCCCAGACGGGTATCGCCCTGCGTCTCGGTCAGCCTGACGAGGTGACCCTCGGTGTCGATGGTCGCTTGACTCTCGATGTCGCAGCCTTCGCTCCCGTCGATAAGTCCAACTTCACTTACCTCCCTGCAGGGGCGACTACAGCAGAGCCCTTCCGTATGGCGGCAGGGACCTCCATCACACAGGCTCGCCTCGGCTTCTTCGGCGGCTATGGCAACTGGACGGGACGTATCGATGTCAACTACACGGGGCAGCGCATCACCTTCTGTGATATCTACGCAGCCTACGCCTTCAATCCCCAGACGCGCATCGTCCTCGGGCACCAGCTCGAGCCGCTGAGTATCGGGATGAATACCTCTACGCGCCACGGCTCTGTCACGACGCCACTACCTCTCGACTTCCTCATTCCCTATACTCGTCACTGGGGTCTTGCTGGTACGCACTGGGGGGATAAGTATTGGTTCGGCGCAGGTCTCTTCGCTGGTAGCAGCGAGCGTGTCAATGCTCGTGAGAACCATATGGGCGAGGGCTACGGCGTCTCGGCACGTGCCGTCTGGCGCCCCATCAATACGGATCAGACGACTGTGCACTTCGGCTTCTCGGCTGTAGCTCGTACCCCCGAGCGTGTGACGTCGGATGACGGCATCGTCGCCGTGGGCGGTCGCTCGGGCTCTGTCGTAGAGAACCGCAGGTTCATCGCTGGCGCTTTCTCTGGGATCAGCTACTACAGCATCTGTGACCTGGAGGCTGCTTACCGTGATGACCGCTTCTTCGTCCAGGGTGAGGCCCTGTGCACGACCTTTGTAGCGAAGGATACTGGAGGATATCTTACGAATGGGGATAATTTATATCGTAGGCTCTATCATGGTGAGGGTCTCTCCTTCTGGGGCGGATATCTCGTAGGCTCCTATATGCTCCGTGGGAAGCAGCGTAGCTACTCCAATAGCGGTGCAGCCTTCTCCAATGTCAATAATGAGGTGGAGCCTGGGGGCAATGTCGAGCTCATGATCGGTGGTAGCGCTATTGATACCCAGGATCATATGGGGCAGGCATACGAAGCCCTTGGGGCGGTGAACTGGTATCCCAATACTGCGATGATGCTCGGCCTCAGCTATACCTTTACCTCCTTCTCTAAGGATGCGACCGCACTCGGCCGTCTTATCTCCCAGAATGGCAGTGGTCTGAGCTACCATACCCTGCAGCTACGCGCACAGTTCGTATTCTAATCATTCGATATGTCTTTACGATCGATCCTACTTCTCTCCGCCCTCGTCCTCGCCCCACTATGGGGTGAGGCGAAGGTCGTGAAGCCCAAGGCTCCCACGCAGAGCCCCGAGCAGCTCCTCCGTGAGGCGGAGCGTGCCTATCACGCCTATCAGTTCGGCCCTGCCTCGACAGCACTCTCCAAGTACATCTCCAGCCTCCAGCGCCGCCGTCAGGCTGTGCCCGACAGCATCACGATGCTACAGGGGCAGATAGCACGTGCCGAGCGTATGTATGGCGCAGCCGATGAACTCCGCGTCGTCGATAGCACACTCGTCGGGATCGATCGCATAGCCGAGCTCCTCCCTCAGGGCAGTGGGCGCTTCCTCGTCGCTGAGCAGCTCCCCGCTGATATCCGCTCCCTCCTCCCCGTGGAGACGCCCGTAGTAGGCGACAGCCTGCACCCGGCACCTCCCGTCTTCCCCATCTTCGGCTTCGTCGATGCCCTGGGGCGCAATAGCATCATCCCCGATACTCGTGCCCTCGCTTGGTACGCTAAGGCAGGCCGTAGCTGGGAGCGTCAGGGGGTAGCGACCAAGACGCTGGAGGCCGATGCGCCTATCCGCTCGCCCTTCCTCCTCGAGGATGGTATGACGCTCTTCTTCGCTCGCCGCTCTCCCGCAGGCCTCGGTGGCTATGACCTCTATATGACGCGCCTCACCGAGCAGGGCAATAGCTTCTTCGAGCCTACGCTCCTCGGCATGCCGTACAACTCCCCCTACAACGACTATCTGCTCGCCTATCACGAGAGCGAAGGCTGGGGGATCCTCATCAGTGACCGCTTCGCTCCCGAGGGGCAGGTCCACGTCTATCGCTTCACCGGTCGCCCTGCCTTCCTCGCTGGTCGTCAGGGTGGTGAGACGACGGAGCTTGCGCCTGAGGAGGCCTACCGCCGTGCGACCCTCTCGGGTGTCCTCTACGAAGGCGAGGCCATAGCCGTACAGCCTACGACGCAGCGCGAGGAGAAGGCCGAGCTGAACTTCCACCTGCAGGGTGCAGTCGTCTACCACCGCTGGGCGGACTTCAAGAGTGACGCTGGCCGTCGCACCTTCGCCGAGGCCGAAGCTCTGCGCGAGTCCCTCGCCCGCGAAGAAGCCCGCCTTAGTGAGCTCCGTGCTCGCTGGAGAGAGGGTGATGCCTCCGTACGCAGTGAGCTGCGTAGCGAGCTCCAGCTCCTCGAGGTCTCCGTCCGTGAGAAGACCAAGCAGCACCGTGACCTCCTCAATGCCGTACGCCGCCACGAAGGCGTGCGCTAATCCTTCCCCCAATCCTCTACGCATTTGGAATCATTCAGTCAGGTAATCAATGAGGTGATCCCCGTCTCGGCTTGGATCGCCCTCTCTATATCGGGCCTTCTGCTCGTCGTCTCGGGCTTCATGTCCTCCTCCGAAGTCGCTTTCTTCTCGCTCTCTCCCTCCGATATCGACACGATCAAGGAGGAGGAGCATCCTGCGGATCAAGGCCTCGTAGAGCTGCTCAAGGATTCGGAGCGCCTACTGGCGACGATCCTCATCGGCAATAATCTGGTCAACGTGGCTATCGTCATCTTGACCGGCTATGCCTTTGCGCAGATCTTCGACTTCACGCATGCTCCCGCCCTGGGCTTCATCTTCCAGACGGTCATCCTGACGCTCCTCTTGCTGCTCTTCGGTGAGATCATCCCGAAGGTCTACGCCCAAGCACACCCCCTCGCTTTCAGCCGCTTCTCCTCAGGGAAGATGGCGCTGATCTCGCGCATCCTCTATCCGTTCTCCTCCTTCCTCATGCGCTCGACGAGCATGCTCACGCGTCGCATGCAGCCCAAGCGCTATGACCTCTCCGTGGACGACCTCTCGCAGGCCGTCGACCTTCTCGAGGGACACGAGCCCGAGGAGAAGGAGCTCTTCGAGGATATCATCAACTTCCACAACAAGACCGCCTCGGAGATCATGGTGCCCCGTGTGGACATGGTCGATATCGATGTGGCGTGGGACTTCCATCGTATGCTCCACTTCGCCCTCGACTCGGGCTACTCACGTATCCCCGTCTACGAGGGATCGGAGGACAATATCCGCGGTATCCTCTACCTCAAGGACCTCATTCCCTACAAGGAGCAGGAGGCGGACTTCGACTGGACGAAGCTCATCCGTGACGCGCTCTTCATCCCCGAGAACAAGCCTCTGGATGACCTCCTCGAGGAGTTCCGCAGTACGAAGAAGCACATCGCCGTCGTCGTCGACGAGTACGGCGGTACGAGCGGTATCGTCACCATGGAGGACCTCCTCGAGGAGATCGTCGGGGAGATCTCGGACGAATATGACGAGGAGGAGCTACCCTACAAGCGCCTACCCGACGGGAGCTATCTCTTCGATGGGGGTACGCCGCTGACGGACGTCCTGCGTGCGCTCGACCTCGAGCAAGGCACCTTCGGCAAGGCCGAGGAGCAAGTCGATACCCTCGGTGGGCTCGTCCTCGAGCTCAAGCAAGACCTACCCCGCAAGGGCGATCTGGTCACGGCTGGCGAGTGGAGCTTCCGAGTCACGAGCTTGGAGAAGTTCCGCATCACCGAGGTCCAAGTCATTCCCCCTCCAGCGGACGACACGACATCGGGTACAGTATGACGCTGGAGCACATAGAAGGGTTACCCTCTGGGGTAGCCCTTTGTCTTGGTCACTTCCCCGTAGTGGGGCGACGGGAGCGCCGTAGCAGCGAAGAGGCTGCTGTGGGCACTATCCTCTGTGACCTCTTCGGCTGTGCTACACCGCCCCAGCGGGAGCATGACGCTACGGGGCGGCCGTTCCTCCCCAGTGCGCCCGAGCAGAGCGTGAGTATCTCGCATGCCGAGGGCCACGCGGCTGTGCTTCTCACGCCCTCCACGCTCCGTCCCGGGGTGGATATAGAGACCTACCGCCCGCAGCTCCGTGCCGTAGCCTCGCGCTACCTGACGGAGAGCGAATGGGCTCTGCTTGAGCATAGCGCTCCCTCCCTCTCGGAGCTTCAGCTCCGCACCCTCCTGTGGTCAGCGAAGGAGACTGCCTTTAAGATCTTCGGCCCGCCCGATGCCTCGCTCCATGGCTTCACGCTGGAGCGTATAGACCCCGCCTCGCAGGAGCTTCGCCTCGGCTACGCTCGTGAGGCTACCTCGCTCACGGTGCACTACACACTGCGCCCTGACTACCTCTTCACCTTCGGCTGGCATGAGGCTTAGTCTACCGCCCGCCCATCACACTGATATTACTTAACCACTCAATATCGTATCAATGACTATGCGTAAAACCCTACTTGCGCTCCTCATCGCCCTCGGCGTCGGCTCCATCGCACGTGCCGACGAGGGTATGTGGCTCCTGGAGCAGCTCTCCAAGAAGTACCCTGAGCTCGTCAAGCGCGGGCTCTCGATGAAGGAGTACGATCTCTACAACCCCAACGGCACCTCGCTCAAGGATGCTGTCGTCAGCTTCGACGGTGGCTGTACGGGTGAGATCATCTCGTCGCAGGGGCTCGTCCTGACGAACCACCACTGCGGCTATGACGCGATCCAGAAGCTCAGCAGTGTCGAGCACAACTACCTCGAGAACGGCTTCTGGGCGCAGAGCTTCGCCGAAGAGCTCCCCGCTAAGGGCGTCGTCGTGACCTTCATCGACAAGATCGAGGACGTCACGGCCTTCGTACAGGCAGAGCTCAAGAAGGTGCGTAAGGGCACGGGTATGGAGTACCTCTCGCCCGCCTTCCTTCGCTCGGTAGCTCGCAAGCGTGTCGGTGACAACTTCCTCAAGGATCACCCAGGCACGGAGGTCGAGATCCGTCCCTTCTACAATGGGAACAAGTACCTCATGTTCACCAAGAAGGTCTACTCCGACATCCGCTTCGTCGGTGCACCTCCCAGCGCTATCGGGAAGTTCGGTGCCGACACGGACAACTGGAAGTACCCCCGTCACGCTGGTGATATCTCCATCTTCCGCATCTACGCTGATGCCAACGGCAACCCTGCTCCCTACTCGGAGAGCAACGTGCCTCTGAAGCCCAAGCGCTGGTTCAACATCTCTACCGATGGCGTGCAGCGTGATGACTTCGCTATGATTATGGGCTTCCCTGGCCGTACCAACCACTTCTTCCTCCCCTCCGAAGTAGAGGAATGGAAGACTATCGACAATGATATCCGCATCCGCATGCGCAGCATCCGTCAGGAGGTCATGCTCAAGGATATGCTTGCCGACCCCAAGGTGAACATCATGTACGCCGCTAAGTACGCCCGCTCGCAGAACGCCTACAAGCGTGCTATCGGTGCGAACTTCGGTATCGAGAAGAATAACATCAAGGCTATCAAGCAGCAGGAGATGGAGTCCCTCTTCCGTTCACTAAAGGAGAAGACTCCTAATTTCTACAAGCCTTACGCTGATGCTGTCTCCACGATCGACCGTGCTATCGAGGGCCGTCGTGACCTGCGTCGCCAGTTCTGGTACCTTGACGAAGGGCTGTGGCAGGCTATCGAAGCTACGCGCGCCCCTGGTGCTGATGATCCGCTGACCGCTACGGACAAGGCCTTCACTGCCTACAACAACAAGGACTACCTCCCCTCGCTCGACGCTAAGATCGCTAAGGCTGAGCTCGCTGAATACACGCGTCAGATCGACCGCAAGGACTGGCCCACGGCTATCGCTGAGGGTATCGATAAGTTCGGCTCGGTAGATGCTTACGTCGATGCGATGTTCGCTCAGTCGACCTTCACCACGCCCGAGGGCTTCGAGGCCTTCAAGAAGCTGAGTGCCAAGGAGCAGCAGGCTGTCCTCTCCTCCGACCTGATGTCGCGCTTCGCTGCCTCTGTTCGCACCAAGCGCGAGCAGCTGACGAAGGATCTCCGTGCCTTTGACAACCCCATTGATCTGGCTCGTCGTACCTACGTCGGTGGCATCATCGCTCAGCGTGGTACGGACAACCTCTGGCCCGATGCCAATAGCACGCTGCGCTTCACCTATGGTCAGGTCCGTGGCTACTCGCCCGTCGATGGCGTCGAGTATCAGGTGCCTACGACCCTGCGTGGTGTGATGGAGAAGGAAGACCCCACCTCATGGGAGTTCGCTGTCCCCGCTCGTCTCAAGGAGATCTACCAGAAGCAGCTCTACGGCGAAGGCAAGCGCTGGGCAGCAAAGAAGGCTGACGGCACGTATGAGATGCCTGTCAACTTCGCTGCTACGACCCACACCACGGGCGGTAACTCCGGTAGCCCCGTCTTCAATAAGTACGGCGACCTGATCGGTATCAACTTCGACCGCAACTGGGAAGGTGTCGGTGGTGACATCCAGTACCTGCCCTCCTACCAGCGTAGCATCATCTGCGATATCCGCTACGTCCTCCTGCTCATCGACCAGCTCGGTGAGTGCCCCCGCCTCATCCAGGAGCTGTCGCTCGTCTCACGCCGATGAATACCCAGAGCCCCAAGCGTCCGCACCTCGTCGTCCTCTCGGGGGCGGGGATGAGTGCCGAGAGCGGCCTGTCGACCTTCCGCGATAGCGATGGTCTGTGGGCGGGGCATGACGTCCAAGAGGTCGCCAGCATCGAAGGCTGGTACCGCGATCCCCAGTGCGTGCTGGACTTCTACAACCAGCGCCGTCGGGAGTTCGTCGGAGCAGAGCCCAACGAAGGGCACCGTCTGCTCTCCCGCCTCGAGGAGTACTATCGTGTGACGATCGTCACGCAGAACGTCGACGACCTGCACGAGCGTGCGGGTAGTAGCCGTGTCATCCACCTCCATGGGGAGCTGATGAAGAACCGCTCCGTGCGTGATCCCTTCACCACCTACCCTGCCGAGGGAGCGACACGTGAGCTCCATGTCGGGGACTTAGCGCCCGATGGCACGCAGCTCCGCCCCTTCATCGTCTGGTTTGGCGAAGAGGTACCAGAGATGATCCCTGCTATCGAAGCCACCGAAGAGGCCGATCTCTTCCTCGTCATCGGCACGTCGCTGGAGGTCTATCCTGCAGCGGGACTGCTGGGCTATGTCCCAGCGAAGGCGCCCGTCTACTGCATCGACCCGAAGCCCGTGCATAGTGGCTACCGCCCCGACCTCATCCATATCCAGGCGGGAGCTGTGGCAGGTATGCGCGACCTCTATACGCGCTTGACCGAAGGCCGCTAATGCCCCTCTGCTGAGCTTCCTCACCGAAGCTCACACCTCGATCCTATGAAGGCTGTCCGCACCCTTCCCTTGTGGAAGCGTGCGGACAGCCTCTTTTTCTGCCTGCTCCTCACGGCCTTGATGCTCCGAAGCACTACTCCTTGGCACTCTCTTTCGCCCGAGAAAACTTCCGCTCCACCGCAGCCCAAAACCACGAAGGTCTACACCTATTCTTCTATCTTGGTGCGTGGTCCTAAGATCCACGCACGTAGCTCAAAGGATTTTCCCACGTAGTCCTAAAATCCACGTACGTAGACCGAGAAAATCTCCCGCACTTCGCCCCAAATACCGTGCGAAAAACGAGTGAGTGCCTCTACTCCTTCGTGCCTTTCCCTCTGCATGTTTTTAATCGAATATCTCCTTGATTAAGGCATAATCTAATAGTACGTAATCGTAGAAATAGCCCCCCCCGCAGGATGCGGAGAAGGTGATGGTGTGAGTGGTGGCTGAAGAGTGGGTGATTACTCCTCCCTTCATGCAACTGCCTCGCTCGAGCTTTATTGTTATATTTGTGCTTGTGAGTGGATTAGGCGTTTGCTCATGATTTTATTTCTCGGTCAGCTATCCCTGGAGCTAGCTTAACGATGGAATAGCTTCTATATCGACTATAACCAGTATCTAAAAGTATAGCATAAATGAGCGCAAAGTTCTTTAACAATGAGTCGGGCAATACTCTCTTCGATAAGCTCAAAGGGATTGCCTCGACGATGGTGACTTTCAGCCGCTTCTGGGCTGTGTCAGGTTTCTTCCGCTCGTCGGGCTATTTCAAGCTCCGCCGTGAGCTGGGAGATGTCCCTGAAATCAAGATTCTGGTAGGGATTAATGTAGATGGCCTCTTCCGTCGACACAATAAGGCGCTCCTCTTCACGGTTGATGAAAAGGAGGCTCGCAAAGTCTATGAGCAAGACTTCAAGCAGGATGTGCTCGAGGCGGACTATAGTGCTGAGGTGGAAGAGGGAATTCTGCAGATGTATGACGACTTGGTGTCAGGGCGTCTTCAGATGCGTATCCATGCGACTAAGACGCTCCATGCGAAGTTCTACCTCTGCCTACCGACCGAGTATAATGAGCATTCGGATGGTTGGGTCATTATGGGATCTTCCAATATCTCCGAAGCAGGTCTTGGGATCACCCGCCCCCCACGCTATGAGTTGAATATCGCTATCAAGGAGCCTGATGATGTGAACTACTGCGTTGAGGAGTTTGAGCATCTCTGGGAGCAGGGAGTGCCTCTCTCAGCCGAGGATATAGAGCAGTACCGCCAAGCGACCTATTTAGGAGAGCAACCTACCCCCTATGAGCTGTATATCAAGATGCTTATAGATACCTTCGGAGAGCAGGTAGAGGATGACTTTACACTCGAGCTACCAGAGGGATATAAGGATCTGAAGTACCAGAAAGATGCGGTCATCCAAGGATATCAGATGCTCCTACAGCACGATGGGCTTTTCCTCTCCGACGTCGTCGGTCTAGGCAAGACGATGATTGCTACGATGATAGCAAAGCGATTCATCGAGGCGAATGGGCGCCATACGCGTATATTGGTGGTCTATCCACCCGCTTTACAGCGAAACTGGGAGGAGACTTTTGCGAAGTTTGGGATAGCTAAATATGCCCAGTTTGTCTCCAGTGGAAGCCTTTCGAAAGTTGTCGATGGAGGAGGACGCTATCGTGATAAAGAGGACTTCTCTCTAGTAATTGTCGATGAGGCACATAGCTTCCGCAACGATGATACGGGGCGCTATGATGCTCTGCAGCGTATCTGTAAGTCGCCGTGCAATGAGCCTGGATTACTTGGTTGTACAAGCAAGAAGGTGATGCTTCTCTCAGCTACTCCCTTGAATAATCAGCCTAGTGATTTGCTGAATCAACTCCTGCTTTTCCAGAATAGTCAGACGTGTACGATCGATGGTATTCCGAATCTCCGATCCTTCTTTGCTCCCTATATAGAGCGGTATCAGGAGCTGATGCGAGAGCGTGATGTGCGTGATGTTGCTTCGGAGGTAGATGAACTCTATGAGGAACTGCGTAGTCGTGTGATTGATAAGGTGACTATCCGTCGTACGCGCACCAATATCCTTAATGACCCTGATTACAAGTCGGATATTGATGCGCAGGGGATTGTCTTCCCACGTATATGCGCGCCTGTGGACTTGGTCTATGAAATGGATGAAGATACGAGTGCACGCTTCTATCATACGCTACTGCAGCTTACTGACGGTCGCTCCGAGGAAAATCCAGAAGGGACGGGGCTCTACTATGCGCGCTATCGTGCTGTGGAGTTCCTCAAGCCAGACTTCTCTCGAGGCTATCAGAATGCCGAGCAGATAGCCCGAACTCTGGCAGGTATCTACCGTGTCCATATGGTTAAGCGTCTGGAGAGTAGCTTCTATGCCTTCAAGAAGTCCCTACATACCCTGCTCCAGATCACTACAGATATGCTTGGTATGCTCGATGCTGATAAGGTAATTATCGCACCGGACTTGAAGGTCAAAGATCTGCAAGAGAAGGGGTGGGACTTGGATGAAATCATCGAATATGCTGCACAGAAGGGGTATGCCCCTGATGATATCTGCTTCCCAGAGGAGGCGTTTACTCCTGAGTTTAGGGAGATGCTGGAGCACGACAAAGTGCTCTTAGAGTCGCTCGTGGAAGACTGGGAGCAGGAGACGGATGACCCTAAGCTGGATCTCTTAGTGACGAAGATGCAGTGTGACTTCTTTGCCTCCGAACTCAATCCTTCAGGTAAGTTAGTGCTCTTCTCTGAGAGTGTCGATACACTGAATTATCTCTATCGTGAGCTGTCTCAGAAACTAAGCCGAGAGGATATCTTGGTCGTGACTTCCCAGAATCGCAAGCAGTATGAGCAGACGATACGTGAGAACTTTGATGCCAATTATCCTGGGGATAAAGGGAAGTATCAGATCCTGCTTACTTCAGATGTCTTGGCTGAAGGTGTCAATCTCCATCGCTCTAATGTCATCGTCAACTATGACTCTCCGTGGAATGCGACTCGTCTGATGCAGCGTATTGGTCGTGTCAATCGTATTGGTTCGGTAGCTCCCGAGATACATAATTATATGTTCTACCCTTCGAGACAAGGCAACCGAGAGATTAATCTTTATAGCAATGCTTTGATTAAGCTGCAGGGCTTCCATTCTGCCTTTGGTGAAGATGCTCAGATCTTCTCCCGTGAGGAAATTGTCAAGGAGTTCCAGCTCTTTGATAGTCAGATCCAGGATGCTATCGATCGAAGACTCTCCCTACTACGAGAGGTGCGCGAGCTCTATCAGAAGAATAGAGGGCTATACCGTAAGATCAAAGAGCTACCTCGTAAGAGCCGAGTCTTGCGTCGTTCCTCTGAGCACGCAGGTCGCTCTGTGGTCTTTGTTTCCTCCAATGTTAAGACCGAATACTACTTGGTCGAAGGTAACGGAGAGGCTAAGCCGATTGACTTCCTGGAGGCTGCACAGCTCTTCTATGCGACTCCCGATGAGACTGGGAGCCCTATTCCTCCTGATAGTAGCCACTACGCCCAGGTGCGTCGAGCGCTGGAGACCTATGAGACCGAGCATGTAGAAGCGACGGATACAAGCCGTGTTAGTCGCCAAGACTTGGATAGCAAAGCGGCCACAGCTCTGGCTTTCCTCCGACGCCTAAAGCAGACCTTTACGGATAATTATATCCTGTGTGAGCAATGCGATCAGCTTGTTCATAGCATCGAGGAGGGTATCTATTCGCAGCTCTCCCGCGAGATTAATAAGCAGGCCAAGCCCTATAAAAACGATCGAGAACTACTGCGCCAGGCTGAGCGCGAGCTCTCGTGTCAGATAGCTC
>ENA-OWLM01000562-OWLM01000562.1-metagenome-genome-assembly--contig:-NODE-562-length-14342-cov-3.607615_pt1 | contig 14342 bp, 11 predicted proteins | sample MGYA00245349_ERZ651102 | MGnify/ENA primary metagenome ERZ651102 (study PRJEB26857, sample SAMEA4031759) | metagenome | biome: human; feature: oral; material: saliva | place: Philippines | collected 2014... | reverse complement strand
TCTCCGAGTTTCTCAAGCGCTCGCCCCTGCAGGGCAAGCTGCTGAAGAAGCGGATCCAGCGCTGGAGCGAGCAGCTCGGCGAGGAGATGCGCCACAAGCCGGTGCCGGTGGCCCTGGAGCGAGAGTACCTGCTCTATCAGACGCATCGCCAGTTGCCCCTGCCGGAGCTGGTGGGGCGGCTGCCGACCCTGCTGGAGGCCCTGGAGCAGCACAGCCCCTTCGCCGGGGACGCCCGCAGCCTGGTGCGCCAGATAATGGCCCAGCCCACCGAGAGCCTGCGCCAGCTCTTCATCGAGAAGTGGCGCGCCAGCCTGGTGGGCAGCCTGCTGCAGTTGCAGCAGCAGATCGCCGAGGCAGAGCGGGAGAAGCAGCGCCAGGAGATAGAGGATCAGCTGCTGGCGAACCGGACTCTGGCCGATGCTCTGGATCCGCACCAGATCTCGGCGGGCGGCCTCTGGGATCTGGCCCAGGGCAGCTGGCACAAGCGCAGCCTGGTGCTGGTGAAGCAGTACGCCCGCATGTTGCAGCAGGAGCCCCTGCTGGCGGAGATCGCCGCCCTGCTGGGGCGCAGCGAGCGGGAGCAGCGCAGCGAGGACAGGACGCAGCCGCCGGTCCCCGTCCATGAGCTGGAAGAGGTGCAGAGCGACGACGTGCCGGACGATCTGGTGGGGGTGCACCCGGCCAGCGATCTGATGCGGTTGCTGCCGAGCGAGGCGGTGATGCTGGCGCTGCCGGAGCTGGAGCTGGAGTTCTATCGCCGCTATCTGGAGCGGCGCCTGCTGAGCTACCAGTCCAGGGGCACCCTGCCGCGGCAGCGCCTGATGCTGCGATCCCCCGAGCAGGGGGGGCAGGAGGTGCAGCCCCGCGGTCCCTTCATCGTCTGCGTCGATACCTCGGGCTCCATGGGGGGCTACCCCGAGGAGTGCGCCAAGGCGCTGTTCCTGGCCCTGCTCAAGGTGGCGATGGACGAGAAGCGCGGCTGTTATCTGATGCTCTTCTCCACCGAGGTGGCGACCCTGGAGATCACCGCCGACACCGGGTTGGATAAGGCGGAGCGCTTCCTCTCCATGAGTTTCCACGGCGGCACCGATCTGGTGCCCTGCCTCGAGCAGGCGCTGATCCAGCTGGAGCAGCCGGCTTTTGCCAAGGCCGACGTGCTGGTGGTCTCCGACTTCATCGCCCAGAGCCTGCCCCACGACCTGCTGGCGCGGATGAACCAGCGGCGGGCGCAGCAGACCCGCTTCCACGCCGTGGCCATGTCCCGCCACGCCAAGGCGGCCATCCTGCGGGTGTTCGACAACAGCTGGCTACTCGACTGCGGCCTGCGCGGTCGCCTGCTGCGCCGCTGGCAGCGCAGCTGACACGCGCCGTGCCGGCAGACTGGCCAGCACCACCCCGACACACAAGAGGCCAAGCGCCAGCCACACCGGCGGCGTGACGGTTTCCCCCAGCAGCCACCAGGCCAGCATGGCCGCCATTACGGGCGTGAGGGAGCCCAGCGCCGAGCTCACCTCGGCGCCCAGGGTGCGGATGGCATGGGCGTAACAGAGCGCCGCCAGCAAGCCGGCGCCTATCCCTTGCAGCAGGCCCTGCCACAGCCAGACGCTGGCATGGCTCACGGTGGGCAAGGGGCTCCACAGGAGTGTCGGCAACAGCAACAGGGCCGAGGGCACCGCCACCAGCGCGGCGGCATCCAGCGCCGCCAGCCCGCTGCGTCTGACCGCCAGCGTAAACAGGGCCCACAGCAGGGCCGCCCCCAGAAAGCAGAGTTGTCCCTGCCATAATCCCGGTTTTCCGCCCAGCAACAGGATGACGGTGGCCAGGGCGATGAGGGCGAGCCCCCAGCGTCGCTGCACGGGGCAGGGGGAGCGCCACAGCAGCAAGCCCAGCAGGCTGACCATGAGGGGCACAGTGCCCGGGATCAGGGCGCTGCCCTGCGCCACGGGGGCCAGCTGCATGCCGGTGGCGCCGAGCCAGAAGAAGGGCAGACCGGCCCCCGCCAGCATGGCCAGTTGCCAGCGCAGGGGCGTGCGGCGCAGGCGGATACGGTGACGCCAGTAATAGGGGAGGAGCAGCAGGGCCGGGATGCCAAAGCGCAGCAGCGCCAGCGCCTGTGGCGGCAGCTTCTCCTCGGCGCCCAGGCGCAGGGAGAGAAAGAAACCGGACCAGAGCAGCACGGTAGCGAGGGCTGCGGCCCAGCCGCTGCAACGGGGTGATGGTGTGAATGACATCGGGCTCCCTCCATGGTGTGTCCCGGGTCATTATCCCGCCAGGGGGGAGGGTGTTGCAGGGCAAACTGTTTGAGAAATCCGGGGGTAATTGCTAGTTTCAGCCAATCCAAAAGGGATTTTTACCGGATATCACCAAGATGCTCGACAGGATTGATTTACATCTGCTGCGCTTGCTGCAACAGGATGGGCGCCTCACGACCGTGGAGCTGGCGGAGCAGGTCGGCTTGTCTGCCTCCCCCTGTGCCCGGCGCCTGAAGCGGCTGGAGGGGGAGGGCCATATACGGGGGTATCGCGCCGTGCTGGCGCGGGAGAAGCTCGGGCTTGGCATCACCATCTTCGTCAACGTGCGGCTCAGTCAGCACAGGGAGCCGCTGGTGGAGGCCTTCGAGCAGGCGGTGGCGGCCATGGCGGAGGTGATCAGCTGTCACACCGTCTCCGGCAACTACGACTACCTGCTGGAGGTGGTGGTGTCCGACCTGCCCGCCTACGAGCAGTGGATCCGGCGGTTGCAGTCCCAGGACATGGTCAACGACATCAGCAGCCACTTCGCCATTCGCGCGGTCAAGGTGATGGGGCCGCTCCCCATTTGACCCTCTTCAGGTGTTGGGCCTGTGGTAGAGACCCCGCTCGTTGACCTGTTCCTGGTCCAGCAATGGCTGACCGCTCGGGTGGGCGATGTGGAAGCCGTGCTTGGTGCCGCGCTTGACCCGGTACATGGCCTGGTCGGCCCGGGCCAGGGCCGTGCTGAAATCGTCCTGGGGCCGGATGGCGGCGATCCCCATGCTCAGCCCCACCGAGGCGTCACCGTTGGGCAGCTCGAATGGCGTGGCGATGGCGTCGATGCACTGGCGGGCGAGGTGACTGGTTCTGGGATCGTCGCTCGGCCAGGGCAGCAACAGCACGAATTCGTCCCCGCCGATCCGGCCGAGCCTCACCTCCTCGCCGCAGCAATGGCGAAGGCGCTGGGCGAGGGCAATCAGCAGTTCGTCGCCGGCGCGGTGACCCAGGTTGTCGTTGACCAGCTTGAAGTCGTCCAGATCGATGAAGCAGATGGCCTGATGCTCGCCGGGGAACTGGCGGTGCAGGGCCGTGCGGTTGAGCAGGTTGGTGAGGGGATCCCGGTGGGCGAGCTGGGCAAGCTGCTGCTCGTACTCCTTCTCGTGGGTGATGTCGATGTGGGTGCCCATCACCCGGACGGGGTTGCCCTGCTCATCCCGCTCCACCACCCGGCCCCGGTCCAGTACCCAGGTGGTCTTGCCATCCTTGGCGATCATCCGGTGCATCGCCTGATAAAACGGGCTCTTGCCCGCCAGGTGATCGAAGAAGGCCTGCAGCACCTGTTCCCTGTCCTCCGGGTGCAGGTGTTCGCGCCAGACGTCGAAGTGGGCCGACAGCTCCTTGGGCTGATAGCCGAGCATGGAGCCCCAGCGCCGGTTGAAGATGATGAGTTTGCCGGTGGGCACATGGTTCTGCCAGATGCACAGGCCGGTGCCATCCATGGCGGCATCCAGCTTCTCCCGCGCGTCGTCGGCGATGCGCTTGAGGCGTTCGTTTTCCAGCAACAACCTGTCGTAAGCCTCCCGCAGCTCCTCGTAGGTCATTCCCCATCCCTTCCCAGTTTGAAAGCCTATATAGTCGATGCAGACTTTCCTTCTGTAAAGAAGGAGATAGCCGGGGGAGGGCGTCGGGGGCGATGAAGGCCTCCGGGCTGTGGCGACTGTGCGGCCGGGGGGCAGGAGGGATATGATTGGAGCGATGAACGCGGCATCCTGGCCGGCGAACGGGGGGAGTGAATCTGCATGAAGAGTCTGATGGGATTGAGCCTGCTGCTGTGGCTGGGGATGACCCCTGCCCTGGCGCAGCCCTCGGGGCTCTCCGGGCCCGAGCTGCTGCATGAATTGCAGCAGCTGGAAGACTCGTCGCTGCCCGTCCAGCACTTTCGCGAGCGCGTCGCCGCCCTGGCCGCCGCAGAAGCACAATATCCGCCCGAGGTGCAGGGGCGCCTCGTTCGTCTGCAGTGCTGGGCCCAGCCGAGCGAGCGGGACGACGACTTCCGGCGCGCCGTGGCATTTGCCGAGCAGGGGCTGGCCGAGGCCAGAGCCCGCAAGGACAGGGTCACGGAGGCGGGCCTGCTCGCCTGTCGCGGCTATCACCGCCAGCTGCTTGGCAACATGGTCGAGGCCAGAGAGGATTACGACGCGGCCCTGACCCTGGCCCGCCGGCTGGGGGATGAGCGTCAGCGGGCCGACACCCTCAACCTGCGGGGAGAGATGTACGCCTATCAGGGAGAGCTGGCCGAGGGGCTGATGGATCTCATCGATGCCCACCGCCGCTACGAGTCCCTCGGACTGGAGGCCAAGGGGCGCGTGGTGCTGACCCGGATCGCCAACACCTACCGCAGGATGGGCTTCTACGAGCGGGCCGAGAGCTACTTCAAGGATCTGGAGCACGACTACCGGCAGCTCGAAGACGAGGAGCATCTGGTGGACATCCACAGCCAGCAGGGGCTCCTCTATATGGAGACGGAAGAGTACGGCAAGGCGCTGCCCCTGATGGCGGAGGCGGAACGCTACTACCTGGGGCAGCAGCAGGAGGCCATGCTGGCCTGGACCCGGATCGAGATGGCCACCATCCTGCTCAAGCAGGGCAAGACACCGCAGGCCAAGACCAAGCTGGCAGAGGCCGCCGCTCTGCTGCACCAGAGGGAAGGGGCCGATAGCGTGACCCTGGGCCACTGGCACATCGTCATGGCCATGGCCCTGGAGGCCGAAGGCAAGCTGGCCGAGGCCCTGCAACACCTCGGGAAGGCGGAACCCGTCTTCACCCGGGAGCAGAACCTGCGTTTTCTCGCCCGGGTGCATGAGGTGCGTGCCCGGGTGCTGGAGCGCCAGGGGCACATCCAGGCGGCGCTGACCAGTCTCAAGAGCTTCGTCCAGACCCGTCATGCCCTCGAGCAGCGGCTGCGGGAGCAACGCACCCTGCAGATGCGCTTCGAGTTCGATCTCTCCCGCAAGGAGCTGGAGAACCAGACCCTGAGAGCGAGCCAGCAGTTGCAGGCCGAGAAGCTCAAGCAGTTGCAGGAGCGGCGCTACTGGCAATATCTGGTGTTGTTCCTGCTGCTGCTGGTGATGGGCATTCTGGTGGTGCACCAGCGTGGACGGACCCGCAAGATGCAGCGCCTCGCCATGACGGACGAGTTGACGGGCATCCACAACCGGCGCCAGATCCAGGCCAAGGGGCGCAAGTGGTTTATCCAGGCGCGGGAGGAGGGCAAGCCCCTGTGCGTGCTGCTGCTGGACATCGACCACTTCAAGCGTGTCAATGACACTCTTGGCCACCACGTCGGGGACAGGGTGCTGACCGCCGTGGCCCAGTGCATCGAGTCTCAGCTGCGCAGCCTGGACAGGGTGGGGCGCAACGGCGGCGAGGAGTTTCTGGTGCTGCTGCCGGACACCCGTCTCGACGAGGCCGCCGAGGTGGCGGAGCGGATCCGCCAGGAGGTCGCCCGTCTCGCCATCGAGGAGGTGCCGGCGGATCACCCCATCCGCATCAGCATCGGCTGCGCCGAGTTCAAGCGCGAGGATGACAACCTGGGCGAACTGATCCGCCGCGCCGACGAAGCCATGTACGAGGCCAAGCTGGCGGGCCGCAACCGGGTGATGAGGGCGTCGTGATCCCGCCCGGGCCGGCGCCGTCGATGCCGGGCTGGGTATTTTTCACTCGCGCGGGTATAATGCCGCGCAATTTTGCTTTGGCTCAGGCGAGAAGACCCATGTAACGCAACCCTCTTCCTTGTTTCCACCGGCCGGTCCCTGACCCGCCCGCGTGGCGCTGTTGCCTGCATGGGCGCCCTGATCCCGAGGTGCTGTCCCGCATTTATTCCCACGGTGGCCCGTGCCGCCGCTCAATAGAAGAACGTCGAATTATGTCAGCTGAATTTCTGAGTGAAGTCTCCAAGAGACGCACTTTTGCGATCATCTCGCACCCGGATGCGGGTAAAACCACCATCACCGAAAAGGTCCTGCTGTTCGGACAGGCCATTCAGCGCGCCGGTACCGTCAAGGGCCGTGGCTCGGGCCAGCACGCCAAGTCCGACTGGATGGAGATGGAGAAGCAGCGCGGTATCTCCATCACCACCTCCGTGATGCAGTTCCCCTACGCCGACTGCCTGGTCAACCTGCTCGATACCCCGGGTCACGAGGACTTCTCCGAAGATACCTACCGTACCCTGACGGCGGTCGACTGCTGCCTGATGGTCATCGACGCCGCCAAGGGTGTTGAAGACCGGACCCGCAAGCTGATGGAAGTGACCCGGCTGCGGGACACCCCCATCCTCACCTTCATGAACAAGCTGGACCGCGAAGTGCGCGATCCCATGGAGGTCATGGACGAGGTGGAGCGCGAGCTCAACATCATGTGCGCCCCCATCACCTGGCCCATCGGCTGCGGCAAGTCCTTCAAGGGGGTCTACCACCTCTACAAGGACGAGACCTATCTGTATCAGAGCGGTCAGGGCCACACCATCCAGGAGAAGCGGGTGGTTAAGGGGCTGAACAACCCCGAGCTGGACGCCGCCATCGGCGAGGATCTGGCAGCCCAGCTGCGCGGCGAACTGGAGCTGGTGCAGGGCGCCTCCCCGGAGTTCGATCACGACGCCTTCATCGCCGGCGAGATGACCCCGGTCTTCTTCGGGACCGCACTCGGCAACTTCGGTGTCGACCACATGCTGGACGGCCTGACCGACTGGGCGCCGGCCCCCATGCCGCGCAAGGCCGAGAGCCGCGAAGTGGTGGCGACCGAGGAGAAGTTCTCCGGCTTCGTGTTCAAGATCCAGGCGAACATGGACCCGAAACACCGCGACCGTATCGCCTTTATGCGTATCGTGTCAGGCACTTACAGCAAGGGCATGAAGATGCGCCACGTGCGTATCGGCAAGGACGTGAACATCTCCGACGCCGTGACCTTCATGGCCGGTGACCGTGAGCAGGCGGTTGAGGCCTGTGCTGGCGATATCATCGGCCTGCACAACCACGGCACCATCCAGATCGGCGACACCTTCACCCAGGGCGAGGATCTGAAGTTCACCGGCATCCCGAACTTCGCACCGGAACTGTTCCGCCGCATCCGCCTGCGCGACCCCCTCAAGCAGAAACAGCTGCTCAAGGGGCTGGTGCAGCTCTCCGAAGAGGGCGCGGTGCAGGTGTTCCGTCCGCTCATTAGCAACGATCTCATCGTCGGTGCGGTCGGTGTGCTGCAGTTCGACGTGGTGGTCTCGCGCCTCAAGAGCGAGTACAACGTCGAGGCCATCTACGAGGCGGTCAACGTCGCCACCGCCCGCTGGGTGGAAGGGACCGACGTCAAGAAGTTCGAGGAGTTCAAGCGCAAGAACGAGGTCAACCTGGCCCTGGATGGCGGTGACAACCTCACCTACATCGCACCGACCATGGTCAACCTGCGCCTGGCCCAAGAGCGGCACGCCGACGTCCAGTTCCGCCAGACCCGCGAACACTGATCACCCCGCCCGCGCCCAGCGGGTAGCTGATGACCAGAGAGACCCCGCTTCGGCGGGGTTTTTTGTTATGGGGCGTTTCCTGGGAGGGGGCGGCGATCCCTATCCGGGGCTTGATGGTTGAATAAAAACAAAGGATAAGTGATTTAAATTTCATTCATGGAGAGGAACATGTCCGTCATCCAACCCGTAGAGGCGCAGTTTGCCGCCTACAATGCCCACGACCTCGACGCCTTCGTGGCCTGCTTCGCACCGGATTTCAGAGGCTATCGCATGCCGACCGAGACGCCGAGCACAGTCGGCAGGGAGGCGCTGCGGGCCTTCTATGGTTCGCATCGCTTCAACAACCCGACACTCAAGGCGGAGCTGATCACCCGAACCCTGCTCGGCAACAAGGTTTTCGATCACGAGCTGATTTATGGCCTCTCTCCGGAACCCATCGAGAGCGTGGCGGTGTTCGAGGTGGAGGACGCCCTTATCAAGACCGCCTGGTTCTATTTCCCCTCCTGAGTGCCCACTCCCGAAGGGAGAGGGCAGACATCCTGTGTCTGCCCGAAACTGGGCGGGATCTTGTTTGCCTCCTTCCCCCTCCTTGCCAGATAAACGGGAGAAGGGGTTGGGATGACGGACAGAGGACGCGCTGACTAGAAGGTGCGCAGCAATCTGGCGGGGTTGCCGGCATAGGTGCCGGGGATAGTGATGTCCCGGGTCACCACGGCGCCGGCACCGATTACGGCCCCCTGACAGATCCGCACCGGCAGAATGGTGGCGTTTGAACCGATGGATACATTGTCCCCGATGTGGGTGCGGCCCCAGCTGGCGGGATCCGGGTCGGGGGCGCCACCTTGAAAGAGGTCATTGGCAAACATGACGCCGTGGCCGATGAAGCAGCGCTCCCCTATGGTCACATGCTCGCAGATGAAGCTGTGGGACTGGATGCGGGTTGCACGCCCGATGGAGACGTTCGACTGTATCTCCACGAAGGGGCCGACAAAGACATCGTCAGCCAGGGTGCAGCCGTAGAGATTGACGGGTTCAACCAGCCTCACCCGTTCGCCGAAGCTGACATCCCGTATGCCGGCAGAGAGCCGTATCGGTTCATTCATATTGCCTCCTTCCCGTCGAGCGCCAGCACCATGCAGATCTCGCAGGCGTCGTGACCGGTGCAGCCAAGGGGCCCCGGCAGGTGCTCGAAGCCCAGGGACTCGTAGAGGCTGGTGGCCTCGCGCAAGACTTCGGTGGTCTCCAGATAGCAGCGCTGATAACCCAGGATGCGGGCCTCGGCCAGGGCCTGCAGCACCAGGCGCCGCCCCAGCCCGAGCCCGCGCAGGGCTGGCAGGAAGTACATCTTCTGCAGCTCGCACACATCCGGTGCCCCCGCCAGCGGCGCTATGCCGCCGCCGCCGAGAATGCTGCCGTCAGGCCCCTCGATCACCCAGTAGCGGCTGCGCTCCCCCTGATAGGTCTCATGGAGGAAGTCGAGATTGGGATCCGCCACCCCGTAGCCCTTGTCGGCGGTGAGGCCGTATTCGGCGGAGACGGCGCGCACCACGGCGGCGATCCGGGGATCGTCGTCGGCCCGGATGGGGCGGATGAGGTAGCCGTGCTGACGGCGGGCGCGGGAGAGGGCGCTGCGATAGAGTCGTATCCCCTCCCAGATCTGCTCGCACTCGGCGGGGGAGAGCTGGGCCAGGGCGCCGGCCATGGTCTCGTCCATCTGCCGGTGCAGCTCCTCGAGCTGTGTCGCGCCCTGTTCTGTGAGGGTGGCCTCTTTGCTGCGCCCGTCCGAGGGGTGGGGCTGCCAGGCGATGAGCCCCCGCTCGGCGAGGCGGGCCAGGGGGCGGCTGGCGTTGGATTTGTCGATGCGAAGGCGCTCGGCCAGCTGCTGGTTGGTGGCGGGACCGTTTTCCAGCTCGATCAGCAGGTGGGCTTCCAGGGGGCTGAGGGCCAGGGAGCCACACTGTTGGGAGAGCATGCCGAGTTCGCGTACCAGTTCCCGTGACAGGGCGCGCAGGGGGCGGGGATCCATGGATGAGTGTCCTTCTGGTGATGTTGGTTGTGATACGCAACCAATATAGTCTTTTGGTTGTTGGTGACAACTATTTTTTCGGTGGGCAGAAGGGGGCGAACGGGCGGAGAAAAATGGGCAGAAAAAAGGGCCCGGGAGGGGGCCCAAACATTGGAAACCCGCGCCGGGGCGCGGATCCCATCCTTGGTCAGTGACGTTGCCCGCCACACCCGCTTAGCCAGCCAGGTGTCGGCTGCGGAGCGGTGTCGGGGCGTGGCTTATACCAGTTCCGCCAGCATGGTGTCGGCATAGGGAGTCAGCGCCTCCCCCTTCTTCACCTTGGTGAGGTAGTCCGGGTTGGCGATGAGCGGGCGACCGATGGCGATGAGATCGAAGCGCTCGGCCTTGATGGCATCGAGCGCGGTCTCGGCGCTGTAGTTGCCCACCCCGACCAGGTGGCCGTCGTAGCGGGCACGCAGGTAGTCGGAGGCGCGGCCGTCCAGGTAGTCGAAGGTGAGGCTGTCATCGAAGATGCCAAGGTGGACATAGGCCAGGGTGCGCTGGTTCAGTTCGGCCAGCAGGTGGTCGAACACGGCGCGATCCCGCGCATCCCCTGCCAGGTGCACGTAGGCGCCGGGGGAGAGGCGAAGGCCGGTGCGATCCCCGCCGATGCGGGCGGCGATGGCATCCACCACCTCCAGGGCGAAGCGGCTCATCTTCTCGGGGCTGCCGCCGTAGCTGTCGGTGCGCAGGTTGCTTGAGTGGTGCAGGAACTGATCGATGAGGTAGCCGTTGGCACCGTGGATCTCCACCCCGTCGAAGCCCGCCTCGATGGCGTTGGCGGCGGCCTGGGCGTAATCCTCGACCAGCTGGGCGATCTCGGCTTCGGTCAGGGCGCGGGGCACCTGGTAGACCAGGTCGCGCATGCGCGGCACAGTGCCCTCATGGGCGACGGCGGAGGGGGCCAGCACCTCGGCATTGTGGAAGAAGGGGTGGGAGAGACGGCCCACGTGCCACAGCTGGGCGAAGATCTTGCCGCCCCTGGCGTGCACGGCGCCGGTTACCTTCTTCCATCCTTCGATCTGCTCGGCGCTGTAGAGCCCCGGTGTGTTGGGGTAGCCCTGGCCGTCCGGACGAATGATGGTCGCTTCGGAGATGATGAGGCCGATGTCGGCGCGGCGGCCGTAGTAGGCGGCCATCTGCTCGGTCGGCACCAGTCCCGGGCCCGCCATGCAGCGGGTGAGGGGAGCCATCATGAAACGGTTCGCGAGGGTGAGAGTGTCGTTGAGACGGTACGGCTGAAACAGGGTATCCATGGTCGTCTGTCCTGAGGGGATGATTCTTGAATGCGCATTCAAGACGTTTTTTGGTTTGTGTGCAAGTCTTTTTTGAGCAAGCATTCAACATGGATTGGACAGGTCTGCTGGGGTAAACTTGCCGCCCTGTTTTTCACCGTCCTGCGGGACCATAGCCAACGGAGACCCCATGCGCACTGCCGAATACGATCGGGCGTTTGTCCTGCGAAGCGCCATGGAGGCGTTTCGCGCCAAAGGGTATGCCAAGACCACCATGCAGGAGCTGGTGGCGGCGACCGGTCTGCACCCGGGCAGCCTCTACGCGGCCTTTGGCAACAAGCGCGGCCTGCTGCTGGCGGCGGTGGATCACTACGTGGAGGAGAAGGGTTCCCTGCGTCGCAGCTGTTTTGCACAGGGGAGTCCGCTGGTCGGGCTGCACGCCTACTTCACCCGGCTGGTGGACGATGCCCTCTGCGGCACCTGCCTGGTGACCCGCACCCTGATGGAGCTGGCGGCACAGGATGAAGAGCTGCACCAGCGCTTCAAGGCCATCTATGGGGAGCTGGAAAGCGACCTGGCCTGGCTGCTGGGCCAGGCGAGCGAGCAGGGGGAGCTGGTGGCCGGGTGCGACGTGCCCACCCTGACCGCCTTCCTGCAGGTCAATATCCAGGGGCTGATCACCTTCGCCCAGTGTCACCCCGATCGCGCCTTGCTGGAGGGGGTCGTCAACCAGGTGATGGCCGCCCTGCCCAGAACGCGCTAACGCGTTATTCTACCGCTCATTTTTCCTCTTCCCCCTTGCCCTTGCGGCGCCCCTCTTCCATCTTGATGGGGGGATCCCGTGGAGGAAGATGAAATGCCCAAAAAGTCCAAGTCACAGGCGATGCTGCTGCACTTCACGTCGCCGCGCCTCTCCATCGAAGAGCGCTTTGCCGCCGGCAAGGCACTGCGTGAACACGTTCCTCGTGAATCCCATTCCCTGTTGCCATCCCCCCATCCGGGACGGGATCCCATTGCCGTGCTCAAGGCTCAGGCCGCCACTCGGGTGCAGTGGCTGGTGCCGGTGCGCCACGCCCGAATGCAAGAGTCCCCCTTCGCCTTCCTGCGGGGGGCGGCGGCCATCATGGCGTCCGATCTGGTGGACACCCCGAGAACCGGGCTCATGGTGCAGGCCTGCGGTGACATGCACGTGGCCAACATCGGCCTCTATGCGAGTGCCGAGCGCAATCTGGTGCTGGCCATCAATGACTTCGACGAGACCCACATCGGACCCTGGGAGTGGGATCTCAAGCGCCTCGCCACGAGCGCCCTGGTGGCGGCGGACTACCTCGGGGCCAGCGCCGCCCGCCAGCGGGAGGCGGCCAGGATGATAGTGAGCGGATACCGCACCCGGATGCGGGAGTACGGCAAGATGGGCTTCATGCATGTCTGGTACGATCGCATCGATCAGGCCTCCGTCCTTCACGCCTTCTCCGAGGATGCCCACCGCAGCGTCGAAGCCGCCTTCGCCAAGGCCAGGGGGCGCAACCACCTGCAGGTGCTCGGCAAGATGACGGATCTGGTGGACGATCAGCACAGGATCCGCGAGCTCCACCCCTTCGTCATCCGTGAAACCCACACCGAGAACGGCGAGCCCATCGACGTGGTGCTCGGCGATCTGCTGGAGGCCTATCTGGCTTCCCTGCCGGCCGACAGGCGCATCCTGCTCAAGCGCTATCGCGTGGTCGACGTGGCCCGCAAGGTGGTCGGGGTCGGCAGCGTGGGCACCCGGTGCTGGGTGATCCTGATGACGGGGGCCGACGACGACGACCCGTTGTTCCTGCAGGTCAAGGAGGCCCAGCCCTCGGTGCTGGCGCCCTATTTCACCTCCGAGGATGACAGCGGCAACCAGGGACAGCGGGTGGTCAGGGGGCAGCGGATGATCCAGGGCTCGCCGGATATCTTCCTCGGCTGGTGCGAGCTGCGGGAACGCCACTACTACGTGCGCCAGCTGCGGGACATGAAGGGGGGCATGGATCTGACCCCAGGCACGGTCAAGCCCCGCCACTTCGTGGAATATTGCCAGCTCTGCGGCTGGGCCCTGGCCCTGGCCCATGCCAAGTCCGGGGATGCGGCGCGGATCGCCGGCTATCTCGGCAAGTCGGACGTGATGGACGAGGCCATCACCGAGTTTGCGGTGGCCTATGGAGAGCGCACCCGGGAGGATCATGGCCGCCTGCTGGCCGCCATCGCCTGTGGCGAACTGGAGGCGGCCAGCGAGGCTCGCTAATCCTTGGGGTATCACGGTATCAGCGGCGGTGCCCCGGGCGCCGCCGCTCCTTTTCCGGTTGCTCCCCTCTATCCCTCTTTGCACTAGGCCCGCCAGGATACCCGCATGCGGTATGCCAGATGCAGTCTGTTGGGCTAACTCGGTTCCTGATTGACCAACCTATTCATCAGCTCTTTTAGCCAGATCAAGGCAGGCTGCTGCGCATGGTGCTTGGTATGCCAGACGCAGGGGGTTACTCCTGATTGACCAACCCCTTCATCAGATCTTTCAGCCAGATCAAGGCAGGCTGCTGCGCATGGCGCTTGGCATGCCAGACGCAGGGGGCTAGTCCGGATTAACCAACTCCCTCATCAGCGCTTTCAGCCAGATCAAGGCCGGCTGCTGCGCATGAACCGGGTGCCAGACACAGTTGAGGTGGTAGTCCGGCACGTCCTCGGGCAGGGGCAGGCTCTTGAGCGGCCAGTGGTGGGCGAGCAGCTCCGCCACCATGCTCGGCAGCACCAGCAGGTGATCGCTCTGGCTCACGATGGCGGCGGCGGACATATAGCTCTGGCTGTTGACCGAGATGGTGCGGCCAAAACCCAGGCTCTTGAGGTAGCGATCCAGGCTCGCCTCCGAGGTGCCCAGCGGCGAGTGAAACACATGGGGCATCGCGATCAGCTGCGCCAGCGTGATGCGCTCCTGCGCCAGGGGCAGGGTGTCGCGCACCAGCCCGGCCAGGGGCTCGGTGAGCCAGGTCTCCTTGCCCAGATACCCCGGCACCTGCATGTACTCGTCGAATCCCAGCACCAGGTCTATCTCGCCGCTCGCCAGCTCTGCCTCCGGCAGGGTGTCGCGCAGGATGCGGATCTCGATGGTGACGCCCGGCGCCAGCCCCCTGAGGCGCTGGATAAGGGGCGGGATCAGCACGCACTCCACGTAGTCCGTGGTGCAGAGCACAAAGCGCCGCTTCGAGTGGCGCGGGTCGAACTCGTCCTCCTCGCTGAGCTGCTGCTCCAGCAGCCGCAGCGCCTGCTGCACCCCTAGGTGC
>ENA-OWLM01000557-OWLM01000557.1-metagenome-genome-assembly--contig:-NODE-557-length-14443-cov-2.651376_pt1 | contig 14443 bp, 9 predicted proteins | sample MGYA00245349_ERZ651102 | MGnify/ENA primary metagenome ERZ651102 (study PRJEB26857, sample SAMEA4031759) | metagenome | biome: human; feature: oral; material: saliva | place: Philippines | collected 2014 | study... | reverse complement strand
GGGCGTGGTTCGAGCAGGACGCCGAAGACGCGAAGGCGTGGTTGATCGAGCGCGGGTTGTTGCCTACGTAAAGCGCGTCGCGATGCGACGTCACCCGACCAACGGTCGGGTGCCACCGGGTGTTATGCGCCGGCCAATGCCCGCAAGGTGATCCCCACGATGTACGCCAGATACGTGCCGGTGGCATAGCCCATCGTGCCCAGCAGCACGCCCACCGGGGCGAGTGACGGATGGAACGCGGCCGCGACCACCGGGGCCGACGCCGGTCCACCAATGTTCGACTGCGAACCGATGGTGAAGTAGAAGAACGGCACGCGCAGGGCCAGCGCCAGCGCCAGCAGCAGCGCGATGTGCACCAGGATCCAGATCAGGCCCAGCGCGAACAGCCAGGGCCGCTGCAGCAGGGCCATCAGGTCCATCTGCATGCCGATGCAGGCAATCAGGAAATACAGCAGCAGCGACCCCAGCTTCGAAGCGCCCGCGCCTTCCAGCGTGCGCGCACGGGTGAAGCTCAGGGCCAGCCCGCAGGTGGTTGAGATCACCACCACCCACACGAACGGGGCATCCAGGCTGAACTGCGCGGCCCATGCCACGTGGCCTTTGAACCATGCCGAGACCGGACCGGCAATCGCATGCGACAGGCCCACGGTGCCGAACGCCACCGCCACAATCAGCATCAGGTCGGTGAGGCTGGCCACACGCTCGTGCTCGGCCTGGAATTTTTCAATGCGTTGCTTGAGCTGATCAATGCCGGAGGTGTCGGCACGGGTGATCGCATCAATCTGCGGTGCGCGCCCGGCCAGGAAGATCAGCACCGCCATCCAGACGTAACCGACGCCGACATCGATTACTGCGAACTGGCCAAAGGTGGTGGCGTTGACGTCGAACACCTCGCGCATCGCCAGCATGTTCGCCCCACCGCCGATCCAGCTGCCGGCCAGCGCGGCCATGCCGGCCCAGGTATCACCGGCGACGGTGACCGGATGGATCCAGCGCATCACCACAAAGGCGACCACCGCACCGATCATGATGCTGATGGAGGCCCCCAGGTACATCACGATCAGCTTGGGGCCAAGCTTCAGGATGCCCTTGATGTCCACCGCCAGAGTGAGCAGCACCAGTGCCGCCGGCAGCAGGATGTCACGCGCGACCGGGTTGTAGAGCTTGGTGTTGTTGCCGTCGATCAGGCCGACGGTGTTGTAGATGCCGGGTAACAGGTAGCACAGCAGTAATGCCGGGACGACGGTGTAGAAGCGCTTCCAAAAGCCGGCGGGACGCGCGGCAGTCCAGAACACCAGGCCTAGCGTTGCAGCGATCAGGCCGAAGACGACGATATCGTTCTGGATCAGGGGCATGCGGGTGCGTCTCGGGATGGATTGCGCGAAATGTGGATCGGGGCGCTGCGTAGAGCGGGGCTTGCCCCGCTAGCCGGGCAAGCCCGGCTCTACGGATGCATAGGCGATACCAATGCAAAAGCGCCGCCCTTGGGCGGCGCTTGTTTACATCATTGACCGATGTGCTGCTTCAACCAGCCGTTCACCGTGTCATGCCACTGCACGCTGTTCTGCGGCTTCAGCACCCAGTGGTTTTCGTCCGGGAAGTACAGGAACTTCGACTCGATGCCCTGGCGCTGCGCCGCGGTGAACGCGGCCAGGCCCTGCTCGACCGGAATGCGGAAGTCGAGCTGGCCGTGCACGATCAGGATCGGCTTCTTCCAGTTGGCCACATGATTGACCGGGTTGAACTTCTCGTAGTTCGCGGCCTTCTCGTACGGGGTACCGCCCTGCTCCCACTCGGTGAACCACAGTTCTTCGGTGGCGTAGCCCATCATGCGCTGGTCGAACACACCGTCATGGTTGACCAGGCACTTCCACGGCTCGTTCCAGTTGCCGGCGATCCAGTTGACCATGAAGCCGCCGTAGCTGGCACCCAGCGCACAGGCCTTGTCACCATTGAGGAACGGGTACTGCTTCTGCGCGGCGGCCCAGCCCTTCTGCAGGTCTTCCAGCGGGCGGTCGCCCCAGTGCTGGCTGATCGCATCGGTGAAGGCCTGGCCGTAACCGGTGGAGCCATGGAAGTCGATCATCACCACAGCGTAGCCCTGACCCGCGTAGGTCTGCGGGTTCCAGCGGTAGCTCCAGCCATTACCGAAGCTGCCCTGCGGGCCGCCATGGATCAGGAACGCCACTGGGTAGGTCTTGCCTTCCTGGTAGTTGTACGGCTTGACCACATAGCCATGCACGGTTTCGTTGTTCCAGCCCTTGAACTGGAACTGCTCGTAATCACCGAAGGCCACATCCGGCAGCATCTGGCTGGCGCTGGGGGTGATCTCGCGCGGGGTGCTGCCATCGGCCTGCGCGACCACGATCTGGTCTCCGCTCTTCAGGCTGTTTTTCGTGTACGCCAGGGTGTTGCCGGCGATCACCGGCGAACCGATGCTGCCGCCTTCGGCGACAACAGTGGCCTTGCCGCTGGCGATGTCGATGTTGAAAAGACGGTGTTCACCGAGGTCATCGGCGGCGGTGTAGTAGCTGCTGCCATCGGCCGACAGCACGATTTCGCCGGCCGAGCGATCCCACTGCGGGGCGATCTCGCGGGTCTTGCCCGAGGCCAGGTCCATCGCCATCACGCCGAAGCGGTCGGCTTCGAAGCCCGGGCGCTTCATGGCGCGGTAGTACAGGGTCTTGCCGTCGGCGCTGAACACCGGGCCGGCGTCCCAGGCGGGGTTGGCCGCGGTCAGGTTGACCGGGGCCTGCTTGCCGTCGGCATCCAGGCGGTACAGGTCGAAGTTGGTCGACCACGGTTCCTTCGGGCCCTGCACGCGGATGCTGGCGACCAGGCTCTTGCCGTCCGGTGCCCAGGTGTAGTCGTCGTTGCCGCCGAACGGCTTGGACGGGGCATCGCCGGCCAGGGTGGCGCTGATCGCCGAAGCCCCCTTCACCGCGCCGGCCGTGCCGGTCGGCAGCGGAGCCACGAACAGGGTGTTGCGGCGACCGTCATTCCAGGTGTCCCAATGGCGCACGAACATGCTGTCGAACACTTCGCCGGTGTTCTTGCGCGCCTTGTGTGCGGCCAGCTTCTTCTCGGTGCAGGCCAGGTCCGAACCACAGTCCTGGAACACACCGGCGCTGAAGGCGACGCGGTCGCCGTTCGGCGACAGCTGGTAGCTGTCCACGTCGACCGGGAAGTCGGTGAGCTGGCGCGGGGTGCCGCCGCCCAGCGGCATCACGTAGAGCTGCTGGCTGCCATTCTTGGCGCTGAGGAAGTACACGCTCTGGCCATCGGCCGACAGCGCGGCGGAATTGACGTTCCAGCCGGCCGGGGTCAAGGCCTTCGGCGGAGCGGCATCCCGGGTACGCAGGTTGCGGATGAACAGGCCGGTGCTGGCCTTGCTGTCCGCGCCCATCACGCGCTTGGCAAACACCACGTTGCCGCCATCAGCAGTCAACAGGGGGGCCGACACGCGGTCCAGGGCGACCATGTCGCGCACATCCAGGCCACGGGTCGCGGCAGCAACCGGCAGCGCGGTCAACAGGCTCAACGGCAGCAGGGCGTAACGAAGCTTCATCGGGTTCTCCGCACAACGGCAAAACGCCGATGGTAGGGCCTGTCATCCCCGTGAAGCAAAGGCCACTCGTCATGTGCCCTGAAATGGCAAACCCCGCCGAGGCGGGGTTTGCCGGTCTCATCCGGGTCGGGAATCAGACGTTGGTCGCACGCTTGCCGGTGCGGTAGATCAACCACCCCACCAGGAACAGCACCGCCAGACCGATCCACTGCGCGGCCGGCAGGCTGAACGGCACGGCCAGCACATCGGCGCGACCACTCCACACGATCGGAATCGCGATCGCGATACCCATCAGCGCCTCGCCGGTGATCAGGCCGGCGGCGAACAGCACGCCCGGCTTGTGCACGCGATCGCGGCCTTCCTCATCGTCGGCACGCACCTTGTGGAAGCGTTCCACCAGGTAGGAGATCAGGCCACCGAGGAAGATCGGCACCATCAGCTCCAGCGGCAGGTAGATACCGATGGCCGCAGCCAACACCGGCACGCGGAAGCGAGAACCGCGGGCCTTCAGCCAGCTGTCAAAGGCAATGATCACCGCACCGATCGCCGCACCGATGGCGATGAAGTCCCACGGCAGCTTGCCGCCGAACAGACCACGGGCCACCGAGGCCATCAGGTTGGCCTGCGGTGCCGCCAGCGCGTTGGGGTGTTCCGGGGTCGGCGCACCAATGCCGTAGGCGGTGGCCAGCAGGTTCAGCACCGGAGCCATGATCAGCGCGCACGAGAACGCACCGATGCCCAGCATCAGCTGCTGCTTCCACGGGGTGGCCCCGACGATGTAGCCGGCCTTGAGGTCCTGCAGGTTGTCACCGCCAACTGCGGCAGCGCAGCACACCACCGCGCCGATCATGATCGCGGCCACTGCGCCCAGCGGCGCGCCGCCGGTGCCGACCGGCTTCAGGCCGTCCGCGCCGAGCAACACCACCAGCACCGCCGAGGCGAACAGGATGGTGGAGATGGTGATGCCCGAGACCGGGTTGTTGGACGAGCCGATCAGGCCGGCCAGGTAGGCCGACACCGACACGAACAGGAAGCCGGCCACGATCATGATGATGGTCATCGGGATCGAGACGTGCCACTGGCCGACGATGGCCTGGTACAGGGCCAGCAGCGGCAGCACGAAGGCGACCAGCGCGACCAGCATCCATTTCATCGGCAGGTCGCGTTCAGTGTGCGCCAGCACCGGACCACCGCTCTTGCGGGCGGCGGCAAAGCCGCTCTTGACGCCGCTGAGCAGCGACTTGCGCAGCGAGATCAGGGTCCAGATACCGCCGATCAGCATCGCGCCGACGCCGAGGTAACGCATCTTCGCGCTCCACAGCGCGAAGGCAGCATCGGTGGACGAGGCAGTGGCAATCGACGCGGCCAGGGCCGGATCGGAATTAATGAAGAACGCCTGGTACAGCGGAATGGCGATGTGCCAGGTCAGGATCGAACCGGACACCACCACGATGCCGACGTTCAGGCCGACGATGTAGCCCACACCGAGCAGGGCCGGCGACAGGTTGGTGCCGATGAAGGCGGTCACCTTGGAGCTGCCGACGTACGCCGAGGTGGCCCAGGCATCCGGAATCAGGCGCATGCCGCTGGCGGCGGCGACCTTGACCACGGCACCGATGACGGCTGACAGACCCAGGATCTTCAGGCCCGGGCCGGGATTCTCACCGGCCTTGAGCACTTCGGCCGCAGCCTTGCCTTCCGGGAACGGGAGCGGGTCTTCGACGATCATCGAACGGCGCAGCGGCACCGAGAACAGCACGCCCAGCAGGCCACCCAGACCGGCGATGCCCAGCACCCACCAGTACTTGAAGTCCGGCCAGTAGCCCATGATCACCAGCGCGGGGATGGTGAAGATGACGCCGGCGGCAATCGACGAGCCGGCCGAGGCACCGGTCTGGACGATGTTGTTTTCCAGGATCGAGCCGCCGCCCAGCAGGCGCAGCACGCCCATGGAAATGACGGCCGCCGGGATGGCGGTGGCGATGGTCAGGCCTGCGAACAGGCCGAGGTAGGCGTTGGCGGCCGACAGCACCACGGCCAGCACGATGGCCAGGGCCACCGCACGGACAGTGAGCTGCTTGGGCGCAGCGTCGTGATTCATGAAAGCCCCTGTAGGGAAAAAATCTGGCCCACGCTAGCCTTCATGTCCCGTGAAGTCCAGCGGTCATCCGGTAATGTTATATCCTGTCACACCCACCCCGGGCCGCACCTTGTCCCCCTCCCCCCGCCTGACCTCCATCGACCAGCTGCGTGGCACGGTGATCGTGCTGATGCTGCTGGACCACGTGCGCGAGACGTTCTACCTGCACCACCAGGTGCCGGACCCGATGCCGGTGGACACGGTGGAACCGGCGCTGTTCGCCAGCCGCCTGCTGGCGCATCTATGCGCGCCGGTGTTCGTGCTGCTCACCGGCCTGTCGGCCTGGCTGTACGGCAGCCACCAGCCCGATCCCCGCCGCGCCGCCTCGGCGTTCCTGCTCAAGCGCGGCCTGTTCCTGATCGCGCTGGAACTGGTGGTGGTCAACTTCGCGTGGACCGGGCAATTCCCGCCCAGCGTGATCTACCTGCAGGTGATCTGGGCGATCGGGCTGAGCATGGTGGTTCTGGCCGGCCTGCTGTGGCTGCCGCGCGCGGCGCTGGCGGTCATTGCCATCACCCTGCTCGACGGCGTCCACGTCGACGGCAACGGGGCCTGGGCGGTGCTGTGGAAAGTGCTGCACCAGCGCGACTGGATCGAGGTCGGCGAGGCGCTGCGCCTGCGCACCTCCTATCCGGTGCTGCCGTGGTTCGGGGTGATCGCGCTGGGCTATGTGCTCGGACCGTGGTTCGTGCGCGGCGGCGACGCGCGGGTGCGCCAGCGTCGCCTGCTCTGGGCCGGCGGCGGCGCGCTGCTGGGCTTTGCGCTGCTGCGTGCGCTGAATGTCTACGGTGACAGCCCGTGGCAGGGCTTTGCCGATGTGGGCATGACCGTGATGAGCATCTTCAACGTCACCAAATACCCGCCGTCGCTGCTGTTCCTGCTGCTGACCCTGGGCGTGGGCCTGTTGCTGCTGCGCCTGTACGAGCATCCGGCCGTGGCCCGGCGGCTGGCTCCGCTGGCTGACATCGGGGCTGCGCCGATGTTCTTCTATCTGGTGCACCTGTATGTATTGAAGCTGCTTTACTTGGGCGCGGTGGCCGCATGGGGCACGAACCACGGGGCCTATTTCGGGGTGGACCAGGTGTGGCAGCTGTGGGTGATCACCGCGGTACTGGCGGTGGCGCTGTATTGGCCCACGCGGGCGTTTGCGCGGTTGAAGGCGCGGCGGAAGGACCTGGTGTGGTTGCGGTACCTGTGACCTCCACCGGGTCTTTGGGGTGATAATCGCGGGCTGTTTGTGTCGCCTCTGACCCGATGACCGCCACCGCCCTGCCCGCCTCCGACGACTTCCTGGGACACCCGAAGGGCGTCTACGTCTGTTTCTTCACTGAGATGTGGGAGCGCTTCTCCTTCTACGGGATGAAGGCGCTGCTGCTGTTGTACCTGACCAAGTACCACCTGTTCGGTGACAAGGCCGGACTGGACCTGCTCGGGGCCTACGGTGGACTGGTGTACTGCATTCCGGTGTTCGGCGGCCTGCTCGCCGACCGCTGGCTGGGCATGCGCAAGGCCGTGGTGTTCGGCGGGGTGCTGCTGGTGCTGGGGCACCTGGGCATGGCCTTCGAGGGCCATGAAGCCACCCGGGTCAACGGCGAAGTGGTACGCGACACCACCGCACTCGGCGTGACTTACCTGTCGCTGGCGCTGATCATCATGGGCGTGGGCTTCCTCAAGCCCAACATCTCCACCATCGTCGGCAAGCTGTATCCGGAGAACGATCCGCGCCGCGACTCGGGTTTTTCGCTGTTCTACGCCGGCATCAACCTCGGCGCGCTGTTTGCCTCGCTGGTGTGCGGCTTCCTCGGCGAGGCCTACGGCTGGAAGTACGGCTTCGGCGCGGCGGGTATCGGCATGGTGGTGGGCCTGGCGATGTTCCTGTGGGGCCAGAAATACCTGCATGGCCATGCCGAGCCGACCGACGCGGTGGCGCTGCGGCAACGCGTGCTGGGTCTGCCGCGCGAATGGCTGATCTACGGCGTTGCGGTGCTGGGCGTGATCCCGGTGGCGGCGCTGATGTGGGCCGCGGCCAATGGCGCGTTCGCGCTGGGCGGCGAGATCAGCCTGGCACTGATGCTGATGATCGTGGTGCTGGGCGCAGTGCTGCTGTGGTTCGCCTGGTTCACCGGCACCCGCTGCACGCCGGTGCAGCGCCAGCAGATGATCGCGCTGATGGCGCTGATCTTCATGGCACTGGTGTTCTTCACCCTGTATGAGCAGACCTATGGCTCGTGGGTGACCTTCACCGACCGCATGCTGACCAAGGACCTGGTGCCGGCGCTGGTGATCCAGGGCGGCACGCCGCTGCCGTGGTCGATCGCCTCGCTGCTGCTGGCCCCGTTGGGCTTCGTGGTGGCCGCGCGGCTGTCCGAGCGCGACCCCGGTTCGAAGGCCCCGCGCACGGTGTTCATCGCCATTGTCGCGTTGATGCTGGTGATGCTGGTGCGCGACTGCCTGGTGATTCCGCAGACAGCCGGTTCACTCACCTACCTGGGCGGCCTGTTCCTGGTGGTGCTGGCTCCGCTGTTCGCCGCCCTGTGGGCGTGGCTGGACCGCCGCCGGCTGGACCCGTCAAAGCCGCTGAAGTCGGCGTATGGCCTGGTCTTCGCTGCGCTGTCGTTCGTGCCGCTGGCATTGGCCGCGCAGCAGGTTGGAGCCAGCGGACAGATGGCCAGCGTGTGGTGGCTGGTACTGGCCTACCTGGTGCTGGAGATCGGTGAAATGTGCCTGTCGCCGGTGGGCCTGTCTGCGGTCACCCAGTTGGCCGCGCCGCGCGTGGTCAGTCTGATGATGGGCACCTGGTTCCTGGCCACGGCGTTCTCGGAAACGCTGGCGGCACTGTTCGGCAAGCTGGCCGCGATTGAAGTGCCGGAAGGCGAAACGCTGAACATCGCCACGGCAGCGGCCAGTTATGAGCACCTGTTCTGGCTGCTGATGTGGATCGGACTGGGCTGCGCGGTGGTGGCCCTGCTGAGCGCACCGCTGCTGCGCCGGATGATGCACGGGGTGCGATAACCGCACCCCGTGAACATCGATTACGGCTGCGCGGCCGCTGCGGCGGTCTGCCCGCCGAGGCTGCGCGACAGGAACGCCAGCAGCTTGCTGTAGTACTCGCGACGATGCGGGTCAGTGTAGAAACCGTGACCTTCGGTGGAGTAGTACAGCGACTCCACCGGCACGCCGGCCTTCTTCAGTGCTGCTTCCATGCGCTTGGTGTGCTCTTCCGGAGCGCGCTGGTCTTCGCCACCGGCGGCCAGGAACACCGGGACCTTGATGTCGGCGGCCAGATTGACCGGTGAGACCTCACCCAGCTGCGCCGGATTGCCCAGCCACTCCTTGAGGTAGGTTTCACCGGATCCGCTGCGCTGGATGTCACCGCGCACGAACATCATCGGCAGGTCGTACACCCCTACGTAACCGGCGGCGCACTTGTACAGGCCCGGCTCGCGGGCGACGCCCATCAGCGCCGAATACGCCCCGTAGCTGGCCCCGTAGATGCAGATCCGCGCCGGATCGGCATGGCCCTGCTCGATGGCCCAGCGGGTGGCATCGGTGACATCGTCCTGCATGGTCCGGCCCCACTGTTTCGCACCGGCGGACTGGTAGGCACGCCCGAAGTTGCCCGAACCACGGAAGTTCAGCTGCAGCACCGTGTAACCGGCGGCGGCCAGCATCTGCGCCTCGACGTCGTAGCTGCCGTCGTCAAACACCCCGAACGGACCGCCGTGCGGCATCACCACCATCGGCTGCTTGCCGGTAGCGCCCACTGCGGTGGTGAGGAAACCGTGCAGTCCCATGCCATCGCGTGCCTTGAAGGCGAACGGCTGGACCTTCGCGGCCTTTTCCGGATCCACCCAGACACTGCGACTGATCAGGTGATCGGCTGCTTTGGCGACGGTGTCGAAGACGTAGAAATCACCCGGATTGCGGCCCGACCAGGCCTGCACCAGCACCTGTTTGCCATCGCGGGTGCTGGAGGTGATGAACACCGCGTTGCCACCAAAGGCGGCTTCCAGGCTGCGATACAGCCGGGCTTCGGTCGACTTCTCGTCAAAGAAGCGCGTGCGCGGGGTGTCACCCAGATACAGCGCGCCCACCGGAATGGTGGTGCCAGGACGATAGATCATGCGGTCCGGGTCCACCACCGGGTCGCGCAGCAGCTCCACGCGCTTGTCGGTGACCGGATCCCAGCTGACGATGGTGTCTGGGCCGTTGGCCTGCTCCGCCCGAAGATAGGCCAGTTTGCCGTCTTCGGAGAAGCCCAGCGCGCGCTCGATGCGCCGGTTGAGCACTTCGTCGTTGATCAGCTGCCATTCGCTGTTGTTGGAGGGGCGATAGTAGAGCTTGTTGTTGTTGTCCGCGCCGGAGCCATGCGCGAAGCGGATCTGACCCTGCGCGTCGCTGACGAAGTCCGCGTTGCGCACCGGCGAGCGCGCCACCATCTGGCGGCGACCGCTGTTGACCTCCAGCCGGTCCACACGCGTGTACGGGTCTTCGCCGAACGGCCAGATCGACACCAGCACGTTGCGGTCATCCTGCGGTACGGCGTCGATCAGGAAAGCAGCGACATCCTCCACTTTCTTGGGCTGGATCCTGCTGCCCAGCCCCCGCCCCTGCACGCGGTAGCCGACCAGCAGCTCGCCGCGGCCGCCATTGGCATTGATGGCATAGAGCTCACCGGTCGGGCGTGGTTCGTCCAGCGAGCCGAACTTCTCGGCCAGGCCGATCAGCACGCGCTCGTTGTTGACCCAGCTGAACTCGCTGGCGTGGTTGTTGCGCGGTGGCACGAACGACCCGACCACCTGGCCGGTGCTGCGACTGAGCACGGCCAGCGCGGTGCGGTCTTCCATCGGCACGGTGGCGGCAAAGTACTCGCCGCCCGGCGAAAGCTTGATGTCGGTGAATGAGTCGCGCCGGAGATACTGCTCCAGGTTCACCGCGGTGGCAGAGGCCACCGGCAGGCACAGCAGCGCGGCGACGGCCCACGCCGTCAAGGTCACGTTACGCATCCTTCCCCCTTTGACCCGGACACCCTGTCCGGCATGGGAGGGGATTCTAGAGATCGCCCCGGTCGATGCGCCAGAGCAGCGAACGACAAAAAGAAAAATGGCACCGCTTGCGCGGTGCCATTAGTGACCTGCACTGACGGAGAGAGGTATCAGTGCACGCCGCGGAACGCGAGGCTGAGCGCCAGCACCGACAGGATCACCGCGATGGTGCCGTCGAGGATGCGCCAGGTCTTGGGCTTGGTGAACAACGGAGCCAGCAGGCGCGCGCCCAGGCCCTGGGCGGTCAGCCACAAGCAGCTGGCAGTGACCACGCCGGCCGCGAAGGCCATGCGCTCGTTGCCGAAGTTGTCGGCAATCGAGCCGATCACCATCATGTCCAGCCAGAAGTGCGGATTGATCAGCGAGAAGCCTACCGCAGCGGTCAGCACCGCACGGCGCGACGTATTGTCGCTGTTGTCCATCTGCAGGCCACCGGTACCGGCCAGCGCGCGACGCGCCGACTGCCAGGCGTACCACGCCAGGAAGGTCACGCCACCCCACAGCACCACGGTGGTCAGCCACGGCAGCGCGCGGGTCAGGGTGTTCAGGCCGGCCACGCTGGCGAAGATGAAGATGGCATCGATGGCCGCACAGGTCGCCACTACCGGCACGATGTGCTTGCGCAGGATGCCCTGGCGCAGGATGAAGGCGCTCTGCGCACCGACCACCGCGAACAGGCCGATACCAGCGGCTGCGCCACTGAACCACGCGGCCAGACCGGGGCCGCCGGAGATGATGGAGAACATGGAAGTACCGCCTGTCTTGCTGTGGGGGTGGTGCCTCGCCAAGGCGTACAGCACCGGATGGCGCGTATTGTCGCGCCGCAACATGAAAAAGTAGAGCTAAACTTGCTAAACCATCTTTAGCGGAACTTAAGACGATGCGGATCGACCATGCACAGCTCCGGGCCCTCGCAGCGGTGATCCGCGAAGGCAGTTTCGAACGCGCCGCGCAGTCGCTCAATGTGACCGCCTCGGCGGTGTCGCAGCGGGTCAAGGCGCTGGAGGACCGCGTCGGCCGGCTGCTGGTCAAGCGCTCCTCGCCGGCGGTGGCGACCGATGAGGGCCAGGTGCTGGTGCAGCTGGCCGAGCAGACCGCGCTGCTGGAACACGATGCCCTGCACCGCATGGGCATCGCCGACGAGGACCTGCCGCAGGCCAGCATTCCCGTGGCGGTCAATCACGACAGTCTGGAAACCTGGTTCACCGAGGCCGCACTGCGCTTTGCCGAGCAGACCGGCACCACCCTGGACCTGCGCCTGGAGGATCAGGACCACACGGTGGCGCTGCTGCGCCAGGGCGCGGTATTGGGCGCGGTGACCACGCTGGACGAGCCGGTGCAGGGCTGCCAGATCCACCCGCTGGGCAGCATCCGCTATGCCGCTACCTGCACTCCGGCCTTTCACGAAAAGTACTTCGCCAAGGGGGTCAATGCGCAGTCGCTGGCCCAGGCTCCGGTGCTGGTGTTCAACCGCAAGGACGACATGCAGGCACGGTTCGCGCGGCGTCTGGCCGGGGAAGAGCTGCCGATGACCGCCCCGACCTGGTGGATTCCGTCGACGCGCGCGTTCGTGCAGGCCAACCTGGGCGGACTGGGTTGGACCATGAACCCGCTGCCGCTGGTGAAGCGGCATCTGGAGGCCGGCCGGCTGGTGCTGATGAAGCAGCGCGCGTGGGAGGACGTGCCGTTGTACTGGCAGCACTGGAAGGGGGACGTAAAGACCATGGCGCTGCTGACCCGGGCGGTGCTGGCGGCCTCGACCGGGCTGGTGCGGAAGAAGCGCTAGCGGGACGATGCGGCGACCGCCTTTGTAGAGCCGGGCTTGCCCGGCTGGACGGTGCAGCGTTGTTTCAGCCGGGCAAGCCCGGCTCTACGGGGCGATGGGCGTCCGCCCGGTTGTACACAATGTCCCCACCAGCCCGCGCGCAGCATCCGCGGCATGGACAGCGATCCGGTCTACCTGCACATCCGGGTGGTGCTCAGCATCATTCTCGGGCTGAGCATCACCACCCTGCTGCGCGGGCTGGCGCAGATCATCGAGAACCCGGCGCGACGGGGCTGCTCGTGGCTGCACATTGCCTGGGTGCTGTGGGCGCTGATCTCGGTGGTGACCTTCTGGTGGTGGGAGTTCCGGCTGATCCAGGTGCACCGCTGGACGTTCGGGCTGTACCTGTTCGTGCTGGCTTACTGTGCCAGCTGGTACCTGCTGTGCGTGCTGCTGTTTCCGGATGACCTGCGTGACTACGACAGCTACGAGCACTACCTGCTGCAGCGCCGGGGCGGCTTCTTCGCGATGCTGGCGCTGGTCACGCTGCTGGACCTGGGCGACACCGCGATCAAGGGCCACAGCCGCTGGGTGATGCTGGGTGAGGCCTACCCCATCCATACGGGATTGATGCTGGGCGTGGCGGCCGTGGGCATGGCCAGCCGCAGCCGGCGGGTGCACCTGGCCCTGGCCACGGCGGCCCTGCTGTACCAGTGCGGATATTTCCTGGTCGAGTACTTCAGTTTGGCGGCGGATTGAGCCCAGCCCGCGCGGCGCGATGCTGCGTTGCACCAAATCCGTACCGTTTCGGGCTAAAATTACCCCCAGGATGCGCCAAACGGTTGTTTCTTCACGCTTCTTCCCCAGGGCGTGGTCATCCTCCTCCCATCTCCCCCTAAGAGATATCCATGAAAAAGTTAGCCAAGGTCGTCCTCGGCCTGCTCGTGCTGTTGCTGCTGGCAGCGGCCGTGTTCCTGTACTGGCCCCTGTACCAGCGCTCGGTCCCGGCGGCGGAAAACGACAAGCCGGTCGACGTCGTGCTGGTCGGCGGCGGCATCATGAGCATCACCCTTGCCACGTTCCTGCAGGAACTGCAGCCGGACTGGAACATCCAGGTCTATGAGCGCCTCAATGGCGTGGCACTGGAAAGCAGCGACGGCTGGAACAACGCGGGCACGGGACACTCGGCCTTTGCCGAACTGAACTACACCCCGGAACTGCCGGATGGCAGCATCGAGACCAAGCGCGCGGTGGGCATCGCCGAGCAGTTCGAGGTCTCGCGCCAGTTCTGGTCGCACCAGGTGAAGGAAGGCCGGCTGAGCCAGCCGAGCGACTTCATCAACCCGACCCCGCACATGAGCTTCGTGTGGGGCGATGACAACATCGCCTACCTGCACAAGCGCCAGCAGGCGCTGTCGAAGAACCCGCTGTTCTACGGCATGCAGTACTCGGAAGACCCGGCGCAGATCAAGGCCTGGGCCCCGCTGCTGATGGAAGGCCGCGACCCGAAGCAGAAGGTGGCCGCCACCTGGATGCCGCTGGGCACGGACGTGAACTTCGGCGTGATCACCCGCCAGCTCACCACCGGCCTGCAGCGCAGCCCGAACTTCAAGCTGCACCTGGAGCATGAAGTGCGCGCACTGCGCCAGAACGACGACAAGAGCTGGAACGTGACCGTGGCCGACCTGAAGTCGGGTACGGAATCGACGGTGAAGTCGCGCTTCGTGTTCATTGGTGCGGGCGGTGCGGCGCTGAAGCTGCTGCAGCTGTCGGGCATTCCGGAATCGAAGAACTACGCGGGCTTCCCGGTCGGTGGCCAGTTCCTGGCCTTCAAGAACCCGGCGATTGCCAGCCGTCACAGCGTGAAGGCCTACGGCATGGCGGAAACCGGCTCGCCGCCGATGTCGGTGCCGCACCTGGATGCG
>ENA-OWLM01000556-OWLM01000556.1-metagenome-genome-assembly--contig:-NODE-556-length-14458-cov-3.483858_pt1 | contig 14458 bp, 12 predicted proteins | sample MGYA00245349_ERZ651102 | MGnify/ENA primary metagenome ERZ651102 (study PRJEB26857, sample SAMEA4031759) | metagenome | biome: human; feature: oral; material: saliva | place: Philippines | collected 2014... | reverse complement strand
TAGCGTATATGTTCCACCTGAGAAATATCATGATGGACAAAGTTGCCAAAGAAGATGGCATTCTCGCTTCCATCATTGAAGAATTTTGGTATGCGGCACGTTTTGAGGTCATAGCAGGCGAGCGCCTGCTCGGCATTGCTCGCCCACACCGGCTGGGGGCCCACCGCAAATCCCTGCTGCAACAGGCTGGTCAGCAGTTCCCCCGTCTCCTGGGCCGCCAGTGGCTGTGCCAGTACCAGGCTTCCCTTGATCAAGAACAGATAGCGTTCGGTCGACATGACATGACTCCTTGTGGCTGGTCGGCAGGCCGGATGGCCCGTTTCGAGACCATTAGAACAAGGTAGTTAGATAATTTATAATCAATAAATCGCTACATTGGATAACCAAATGGAATGAAATTCGACCTCAGGCAACTGCAAGCCTTCGTCATGCTGGCCGAGACCGCCAACTACCGCGAGGCGGCGCAGCGGCTGTTCGTGACCCAGCCAGCCCTCACCAAGCAGATCCAGGGACTGGAGCTCGCCCTCGGCAGCACCCTGTTCAACCGGGGGCGCCACGGCGCCGAGCTGACCGCCATCGGCCAGCAGCTGCTCCCCCAGGCCCGCGCCCTGGTCGAACACGGCAAGGGGTTCGAGCATCACGCCCTGGCGCTGGCGAGCGGCGCCGCGGGGCGCCTCAGGATAGGATTCGGGCTCTCCAGCTTCGCACTCGCCCCCTCCCTGGTGGCCGCTTTCAAGCAGCAGGCCCCGGACGTGCTGGTGCATCTGCAGGACATGACCTCCGCCATTCAGCAGGAGCAGCTGTTGACCGGACGCCTGCAGGCAGGCTTCATGCGCCGGCCAGAGGCGCCGCAACTGCGCGAGCACAGGCTGCTGACGGACAGGCTGGTGCTGGCCGTCCCCACCCGGATAACGCTGCCGGATCCGGCGGCCTTCGACGTGGAGCAGGCCCTGACTCGCCAGCCGCTGCTGCAGATGGTGGGTCACCGCTGCCCCGGTCTCACCCGGCAGATAGCCCGCTTTCTCGGCGCCAACCGCCTGAGCGGCATGATCCAGGAGGCAGAAGATATCCAGACTCTGGTGGCCCTGGTGGCCGCCGGCATCGGCAACGCCATCCTGCCCCGCAGCGTCGGCTTTATCGCAGGCCAGGAGGTAACCCTCTACCCTCTCTCCGGCCCCTGGTCGGAATGGGACATCAGCCTGGTGTGGAACCCGGAGTTTGCGGACCCTATCCGGGATCGCTTCCTGCAACGGGTGCTGGCGGCCCACCCGGCAGCCAGCCCCGCGGCTGAAGGATGAAATGGACTCATTTTTGCCTTTTTCATGAGAGGGGCAGTAAGATGGGTAGCAAGAATCCAGCCACCATCTGAAGGGAGATCCCCATGATCAAACCACTTATTGCGCTCTTGCCCGCCCTGTTGCTGACCGCCTGCGCCAGCGAAAAAGCGCCGACGCCAGTCGGCATGGCCAACCCGGCCTCGGTCTACTGTGGCGAACAGGGAGGCAAAGTGATCATCAAGCAGGAAGCCAATGGCGCCGTGGGTTACTGCCATCTGCCAGACGGCCAGGTGGTGGAGGAGTGGGCCTTCTATCGCTCGACTCATCCCTGATCTTGGCGCGACTGCAGGCCTGATGCACCAGGGGGCGATTCATCAGAACCGCCCCCTTGTTGTTACGCTCACGGGAGCTGCGCCCGCTTCTCTCATGGCGATCGGCGGCAACCTCAGACCAGCCCCAGGGCATAACGCAGCGCCATCTCCTTGAGGGGGCCCGCCTTGTCCGCCAGGTTCAGCGCTAGGTTGCGGGCAAGCTTGAGGGGGCCTATCTCGTTGCTGAACGCCCCGTAGAAGAGATCCATCCCCGACTGCATCAGCAGGTTGTCCGGGCGCCGACGGCGCTCGTAGCGCCCGGCCAGCCCCAGCCCATGCCAGTCAGCCCCCGCCTTGGCCAGAGCCTCGGCCCAGCAGGCCACGTCCTTGAAGCCGAGGTTGACCCCCTGCCCGGCGAGCGGGTTGATGGTGTGGGCGGCATCGCCGAGCAGCACCACCCGGCCGGCGTGGTAGTCGTTGGCGTGACGACGCACCAGGGGGAAGCTGCCCTTGCCGGTCACGCGAAAGCCGCCGAGCCGGCTCGGGAAATGGCGGCGCACCTCGGCGGCCAGCCCCTCGTTGTCCATGGCGGTCAGGGCCCGGATGCGGGCCGGGCTGTCGTACCACACCAGGGAGCCGTGACGACCCGGCAGCGGCAGGAAGGCGCGGGGGCCCTGCGGAGTGAACTGCTGCCAGGTGATGTCCTCCTGCTCGAAGTCGGTGTCGATGTTGATCAGCATGCAGTGCTGGCGGTACTCGAAGCGCGAGACGCCGATCCCGGCGAGCTTGCGGGTATGGGATTCGGCGCCATCGCAGGCCAGCACCCAGCGTGCCTGCAGCTCGGTGCCGTCATCCAGCAGCAGGGTGGCGTGTTCCCTGTCCTGACGCAGACTCTGCACCGCCGCCGGGGTATGGGTCTGGATGTTGGGGAAATCCTCCATACGCCTCAAGAGAGCGAGCTGCACCAGCCGGTTCTCGATGATGTAGCCGAGCTGGGGCAGGCCCAGGTCAGCGGCATCGAAGCGGGTGGCAAAGCCGTCCAGCTCCCAGGTCTCCAGCCGGCGATAGGGGCACAGCCGCATCTGCCGCAGGTATTGCCAGGCACCCGCCTGATCCAGCAGGGCCACCGAGGCCTGACTGATGGCGGAGACCCGCAGATCCAGCGGCTGCTCCGGCGCATAGGGTCCCGGCAACCGGGTCTCGATGACCCGCACCGAGCGGCCCTGGCTCGCCAGCAGGCAGGCGGTGGCGGCGCCCACCATGCCGGCGCCGACGATGGCGATATCGCAATGTTCCATGACGTACTTCCTGAAATGGACGCCCCGCACAGGCAGAGAGGGGCTAAACCGAATGAGGGCATGATAGCGCAAGGAGAGGGGATAAACAGTGAGAGAAGCGGCGAATTGCCTTGCCCAATCAAGGACAAAACCCCTGTTGACGCGGCCAGCCAGCCCATGGGGGCCGCCGGATATTAACTAGTCAGCCCCGCCATTGCGGAGTAAAATGCCCGGTCCTTTGACCCTGTCGATAGCAAAAACCGTCATTAGAGTAGCGATGAGCAAGAAACTTCATATCAAGACCTGGGGCTGCCAGATGAACGAGTACGACTCGTCCAAGATGGCGGACCTGTTGGACGCCAGCCATGGTTATCAGCTGACCGAAGAGCCCGAAGAGGCCGACGTCCTGTTGCTGAACACCTGTTCCATCCGCGAGAAGGCCCAGGAGAAGGTGTTCCACCTGCTCGGTCGCTGGAAGAAGCTCAAGGCCAAGAAGCCGGGTCTGGTGATCGGGGTGGGCGGCTGCGTCGCCTCCCAGGAAGGGGACAACCTGAGAAAGCGCGCCCCCTATGTGGACATCGTCTTCGGCCCCCAGACCCTCCACCGCCTGCCCGCCATGATCAAGCAGGTGCAGGAGGGCCACGGCGCCCAGGTGGACATCGCCTTCCCCGAAATCGAGAAGTTCGACAACCTGCCGGAGCCGCGCGCCGAGGGCGCCACCGCCTTCGTCTCCATCATGGAAGGCTGCTCCAAATACTGCTCCTTCTGCGTGGTGCCCTACACCCGCGGCGAAGAGGTGAGCCGCCCGCTCGACGACGTGCTCTACGAAATCGCCCAGCTCGCCCAGCAGGGGGTGCGCGAGGTCAACCTGCTCGGCCAGAACGTCAACGCCTATCGCGGCCCGACCTTCGAGGGGGATGACTGCACCTTCGCCGAGCTGCTGCGCCTGGTGGCCGCCATCGACGGCATCGACCGCATTCGCTACACCACCAGCCACCCCATCGAGTTCACCGACGACATCATCGAGGTCTATCGGGACACCCCCGAGGTAGTCAGCTTCCTGCACCTGCCGGTGCAAAGCGGCTCGGATCGCATCCTGACCATGATGAAGCGCCCCCACACCGTGCTGGAGTACAAGTCCAAGATCCGCCGCCTGCGCGCCGTGCGTCCCGACATCACCATGAGCTCGGACTTCATCGTCGGCTTCCCGAACGAGACGGACGAGGACTTCGAGGCCACCATGAAGCTGATTGAGGAGATCAACTTCGACATGAGCTTCAGCTTCATCTACAGCCCCCGCCCCGGCACTCCGGCCGCGGACCTGCCTGACGATGTGGACATGGAGGTGAAGAAGGCCCGCCTCACCCGACTGCAAAACCAGATCAATCACCAGTCCATGCTCATCGGCCGCGCCATGCTGGGCTCGGTACAGCGCATCCTGGTGGAAGGCCCCTCCAAGCTGGATCCCATGCAGCTCAGTGGCCGCACCGAGAACAACCGGGTGGTCAACTTCGAGGGCTCCCACCGCCTCATCGGCGGCTTCGCCGACGTGGAGATCATCGACGTGCGCCCCTTCTCCCTGCGCGGTCGTTTCATCCGCGGCGAGGACGAGATGAACCTGCGCATCGCCACGGCGCCGAGCGAGATCCTGGCCCGCCGCCCCGACAACGTGCCCGATCCCCTGGGCGTTGCGGCCTTCACTCCCCATTAATTGCGCTTCCCTCCCAGAGGGAAGTGCCTTGAAACGAGGTCAACTTGAGCCGACATATCGCGACCCTGAACCTGCACCTGGAGCCCGCCGACAACCTGCGCCTCGCCAGCCTGTGCGGCCCCTTTGACGACAACCTCAAGCAGCTGGAACGCCGCCTCGGCATCGAGGTCAGCTACCGGAACAACCATTTCCAGGTGATCGGCAAGCAGGCCCAGGTGGACGCCGCGGCCGTCATCCTCAAGCACCTCTATGTGGAGACCCAGCCGCTCAAGGGCGGCAAGGTGACCGACATCACCCCCGACATGGTGCACCTGGCGGTGCAGGAGTCCCGAGTGCTGGAGCAGGACGAGGACGAGGCTCCCAGCCTGCCTTATGGCAAAGAGGTGACGGTCAAGACCAAACGCGGCCTCATCAAGCCCCGCAGCCCGAACCAGGCCCAGTACATCGCCAATATCGTGCGCCACGACATCAGCTTCGGCATAGGCCCGGCCGGTACCGGCAAGACCTATCTGGCGGTGGCCGCCGCCGTGGACGCCCTGGAGCGCCAGGAGATCCGCCGCATCCTGCTGACCCGTCCGGCAGTGGAGGCGGGGGAGAAGCTCGGCTTCCTGCCCGGGGATCTCTCCCAGAAGGTGGACCCCTACCTGCGCCCGCTCTACGACGCCCTGTTCGAGATGCTGGGCTTCGAGCGCGTGGAGAAGCTGATGGAGCGCAACATCATCGAGGTGGCGCCGCTCGCCTACATGCGAGGCAGAACCTTGAATGACGCCTTTATCATCCTGGACGAGGCCCAGAACACCACCACCGAGCAGATGAAGATGTTCCTGACCCGCATCGGCTTCAACTCCAAGGCGGTGGTCACCGGCGACATCACCCAGGTGGACCTGCCCCGCAGCACCAAGTCCGGCCTGCGCCACGCCCTGGAGGTACTGCAGGGGGTCGATGGCCTGTCGTTTAACTTCTTCGAGTCCAAGGACGTGGTGCGCCACCCCGTGGTCGCCCGCATCGTCCAGGCCTACGAGGCGTTTGACGCCCAGCAGGCGGCCGAGAAGGCCGCCATCAACAAAGCGAACACCAGCAAAGAGAGTGCCCAATGAGCGTGACCCTGGATCTGCAACTGGCCTGCGCCAGCAACGACGGCCTGCCGAGCGAGACCCAGCTGCAGGGCTGGCTCGACGGCACCATCCTGGGCTTCCAGGAGGAGGCCGAGGTGACGGTGCGCCTGGTGGACGAGGCGGAGAGCCGCGAGCTCAACCACACCTACCGTGGCAAAGACAAACCCACCAACGTGCTCTCCTTCCCGTTCGAGGCGCCCCCGGGTCTCGAGCTGCCCCTGCTCGGCGATCTGGTGATCTGCCGCCAGGTGGTGGAGGCCGAGGCCATCGAGCAGGGCAAACCGCTCATGGCCCACTGGGCCCACATGGTTGTGCACGGCAGTCTGCATCTGCTAGGTTATGACCATATCGAGGACGAGGAAGCCGAGGAGATGGAGCAGCTCGAGCGCGACATCATGCAAGAACTGGGCTTTGCAGACCCCTATTTGGACGACGACGAAGAGTAAAGGGCCGGGCTGTCATCGCCTTGAAACAGCCGATGACCACCCTTATATCTCCCAACGATTTCACGTGTGTTTTAGCGAGTAACCAAGAGAGAAAATGACCGACGATCACCCTAGTACCGGCTCGCCGAAGAAAACCTGGCTCGACAAGCTCAGCCAACTCTTCCAGGGCGAGCCCAAAGACCGCAACGATCTGGTGGAAGTCATCGCCGATGCCGAAGAGCGGGACCTCATCGATCAGGACACCAAGGACATGATCGAGGGCGTGCTCGAAATTGCCGAGCTGCGCGTGCGCGACATCATGATCCCCCGCTCCCAGATGGTGACCATCGAAAAGTCCCAACCGGTGGACGAGTTCCTGCCCGTCATCATCGAATCCGGCCACTCCCGTTTCCCTGTGATCAACGAAGACAAGGATCACGTGGAGGGCATACTGCTCGCCAAGGATCTGCTGCCATTCGGCTTTGGCGGCCACCACGCCAGCGAACCGCTGCAGCTCGAGAAGATCCTGCGTCCCACCGTCATCGTGCCGGAGAGCAAGCGGGTCGATCGCCTGCTCAAGGAATTCCGGGAAGAGCGCTACCACATGGCCATCGTGGTGGACGAGTTTGGCGGTGTCTCCGGCCTGGTGACCATCGAGGACATCCTGGAGCTCATCGTCGGCGAAATCGACGACGAGTTCGACGACATCGAGGACGAGCCGGAAGAGATCCGCCGCATCAGCAAACGGGTCTTCTCCATCAGCGCCCTCACCGAGATCGAGGACTTCAACGACTTCTTCGGCACCCAGTTCAGCGATGAAGAGGTGGATACCGTGGGCGGTCTGGTGATGCACGCCTTCAGCCACCTGCCCAAGAAGGGCGAGGAGATCGAGCTCGACGGCTACCTGTTCAAGGTGATGCACGCGGACCGTCGCCGCCTGCAGCAGCTGCAGGTGAAGATCCCGGAGCATCACGCGGCGGCCCAGCCGGAGTCCTGATCCCGCGCTACCCGCTTCGTCAATCAACGCCCCTCTGATTAGGGGCGTTTGTTTTTGCCCCCTTGCCCGTTCCCCGGGCCCCCTCACGACGTCCGCCGCCGCGAGGCTCGCCGTTGGCGTGCTTTGCGGTTAAGATGTCGGCCATTCCATTTTCATTCAGCCCAATTCGAGCCCCGATCTCCCGTGAAATCGAAACTCCTGACAAGCCTGTGCGCCCTGGCCTCTGGTGCCATCGCCGTGCTGGCCTTCTCCCCCTTCGGCTACTGGCCTCTGGTGATCCCCTCCCTGCTCGGTCTCTACGCCCTGCTGGACAAGGCCACCCCCAAACAGGCTGCCTGGCGCGGCTTCGGCTACGCCATGGGCCTGTTCCTGCCCGGGCAGTGGTGGATCCACGTCAGCATGACGGAGTTTGGCGGCATCCCGCTGCCGGCCGCCTTCGTGCTGCTGGCCGGGCTCTGCGCCTATCTGTCCCTCTATCCGACCCTGGCCTGCTGGCTCTTCGCCCGCTTCTTCGCGGGTCGCCACTGGAGCCGCTGGCTGCTTGCCTTCCCGGCGCTCTGGCTGATGGCCGACTGGCTGCGGGGCTGGGTGATGACGGGCTATCCCTGGCTCTGGTTTGGCTACAGCCAGATAGACGGCCCCCTCAAGGGATTCGCCCCCATCCTCGGGGTGCAGGGCATCACCCTCGCCCTGCTCTTGACCGCCTCCGCCCTCTGGCTGACCTGGCAGAGCCGCAAGCCGGCCTGGCTGCTGCTGCCGGTCGCCCTGGTGGGCGGTGCCCAGGGGCTGATGCAGCTCAACTGGGTGACTCGGGGGGAGCCGGTCAAGGTCGCCCTGGTGCAGGGCAACATCGCCCAGTCCCTCAAGTGGGATCCGGAGGCCCTGGTGCCGACGGTGCGCACCTATCAGGATCTCAGCCGCGAGAACCAGGACGCCGACATCATCGTCTGGCCCGAATCGGCGATCCCGGCCATCGAGAAGGAGATGGGTACCTATCTGGAGAGCCTGGACAAGGCGATGAAGGTGAACGACACCGGCCTGCTGGCGGGCATCATCCATTACGATCTGAAACAGCAGCGCTTCTACAATACCGTGCTCGGCATGGGGGTGCAGGATGCCGAGGGCAAGGAGTCCTACTATTACGAGCACAAGAACCGCTACTACAAGTACCACCTGCTGCCCATCGGCGAGTTCGTGCCCTTTGAAGATCTGCTGCGCCCCATCGCCCCCTTCTTCAACCTGCCCATGTCCTCCTTCAGCCGGGGTGACGAGGTGCAGCCGAACCTGATCGCCAAGGGGCTCAAGTTCGCCGCCGCCATCTGCTACGAGATCATCTTCCCGGACGAGGTGCGCCGCAACGTGCAGCCGGACACCGACTTCCTGCTGACCGTCTCCAACGATGCCTGGTTCGGCACCAGTATCGGCCCCTGGCAGCACATGGAGATCGCCCGCATGCGCGCCCTCGAACTCGCCCGCCCGCTGCTGCGCGACACCAACACCGGCATCACCATCGTCACCGAGATCGACGGCAGCATCATCGCCCAGCTGCCGCAGTTCGAGGCCGGGGTGCTGCGCGCCGAGGTGCGCCCGGCCCACGGCGCGACCCCCTATCTGCGCTTTGGCAGCTGGCCCATGTATGGCATCGCCGCCCTGCTGCTGGGGCTGGGGCTGGTCCTGCGTCCCCGCGCCCATCCCTGGGCACGCAAGGGCTGAGGTAGCACAAGGCAGATAAACAAGAGAGGCGCCCAGGGGCGCCTCTCTTCTGTTCAGTCTGATACCCGCTCAGAACCTGTTCAGGCTCTGCAACGAGAGGTCGTCAGCAAGGTAAAGAGCAGCGCAGGAACCGGAGCGTATAGATATACGTGAGCACCCTCGGTTACAGACAAGCGAGCAGCACATGAGCCTTGATCGCGGCCTCGCAGCAAGAGTGTGGACAGGTTCTCAGGGCGAGAGCGGCTCACGGTGATACTCGTCGGCCCCGCACTCGGGGCAGGTGCCGAGTTGTTCCGGGTGCAGCACGGTATGGCGCCACTCGCAGTGATCGCACACCAGCACGCCGAGCCCCACCCAGTCGCCGGCCCGGTAGACCCCCTTGTGCTCCAGCTCGTCCGCAAGCTCCTGCCACTCCACCTGGGCCCGGTCGGTCACGTCCGCCAGCCAGGACCAGGCGGTGTCTTTGAGCGCCAGCATAAAGGCGGATTCCGGGGCCTCTTGCTTTCCCTCGTCGTAGTTGCCGAGATCCCGTTTCACGTATTCGGCGATGAGCGCCAGCTCATCCTTGGTCAGATCCCCCGCCGCCTCCATATAGGCCTGCACCCTGGCGATCATCCGGTTGAGACGCTCCCCCTGGAACTCCTCCGTCTCCTCCCACTGCTTCCTGAGCTGGGCGATGAAGGCTTCATACCCTTGTCGACGTTTGTCCATGACCATCACTCCTCTGCTGAACCCCGATCGTGCCCGGCCTGAGCCGGAGACTGAGCGGATACGGGCTGTGGTTGTCGCCCTCGCTCCCCCGGCTCCCCGATAAAACCGCCAGGGTGCCGGGACCGGGCCTGACACCGGGCGGATGCTGGCGGTTGTTGCCGCCGCAGGATATGGGTATTCTATTGCGATTTCCCAGCCGTTTTATCTATTCATTTCACAGATCCGGATGTCACCAATGCAAGAGCAATACGTTCCCCAATCCATAGAACCAGCAGTGCAGCAGCACTGGGATGCCAAGAAAACCTTCAAGGCCGTGGAAAAAGTAGACAAAGAGAAGTTCTACTGCCTCTCCATGTTCCCCTATCCGTCTGGTCGACTGCACATGGGGCACGTGCGTAACTACACCATAGGTGATGTGATCTCCCGTTATCAACGCCTCAATGGCAAGAACGTGCTGCAACCCATCGGCTGGGACGCCTTCGGCCTGCCGGCGGAAAACGCCGCCATCAAGAACAGCACTGCGCCGGCTCCGTGGACCTACGAAAACATCGAATACATGAAGAACCAGCTGAAAATGCTGGGTCTGGGCTATGACTGGGACAGAGAACTCGCCACCTGCAAACCGGACTACTACCGCTGGGAGCAGTGGTTCTTCACCAAGCTCTACGAGAAGGGTCTGGTCTACAAGAAGACCTCCTCCGTCAACTGGTGCCCGAACGACATGACGGTGCTGGCCAACGAGCAGGTGATCGACAACTGCTGCTGGCGCTGTGACACCCCGGTCGAGCAGAAAGAGATCCCCCAGTGGTTCATCAAGATCACCGACTACGCCGAAGAGCTGTTGAACGACATCGACAACCTGGAAGGCTGGCCGGAGATGGTCAAGACCATGCAGCGCAACTGGATTGGCCGCTCCGAAGGGGTCAACATCAGCTTCGCCGTCGATGGCCAGGATGATCACCTGGAGGTCTACACCACCCGTCCGGACACCTTCATGGGCGTGACCTATGTGGGCATCGCCGCCGGCCACCCGCTGGCCGCCCTGGCAGCCGAAGGCAACCCCGAGCTCGCCGCCTTCATCGAGGAGTGCAAGCACACCAAGGTGGCCGAAGCAGACATGGCGACCATGGAGAAGAAGGGCATGGCCACCGGCCTCTACGCCATTCATCCGCTGGATGGCCGTAAAGTGCCGGTCTGGGTCGCCAACTTCGTGCTGATGAACTACGGCACCGGCGCCGTCATGGCCGTGCCCGGCCACGATCTGCGCGACCACGAGTTCGCCACCAAGTACGGCCTCGAGATCAAGCCGGTCATCAAGCCGGCCGACGGTGACGCCCCGGACGTGATCGCCGCCGCCTACACCGACAAGGGCGTGCTGTTCAACTCCGGCGAGTTCGACGGCCTCGAGTTCCAGGCCGCCTTCGATGCCATCGCCAACAAGCTGGAAGCCCTCGGCCGCGGCAAGCGCACCGTCAACTACCGCCTGCGCGACTGGGGTGTCTCCCGTCAGCGCTACTGGGGCGCCCCCATCCCCATGCTGACCCTGGCGGACGGTACCGTCGTGCCGACCCCGGAAGACCAGCTGCCGGTTCTGCTGCCGGAAGACGTGGTGATGGACGGCATCCAGAGCCCCATCAAGGCCGACCCCGAGTGGGCCAAGACCACCTACAACGGCCAGGAAGCGTTCCGCGAGACTGATACCTTCGACACCTTTATGGAGTCCTCCTGGTACTACGCCCGCTACTGCTCCCCGGACTACGACAAGGGCATGCTGGATCCGGCGGCTGCCAACCACTGGCTGCCGGTGGATCAGTACATCGGCGGCATCGAGCACGCCTGTATGCACCTGCTCTACGCCCGCTTCTTCCACAAGCTGCTGCGTGACGCTGGCCTCGTGAACAGCGACGAGCCGTTCAAGCGCCTGCTCTGCCAGGGCATGGTGCTGGCCGATGCCTTCTACTACAAGGACGAGAAGGGCGGCAATGTCTGGGTCAGCCCCCTCGACGTCAAGGTGGAGCGCGACGACAAGGGCCGCATCACCAAGTCCGTGGACAACGAGGGCCGCGAGGTGATCCACTCCGGCATGACCAAGATGTCCAAGTCCAAGAACAACGGCATCGACCCGCAGCTGATGGTGGAGCGTTACGGCGCCGACACCGTCCGTCTGTTCATGATGTTCGCCTCCCCGGCCGACATGACCCTGGAGTGGTCCGACTCCGGCGTCGAGGGGGCCCAGCGCTTCCTGCGCCGCCTGTGGCGCATCACCTTCGAGCACGTCTCCGGTGGTGCTGTACCGGCGCTGGACGTGGCCGCCCTCACCAGCGAGCAGAAGGCCGTTCGCCGCGAGCTGCACAAGACCATCGCCAAGGTGAGCGACGACGTGGGTCGCCGCCAGACTTTCAACACCGCCATCGCTGCGGTCATGGAGCTGATGAACAACCTCTCCAAGCTGGGCAGCGACGCCCAGGATCGCGCCCTGATGCAGGAAGCGCTGGAAGCGGTCGTGGTCATGCTCTACCCCATCACCCCGCACATCGGCTTCGAGCTGTGGAAGATGCTGGGCAAGGGCGAGGACATCGACCACGCCACCTGGCCGGTGGCCGACGAGGCTGCCATGATCGAGACCGAGAAGCTGGTGGTGGTGCAGATCAACGGCAAGATGCGCGGCAAGCTGACCGTGCCGGCCGAAATCAGCCAGGCGGACGTCGAGAAGCTGGCCATGGCCGATGCCTCGGTGCAGAAGTTCACCGAGGGGCTGACCGTGCGCAAGGTCGTCTATGTGCCGGGCAAGCTGCTCAACATCGTGGCCAACTGATGCCATACCGCCTGGCCATGCAGGCTGACTGTCTGGTTGCCAAGCGGTAACAGCAAACGGATGATAACGGCGGGCCCTGCGCCCGCCGCTCTTCCCTTCATGCAAAGAGGATTTTTTATGGGCACCATCTTCACTCGCTGGATGGCCATCCTGATGGCAGGTCTGCTGCTGCAGGCCTGCGGTTTTCAGATGCGGGGCACCGCCATTCCCCCCGAGTTGATGACCATGAAAGTGGTCGGTGACAACAAGAGCGACTTCTACCGGCTGGTCACTACCCGCCTCAAGGCGGCCGGCGTGCAGCTCGTCGACAAGGAGGGCATTCCGGTGCTGACCCTGGGCAGTGTGAGCAGCAGCAGCCAGGTCGCCTCCGTCGACTCCATCGGCCAGGATCGCGAATACCTGCTGGGCTACAGCACCCAGTTCACCGTGGTCGTGCCGGGCCAGCCGACCCAGGTCTTCCCCATCACCTTCAACCGCAGCTTCCTGAATAAGCCGGATGCGGCGCTCGCCTCCTCCCGCGAGCAGGAGCAGCTCGGCAAGGAGATGCAGGAACAGGCCGCCAACCTGGTGATCCGCCAGCTCAGCCAGGTCAAGTTCTGATGGGGATCTATCCGACCGCCGGACTGGTGATCCATCAACCCCAGTCAGGTCAGATTCTGATGCGAGTCTCCTGATGAGAGTTTATCCCGAGCAGTTCGCGGACCATCTCAAGGCAGGGCTCAAGCCCTGCTATCTCATTTTTGGGGACGAGCCCCTGCTCAAGCTCGAAGCCATCGACGCCGTGCGCCAGGTGGCGCGCAAGCAGGGCTTCGATGAACGCCACAGCTTCGTGGTGGAAGCCGGGCTGGACTGGAACCAGGTCCATGACGCCTGCCAGGCCATGAGCCTCTTCTCCGCCCGCCAGATCATCGAGCTGGAGCTGCCGGCCAAAGTCGACAAGGACTTGGCCGCCCGCATCAGCGAGATCGGCAAGCAGCTCCACCCCGATCTGCTGCTGGTGCTCAGCGGCGCTCGCCTCAACCAGACCCAGATGAAGGCAGCCTGGTTCGACAAGCTGAGCCAGAGCGGCACCTATGTGCCGGTCAACCACCCCGAGCCCCGCTTCTTCCCGCGCTGGATGAGCGCACGGTTTCAGCGCTTCGGCCTCAAGGCGATGCCGGATGCCGTCAACTTCATGTGTCACGCTTACGAGGGCACCCTGCTGGCCGCGAGCCAGGAGATAGAGAAGCTGACCCTGCTCTCGCCCCCCCAGCCGATCACGGTCGCCTACCTGCAGGAAACCATCATCCGCCACGCCCACTTCACCCCGTTCCAGCTGGTCGATACCCTGCTGGAGGGCAAGGTGAACCGGGCCCAGCGCATCCTGCAAGCCCTGCGCGCCGAGGGCACCGAGCCCGGCATGCTGGCCTGGACCCTGTGCCGAGAGCTGGAACAGCTCACCGAGCTGGCGCTGGCCGCCCGCGCCGGGCAACCCCTGGTGGAACACTTTACCCGATTGCGCATCTGGCAGAGCCGCCAGCAGCTCATCCAGCAGGCCCTGACCCGGCTCCCCTTTGCCAAGCTGCAGCAGCTGTGGCAACTGATGGCGCAACTGGACGACGCCCAGCGCCGCTTCGATACCGAGGGGGCCTGGCTGATGCTGCAGACCATCGCCCTCGGTTTTCGCGATGGCGCCCCCCTGCCTTTGCTGGAGGCGGATCCATGCTGAAAGCGCCCATCGGCATCCTCGGCGGCACATTCGATCCGATCCATATCGATCACCTTGTTCAGACAGGGGCAGAAGAATGACGCTGAGACCACCCATCGGCATTCTGGGGGGGACCTTCGATCCCATCCACATCGGTCACCTGAGGCCCGCCATCGAGGCCCGCGAGGCCCTGGGCCTGGCCGAGGTGAGGCTGCTCCCGAACCACATCCCGCCCCACCGCGCCAATCCGTTCTGCTCCAGCGAGCAGCGCCTGGCCATGGTCAGGCTGGCGGCGGCGGAGAACCCGGGATTCGTGGTGGACGAGCGGGAGCTCAAGCGGGACACCCCCTCCTGGACCATCGACACGCTGATGGAGCTGAGGAGCGAGCTGCCGGACACCCCGCTCTGCTTCCTGATGG
>ENA-OWLM01000555-OWLM01000555.1-metagenome-genome-assembly--contig:-NODE-555-length-14467-cov-4.402720_pt1 | contig 14467 bp, 11 predicted proteins | sample MGYA00245349_ERZ651102 | MGnify/ENA primary metagenome ERZ651102 (study PRJEB26857, sample SAMEA4031759) | metagenome | biome: human; feature: oral; material: saliva | place: Philippines | collected 2014... | reverse complement strand
CTGTGCGCCCGGGTGAATATCCTGAACAGATAACTGGAACATGGTTCTCCTCTCCTGCTGAACTTGAATCGTTTCAGCCTTAATGAGAAAAAATGCGCTAACCTGCTCCGTCAGTTAAAACAAGATAGCGCTGAAACGTTTCAAAAAGTCTTGCTCTTTCTGTAAAACGTTGCAAGGAAAGTTACATTTGGCTGTTCAGAATTTAGAGTTACAGCACATTTCTCCTTTCTTCAGCTGAATATGGCTGACGTTCAGCACGTCAGTTTCAGCTAAGTTCAGCAACTATTTTCAAATTGAAATGCCATTTTGATTTTTTGTAGCAAAAGTGACCGCACCCTCTGTTTATTTAATGACTGGCGGCGTAAACTCCGCGTCTCTCTGACCCACGCTGATCCTGATACGTAAACATGCATAACACCCCCGCTGCCGCCTCACTAAAGACCCTTGATTTGACGTCAACGGCGTTTTTGATCGTTGCTTTCCTTACCGGGATCGCCGGGGCCTTACAAACGCCCACGCTGAGTTTATTTCTGACCAATGAAGTCCACGTCCGCCCGGCGATGGTCGGCTTCTTCTTTACCGGGAGCGCCATCATCGGCATTCTGGTCAGCCAGTTTCTGGCAGGACGTTCCGACAGAAAAGGCGATCGCAAAAGCCTGATTGTCTTTTGTTGCCTGCTGGGGGTATTCGCCTGCGTGCTGTTTGCCTGGAACCGTAACTATTTCATTTTGCTGTTCGTTGGGGTGTTTTTGAGCAGCTTTGGCTCTACCGCCAACCCGCAGATGTTTGCCCTTGCCCGTGAGCATGCCGACCAGACCGGACGCGAGGCGGTGATGTTCAGCTCAATCCTGCGCGCTCAGGTATCGCTGGCATGGGTCATTGGTCCGCCGCTGGCTTACGCGCTGGCGATGGGCTTTGGCTTTACGGTGATGTACCTGAGTGCGGCGGTGGCCTTTGTCGTGTGCGGCACAATGGTGTGGTTCTTCCTGCCCTCAATGCGTAAAGAGCCGAAACTGGCGACAGGCGCGCTGGAAGCACCGCGTCGTAACCGCCGCGATGCCCTTCTCCTCTTCATCATCTGTACGCTGATGTGGGGTACCAACAGCCTTTATATCATCAACATGCCGCTGTTTATTATTGATGAACTGCACCTGCCGGAGAAGCTGGCGGGCATCATGATGGGGACGGCCGCTGGCCTTGAGATCCCGACCATGCTGATTGCGGGCTATTACGCAAAGCGCTTTGGGAAGCGTTTTTTGATGCGCATCGCGGCGGTCGCCGGTCTGCTGTTCTATGTCGGGATGCTGACGGTGCATACGCCCGCGCTGCTGCTGGCCTTACAGCTGCTGAACGCCATCTACATCGGCATTCTCGCCGGGATTGGCATGCTCTACTTCCAGGATCTAATGCCGGGTCAGGCAGGCTCTGCCACCACCCTTTATACTAATACCACCCGCGTGGGCTGGATTATTGCGGGCTCGATGGCCGGCGTTGTGGCGGAGATCTGGAACTACCACACGGTATTCTGGATTGCCCTGGTGATGTGCGTTCTGACCATAACCTGTCTGACGCGGATTAAAGACGTTTAGGGCGCGGTGAGCGCTTCCAGCTGAAGCAGGTAGGTCATCGCCTGCGCTCGCGTACTGCCGCACATCTCTGCGGAAGGCTGAAGCCCGGAGCACACCTTCGGGCGCAGGGGCGACCCAAAGATCAAACAGAGATTCGCTTCAGAAAGCTGAACGCAGCGGGTATTGGCAGGCTTGCCCTCCGGCATTCCTGGAATGGGGCTTGAAATGGACGGTGCAGTACAGCACGCGCCACAATCTGGACGACAATCCATAAATGCTCTCAGTCAGTGATGAACGCCCGCGCAGTCGGGCATCGGGCGCACAGTAACACCTTTTTTGTATTGATAGCAAAAGCCGCGAATTCCGCTTGCCTGAAAGGCCGTGCACGAGTAATTTGGCGCGATATTTTTTACCTCCCGTAAACAGGATTACTGCAATGCCAAGAGCGAACGAAATTAAGAAAGGTATGGTACTGAATTACAACGGCAAACTGCTGATTGTGAAAGATATCGACATTCAGGCACCTAGCGCCCGTGGTGCAGCGACGCTGTATAAAATGCGTTTCGCCGACGTGCGTACCGGCCTGAAAGTGGAAGAACGCTTTAAAGGTGATGATATCGTCGATACCGTGACCCTGACCCGTCGCTATGTTGATTTCTCCTACATCGACGGCAACGAATATGTGTTCATGGACAAAGAAGATTACACCCCGTACATCTTCACCAAAGATCAGATCGAAGAAGAGCTGCTGTTTATCCCTGAAGGCGGTATGCCGGATATGCAGGTGCTGACCTGGGACGGCGTGCTGCTGGCGCTGGAGCTGCCTCAGACCGTGGATCTGGAAATCGTGGAAACCGCACCGGGCATCAAAGGCGCGTCAGCCAGCGCGCGTAACAAACCGGCTACCCTGACCACCGGCCTGGTTGTGCAGGTGCCGGAATACCTCTCCGCTGGCGAGAAAATCCGCATCCATATCGAAGAAAAACGCTATATGGGTCGTGCTGACTGATTGCGGCGTTTGCCCGGTGGCGCTACGCTTACCCGACCTACGAAAAAACCGGCCCTGAAGCCGGTTTTTGTGTTTTTGTAGGCCGGGTAAGGCGAAGCCGCCACCCGGCAATTCCGGTTACAGAAGCTCCGGATACTTCGTCATCTTCAGCGCCAGCTCAACGCCGCGCACTTCTGCCATCCCTTTCAGGCGACCAATCGCCGAATAGCCTGGGTTGGTTTTCTTACGCAGATCGTCCAGCATCTGGTGCCCGTGATCCGGGCGGAACGGAATAGGACGCATATCGCCCGCGTGCTTACGGCGCACTTCTTCCGCCAGAATGGCATCCACCACCGCCACCATATTCACGTCACCGTTCAGGTGCGCGGCTTCGTGGAAGGTTTTCGGGTTCTCTTCCCGGCAGGTTGCACGCAAATGCGTGAAGTGAATACGATCGCCAAAGGTTTCGATCATCCGTACCAGGTCGTTATCCGCACGCACGCCGTAAGAACCGGTACACATCGTAAAGCCGTTATAGATACTGTCCACCGTCTCTTTCAGCCACTGCATATCTTCAATCGTCGACACGATACGCGGCAGGCCGAGGATTGGACGCGGTGGATCGTCCGGGTGAACCGCAAGACGAACGCCGGACTCTTCTGCCACCGGTACAATCGCGCGCAGGAAGTACGCCATGTTGTCGCGCAGCTGATTCTTATCAATATCACCGTATTCCGCCAGACGCGCGCGGAACTGGTCCAGCGTGTAGCCTTCTTCCGCACCCGGCAGCCCGGCAATGATGTTGCGGGTCAGCTTTTCAATATCCGCTTCACTTGCCGCGTGGAACCACGCGAGCGCCTGCTGCTGCTCTTCTGCGGTGTAATCCGCTTCAGCACCCGGGCGCTTCAGAATGTGCAGTTCAAACGCCGCAAACGCGATCTGGTCGAAACGCAGCGCTTTTGAACCATCCGCCATCGGGTATTCAAGATCGGTACGCGTCCAGTCCAGGATAGGCATAAAGTTATAGCAGACCGTATCAATGCCGCAGGCGGCCAGATTACGGATGCTCTGCTGATAGTTGGCAATCCAGGTCTGGTATTCACCCGAATGGGTTTTGATATCCTCGTGGACCGGAATACTTTCCACGACTGACCAGGTTAACCCCTTCTCCGCCAGCAGCGCCTGACGCTTTTGAATTTCCTCAACCGGCCACACTTGCCCGTTAGGAATATGATGCAGTGCCGTGACAACGCCTGTCGCGCCAGCCTGACGTACATCATCAAGAGAAACCGGATCGTTCGGCCCGTACCAACGCCAGGTTTGTTCCATTGCCTCATCCTCTCAAGTTGTTATACCAATATGGGTTACTGCAATGACGACTACCATACATGTTTACCGCGAAGGGTCAACACAGCGCCACACATTGATTGATCAAACTCACAGAACGAAGATATTTACGGCTTACCAATTCAATTTGCTGTCATATAACTTTACACTGCCATTGTTAATCAATGGTTAATCAGGTGTGTATTTCATGAAGACAATTGCCTCCACCTCGCTTCCTGCCCGCGTGCAGCAGCCTCGCTACGATCGCCAGCAATTACGCTCGCGCATTGTCCATTTTGGCTTCGGCGCATTTCACCGCGCGCATCAGGCGTTGTTAACAAACCGGGTGCTGAATGAGAAAGGAGGCGACTGGGGTATTTGTGAAATTAGCCTCTTCAGCGGTGATGTGCTGATGAGCCAGCTGCGCGCGCAGGATCATCTCTTTACCGTGCTGGAGAAAGGTGCGGAGGGGAACCAGGCTATTGTTGTCGGCGCGGTACATGAGTGTCTGAATGCCAAACTCGATTCGCTGGCGGCCATTATTGAGAAATTTTGCGAGCCGCAGGTGGCGATTGTCTCCCTCACCATCACGGAAAAAGGCTATTGCATCGATCCCGCAACCGGCAAGCTGGATATGCACAATACCCGCATCCTGCACGATCTGGAAAACCCGACCGAGCCGCATTCCGCGCCGGGGATCCTGGTCGAAGCTCTTCACCGCCGTCGCGAACGTGGCCTGCCGCCGTTTACCGTTCTCTCCTGCGACAATATCCCGGACAACGGCCACGTGGTAAAAAACGCCGTGCTCGGGATGGCGCAAAAACGTTCCGCTGAGCTGGCCGGGTGGATTGATGCTCACGTGAGTTTCCCGGGCACGATGGTCGACAGAATTGTCCCCGCCGCAACGGAGATCTCGCTTGCGGAAATCACGCAGGAGCTTGGCGTTGAAGATCCCTGCGCCATCAGCTGCGAGCCGTTTATTCAGTGGGTGGTCGAAGATAACTTTGTCGCCGGACGCCCTGAGTGGGAAGCTGCGGGCGTGCAGATGGTGAAGGATGTTCTACCGTGGGAGCAAATGAAGTTGCGGATGCTCAACGGTAGCCACTCTTTTCTGGCTTATCTGGGATACCTCGCCGGATATGCGCATATCAATGAATGCATGGAGGACGCGAGCTTCCGCGAAGCCGCACGCCGCTTAATGCTGAACGAGCAGGCTCCCACCTTGCGCATCACAGACGTGGATCTCACGGCCTATGCCGACAGCCTGATCGACCGCTTTGCGAATCCCGCATTGCAGCATCGCACCTGGCAAATCGCGATGGACGGTAGCCAGAAGCTGCCTCAGCGCATGCTGGATGGGATCCGCGTTCACCTCGAACGTAACAGCGCGTGGCCGCTGCTGGCGCTGGGGGTTGCAGGCTGGATCCGCTACGTCAGCGGTACGGATGAAAGTGGTGACGCGATTGATGTTCGCGACCCGCTTAGTGATAAAATCCAGTCACTCGTCAAGGCCAGCAGCGAAGCGGAGCGCGTGAACGCCCTGCTGACGCTGAGCGAAGTCTTTGGACAGGATCTGCCTCATAACAGCGTCTTTATCAATGCGGTAAACGAAGCCTATCAGCGCCTGACCCGCTGCGGTGCGCGTCAGGCTGTTGTTGAAACGTTAAATATTTAACCATTCTTGCCCTTAAGGCGAACGGAAAACCTCTCCGTTCGCCCTTCCCCCTTCTCATGACGCTTTTTTTTCGCCAGGATGATGGCTAATTGTTATAGCATCACAGTCAGTCATGGGAGCGCATGTGACCAAAACCAACCTCATTACCGGTTTTCTCGGCAGCGGAAAAACCACCTCAATTTTGCACCTGCTCGCGAATAAAGATCCGTCAGAAAAGTGGGCCGTACTGGTCAACGAATTTGGCGAAGTGGGCATCGATGGCGCGTTGCTGTCTGACAGCGGGGCAACGATCAAAGAGATCCCGGGCGGCTGTATGTGTTGCGTGAATGGTTTACCCATGCAGGTCGGGCTGAACACGCTCCTGCGCCAGGGTAAACCGGACCGTCTGCTGATAGAGCCGACCGGGCTGGGCCACCCTAAGCAGATCCTCGATTTGCTGACCGCACCGGTTTACGAGCCGTGGATCGACCTTCGCGCCACGCTGTGTCTTCTGGATCCGCGCCTGCTTCTGGACGAGAAGGCCGTGGCCAATGAAAACTTCCGCGATCAGCTCGCCGCGGCAGATATCATCGTGGCGAATAAAGAGGATCGTACAACGGCTGAAAGCCAGGCCGCGTTCGATGCCTGGTGGCAACATTTCGGCGGCGAGCGCCAACGGGTTCACACCACTCAGGGCAAAATTGACAATGCCCTGCTCGATCTCCCCCGTCTGAACCTGGCGGAACTGCCCGTCAGCGCGGAACACGCGCACAGCCACGCGGTGAAGCAGGGTCTGGCTGCCCTGAGCCTACCGGAACATCAGCGCTGGCGTCGTAATCTCAACAGCGGTCAGGGCTACCAGGCTTGCGGATGGATCTTTGATGCCGATACGGTTTTCGACACAATCGGGATTCTGGAATGGGCCAGACTTGCTCCGGTCGATCGCGTCAAAGGCATTATGCGAACCCCGGACGGGCTGGTACGCATCAATCGCCAGGGCACAGATTTCTTTATCGAAACGCAAAATGTTGTCCCGCCGGACAGCCGAATAGAGTTAATTAGTGCGGTTAACGCCGACTGGAACGCGCTGCAGGCCAGCCTGTTGAAGCTTCGTTTAAGTTCAGACGGCTAACGTTGCCCCAGATTTCAAACGATGCTGAACGTTATGACGACTCGATTTCCCTTAATACTGCTGCTGAATGCTGCCGGTCTGGCACTCTTTTTATCCTGGTATCTGCCGGTGAACCATGGTTTCTGGTTCCCGCTGGATTCCGCTATTTTCCACTTCTTCAACCAGGCGCTGGTGAAGAGTGACACCTTCCTGTGGCTGGTCGCGATTACCAACAATCGCGCCTTCGACGGCTGTTCACTGCTGGCCATGGGCTGCCTGATGCTCTCTTTCTGGCTGAAAGAAGATAAAACAGGGCGTCGCCGCATTGTGATGGCTGGCCTGGTCATGCTGCTGACTGCGGTAGTGATTAACCAGCTGGCGCAACATTTGATGCCGGTAAAACGCGCAAGTCCTTCGCTCTATTTCCCGGATATTCATCGCGTCAGCGAATTACTGCATATCCCAACTAAAGATGCGTCAAAGGACAGTTTCCCCGGCGATCACGGTATGATGCTGCTTATTTTTTCAGCATTCATGTTGCGCTATTTCGGCAAAAAAGCCTTTGCGACGGCGCTGGTAATTGTGGTGGTGTTTGCTTTCCCGCGCGTCATGATCGGCGCTCACTGGCTGACGGATATTGTCGTGGGTTCGCTCTCTGCGGTACTGATTGGTTTGCCGTGGGTGCTGATGACGCCGTTAAGCGATCGATTAATCGCTATTTTTGATCGTTACCTTCCCGGCGGTAAGTAACAAGTTTTAAACAAATAGCCCATCGTAATTAACGCAAACTATCGGGGATCATTCCGTTCCCTGATAGTTACCCCCTCTGAAATTGCCCCCGCCGTCATATTCTTGTCATCTCATTCATGTTGAAAATGAAGCAATTGCCTGATTTGGAGCCGCTTCTGACGGCATTTTGGGGCATTTACGTTTTTTTACTCTCGGTATCACAATTTCTTATAAAAAATCGGACTTTTTTGCTCGCAATGCCCCTTGCAATCGGTTAATCTCGAACTCGTTTTGCCCCACTGAGATAATTATTATCATGGTGAATAAATTTGTGCACTGCGCCACAAATCTGACCAGAAAGAATTGTCTCAATGTGAACAGCTAATTAGTCTCGTCACGTTTGGCATTTTTATAACGATATTTATCGTTAAGGACTTCAAGGGAAAATAAACAAAATGGTCAAATCTCAACCGATTTTGAGATATTTCATGCGGGGGATCCCGGCGATAGCAGTAGCGGTTCTGCTTTCGGCATGTAGTACATCGAATACCGCTAAGAATATGCATCCTGAGACGCGTGTTGTGGGAACAGAAGATTCCTCGTCACTGCAAGCCTCTCAGGATGAATTTGAGAATATGGTGCGTAATCTGGACGTGAAGTCCCGTATTATGGACCAGTATGCTGACTGGAAAGGCGTGCGTTATCGTCTTGGCGGCAGCACGAAAAAAGGCATTGATTGTTCCAGTTTCGTACAACGAACCTTCCGCGAACAATTTGGGTTAGATCTTCCGCGTTCAACCTATGAACAGCAGGAGACGGGCAAGTCGATTTCACGTTCCAAACTGCGTACCGGTGATTTAGTTCTGTTCCGTGCGGGTTCTACGGGTCGACATGTTGGCATCTACATTGGCAACGACCAGTTCGTTCATGCTTCCACCAGCAGCGGTGTGACCATTTCCAGCATGAATGAACCGTACTGGAAGAAGCGCTACAACGAAGCGCGCCGTGTATTGACCCGCAGTTAATATGATGATTGTATCGTTGGTTATCCCTTGGCTGGCGATATAATAAAAAAAAGCACTGCTTCGGCGGTGTTTTTTTTTGCCCGTTACACTGAATACATTCAGCGGCTACTCAGGAATCACGATCTCTATGTTCACCCGCTACTTTTCCAGTCATCGCAAGATACTGTTTCTCAGTATTGTCACAGGGCTGTTTGTCGCCCTGCTTCTGGGCTCATTGCAGTTTTTCTGGAGTTACCACAAGCGGGAAGTCAGATTCGATACCCTGATTGAAGATGTGAGCATCTACATGGAGAGCTACTTCGGGGAGCTAAAAGAGTCTATCGATCTCCTCCAGCCGCTTACGCTGAACAATTGCCATGAGGTTAACGCTGAACTGACTTCACGCGCGGCCTTCAGTATTAACGTGCGCGCCTTCCTGCTGGTCAGAGACAAAATAGCGTTCTGCTCTTCCGCCACAGGGCCGATGAATTCCCCGATGGAAGCGCTTATACCCGAGCTGCACATCAACAAGCCGATCGATATTGCCCTGTTGTCTGGCACGCCCATGCTGCCGAGTAAACCGGCCATTGCCATCTGGTACCGTAATCCGTTGGTTAAGGACGGCGGCGTCTTTACCTCGGTGAATCTCAATCTGACACCGTACCTGCTCTATGCCGCGCGTCAGGACGAGTTCGCGGGTATTGCCATTATCATTGGCGACAACGCATTATCGACGATGTCCAGCTCGCTGGTTAAGGCGGAAGATCTCCATGAACACGCCGCCCGCACCGCCACGCTGAAAGACATCCCTCTGACTATCAAGATCTATGCTGAAGCCTGGACCAGCGAGGAAATCCTTTTCGCCCTCTTCTTCGGGCTGGTGTGCGGCATAGCCGCCGGAACGCTCAATTTTTATATTCTGACCATACGACTGAATCCGGGTAAGGAAATTTTAACCGCCATTAAGCACAATCAGTTCTATGTGGTGTATCAGCCCGTGGTCGATGCCAAAGAGCTGAAAATGCGCGGTGTGGAAGTGCTGATGCGCTGGAAGCACCCGACGATGGGCGAAATCCCGCCGGATGCGTTTATTAACTTTGCTGAAGCGCAAAAGCTGATTGTTCCGCTGACGCTGCATCTTTTTGATCTCATTATTCGTGACGCTCCGGTATTACAATGCGTATTGCCTGCGGGAGCCAAGCTGGGGATAAACATTGCGCCAGGGCATTTGCATGCGGAGAGTTTTAAAGAAGATATGCAAAGCTTCAACGCCTCGCTGCCGCCCGATCATTTCCAGACGGTACTGGAAATCACCGAGCGCGACATGATTAATCAGCGCGAGGCCAACCAGCTTTTTGAATGGCTGCACAATGAAGGCTTTGAAATCGCGATTGATGATTTCGGGACCGGCCACAGCGCCCTGATTTATCTCGAACATTTCACAATGGACTACATCAAAATCGATCGGGGTTTTGTCAATGCCATTGGAACCGAAACCGTTACATCGCCCGTACTTGATGCCGTATTGACCCTCGCAAGACGACTGAACATGTCCACCGTCGCCGAAGGGGTAGAAACGCCTGAGCAGGCGGCCTGGCTGCGCGAGCATGGCGTTAACTTCCTGCAGGGATACTGGATCAGCCGCCCTATGCCGCTGGCGCAGTTTCGTACATGGCAACCCGATATGATGTCCGGTGAATAATTTCCCAATGGCGGCGACGTCACTTATTATTCAGTTTTAATGTGAACGAAGGATCCGCCACGAGATGTTTATGCGCGTCGTAGTGATGTTAATGGCAGTGGTGAGCCTGTCCAGCCAGGCGCAAACTATCAAAGAGAGCACGGCATTCGCGGTGATTGGCGAACCTAAGTACGCGGTTAATTTTACCCACTACGATTACGTCAACCCCGCCGCGCCTAAAGGCGGAAACGTGACGCTCTCAGCCACGGGCACCTTCGATAACTTTAACCGCTTTGCCCTGCGCGGCGTGGCGGCGGCGCGAACGGAGTCCCTCTATGACACGCTGTTTGTGACGTCAGACGATGAGCCGGGCAGCTACTACCCGCTGGTGGCGGAAAACGTACGTTACGCGGATAACTTCGCGTGGGCCGAAATTTCGCTTAACCCCCAGGCGCGTTTTCATGATGGCACGCAGGTAAGCGCCCGCGACGTGGCCTTCACGTTTCACAAGTTTATGACCGAAGGGGTGCCGCAGTTCCGTCTGGTGTACAAAGGCACCACCGTGAAAGCTATCGCCCCGCTGACCGTGCGTATCGAACTGAGCGAACCAAACAAAGAGAATATGCTAAGCCTGTTCTCCTTGCCCGTCATGCCTGAGTCCTTCTGGAAAAACCACAAGCTGAGCGACCCGCTCTCCACGCCGCCGCTGGCGGGCGGCCCGTATCGTATTACCGACTGGCGTATGGGGCAGTATGTGGTCTATTCCCGCGTCAAAGATTACTGGGCTGCAAATCTTCCGGTAAACCGTGGCCGCTGGAACTTTGACACCCTTCGCTATGATTATTACCTTGACGATAACGTGGCGTTTGAGGCGTTCAAGGCGGGTGCGTTTGATTTGCGCGTGGAGAGCAGCGCTAAAAACTGGGCTACGCGCTATATCGGGAAAAACTTTGCCAACGGTTACATCGTTAAAGACGAGCATAAAAATGAATCAGCTCAGGATACCCGCTGGCTGGCGTTTAACATCCAGCGCCCGGTTTTCAGCGACCGTCGGGTGCGCGAGGCGATTACCCTGGCGTTCGATTTCGAGTGGATGAACAAGGCGCTGTTTTACGGTGCCTACAGCCGCGCTAACAGCTATTTCCAGAACACTGAATATGCCGCTCGCGACTATCCTGATGCCGATGAGCTGGTCTTGCTGGCTCCGCTGAAGGCGGAACTTCCGCCAGAGGTCTTTACGAGCGTGTTTGAACCGCCTAAATCCGACGGTAAGGGCTTTGACCGTGACAACCTTCTGAAAGCCAGCGCGCTGCTGGATGAGGCGGGATGGCACCTGAAAAATCAAAAACGGGTGAACGGGCAAACGGGCAAACCGCTGAGCTTTGAGCTGCTGCTCGCTTCAGGGGCGAATGACCAGTGGGTACTGCCGTTTAAGCAGAATCTCGCCCGACTGGGGATCACCCTGAACATCCGCCAGGTGGATATCGCGCAGCTCACCAACCGCAAGCGCAGCCGGGATTACGATATGATGCAGAGCCTGTGGGCCGCGCAGCCGTGGCCCAGCTCAGACCTGCAGATTTCATGGGCCTCCAGCTATATCGACTCCTCCTACAATGCCCCCGGCGTCAAGAGTCCGGCGATCGACGCGCTTATCGCGAAAATCGTCGCCGCGCAGGGCGATAAAACGAAACTTCTGCCGCTTGGTCGCGCGCTCGACAGGGTGTTAACCTGGAATTACTACATGCTGCCAATGTGGTACATGGGCGAAGATCGCCTCGCCCGTTGGGACAAATTCTCGCTGCCCTCTGTACGCCCTGTCTATACGCTGGGTTTCGATACCTGGTGGTATGACGTGAACAAAGCCGCCAAACTGCCCGCAGAGCGGCGTTAAGGAATAACAATGGGTGCTTATCTGATCCGCCGCTTGCTGCTGGTTATCCCGACGCTCTGGGCCATCATCACGATTAACTTTTTCATCGTCCAGATTGCCCCTGGCGGGCCGGTGGATCAGGCTATCGCCGCCGTGGAATTTGGCCACAGCGGGGGGATGCCCGGTGGCGGCGGTGAAGGGATGGGCGCGAGTCACGCCAGGACCGGCGTGGGCAATATCAGCGAAAGCCACTACCGCGGCGGGCGCGGGTTGGATCCCGAGGTGATCGCCGAGATCACCCATCGCTACGGCTTTGATAAACCGCTGCATGAGCGTTATATCAAGATGCTCTGGGACTACGTGCGCTTTGATTTTGGCGATAGCCTGTTTCGCAGCGCGTCCGTGCTGACGTTAATTAAGCAAAGCCTGCCGGTTTCCATCACCCTTGGCCTGTGGGGGACGTTGATTATCTATCTGGTCTCCATTCCGTTAGGCATTCGAAAAGCGGTCTACAACGGCAGCCGCTTTGATATCTGGAGCAGCACGTTCATCATCATCGGCTATGCGATTCCGGCGTTTCTGTTCGCGGTTCTGCTTATCGTCTTTTTCGCCGGGGGGAGTTATTTCGATATTTTCCCGCTCCGGGGATTGGTGTCAGCTGATTTCAGCACCCTGCCGTGGTATCAAAAAATCACCGATTATTTCTGGCACATCACCCTGCCGGTCCTCGCGACGGTCATTGGCGGTTTTGCCGCGCTGACGATGCTGACCAAAAACGCCTTCCTTGATGAAATCCGCAAACAGTATGTTGTCACCGCGCGCGCAAAGGGCGTGGGTGAAAAACAGATCATGTGGAAGCACGTTTTCCGCAACGCGATGCTGCTGGTGATTGCCGGATTCCCGGCCACCTTCATCAGCATGTTTTTTACCGGTTCACTGCTGATAGAGGTGATGTTCTCCCTGAACGGTCTGGGACTGCTGGGCTATGAGGCCACCGTCTCGCGCGATTACCCGGTCATGTTTGGCACACTCTATATTTTCACCCTGATTGGCCTGCTGCTGAATATCATCAGTGATATCAGCTATACGCTGGTCGATCCCCGAATCGATTTTGAGGGCCGCTGATGCCGCGTTTAAGCCCCGTCAACCAGGCCCGCTGGGCACGCTTTCGCCACAACCGCCGCGGCTACTGGTCGCTGTGGATCTTCGCCGTGCTGTTTATCTTAAGCATGTGCGCCGAGCTGATTGCGAACGATAAGCCGCTGCTGGTGCATTTTAACGACCGCTGGTATGTGCCTGTGTTGAACAACTACAGCGAGAGTGATTTTGGCGGCCCGTTTGCCACCCCGGCTGAATATCAGGATCCGTGGCTTCGCGATCAAATCGACACGCACGGCTGGGCGCTCTGGGCCCCCATTCGCTTTGGCGCAAACAGCATTAACTTTGCCACCTCAACCCCCTTCCCTTCGCCTCCCTCCGCGCAGAACTGGCTGGGAACCGACGCGAACGGCGGTGACGTGCTGGCGCGCATTCTCTACGGCACGCGGATCTCGCTGCTTTTCGGGCTGATGCTGACGCTCTTTTCCAGCGTGATGGGCGTCGTCGCGGGTGCCGTTCAGGGCTATTACGGCGGGAAGCTCGATCTCTGGGGGCAACGCATCATTGAAGTCTGGTCGGGTATGCCAACGCTGTTTCTGATCATTCTGCTGTCGAGCGTGGTCCAGCCTAACTTCTGGTGGCTGCTGGGCATTACGGTGCTGTTTGGCTGGATGAGCCTGGTTGGCGTCGTGCGCGCTGAATTTTTACGTACCCGAAACTTTGATTATATTCGTGCCGCTCAGGCGCTCGGCGTAAGCGATCGCAGTATTATTCTGCGTCATATGCTGCCCAATGCGATGGTCGCCGCCCTGACCTTTTTACCGTTTATTTTATGCGCCTCAATAACCACCCTGACCTCACTGGATTTCCTTGGGTTCGGTCTACCGCTTGGTTCGCCATCTCTGGGAGAACTCCTGTTACAGGGCAAAAACAATCTGCAGGCGCCGTGGCTTGGCATCACCGCGTTCATCTCCGTTGCCCTGCTACTATCGCTACTGATCTTTATTGGTGAAGCGGTACGCGACGCGTTCGATCCCAACAAGGCGATTTAAGATGACACAACCTCTGTTAGCTATTGAAAATTTGTCGGTAGGTTTTCGCCAACAAGAGACCGTGCGCACCGTGGTCAATACCCTCTCACTGCAGGTTGATGCCGGGCAAACTCTGGCGCTGGTGGGCGAGTCTGGCTCAGGTAAAAGCGTGACGGCGCTTTCTATTCTACGGTTACTACCGTCCCCTCCCGCAGTTTACCTTTCCGGCGATATACGCTTTCATGGCGAATCATTACTTCACGCCGACGAGCAAACGCTTCGCGGCGTTCGGGGGAATAAAATCGCCATGATTTTCCAGGAGCCGATGGTGTCATTGAACCCGCTCCACAACCTGGAAAAACAGCTTTATGAGGTGCTGTCTCTGCATCGGGGAATGCGCAGGGAAG
>ENA-OWLM01000549-OWLM01000549.1-metagenome-genome-assembly--contig:-NODE-549-length-14577-cov-3.478653_pt1 | contig 14577 bp, 13 predicted proteins | sample MGYA00245349_ERZ651102 | MGnify/ENA primary metagenome ERZ651102 (study PRJEB26857, sample SAMEA4031759) | metagenome | biome: human; feature: oral; material: saliva | place: Philippines | collected 2014... | reverse complement strand
CCTGCACCGCGTCCCCCTCGTCCACCAGTACCTCGCTGACCCGGCCGCCGACCCGAAATGCCAGATTCACGTCGCGGATGTCGACGTTGCCATAGAGGACGGAGCCGTCGGCGGGCCGCCCCTGCCACCAGAGATAGCCGCCGATCAGGACCAGTACGAGGGCCACAAGCGCGATGCGTTGCTTCATAGGGGTTCTCCTTGGGGACGGCGCAGGCCGCGCAGGGCCCAGACCAGCCGCTGCTGGGCGGCCTCGGGGTTGTCGATGTGGGCGAGGAAGGGGGCGGCCTGCTCGGGCAGCCAGCCGAGCTGGCGCCCGCCACCGGCGATCACCAGGGGCAGGCCGACCGCCCCCATGATGAAGATCATCAGCTGCACCGGGTTGCCCGCCACCAGCGAACCTTCGGCCTGGGCCCGCTGTACCTGCTCGAGCAGCAGCAGGGGGTGGCGGCGCGGCAGGCTGAGCAGGAAGCGCTGGGCGGCCCCTTCGCCCGCCAGGGCATCGCCAAACAGGTGGTTGATGAAGCCGCGCTGGCGCCCCACCAGGGCGATCAGCGCCTGCATGGTGGCCTCGAACTGGGTGAGGGCATCGGGGTAGGCGCCGCGGGCGGCCACCGCCTTGAGCTCATCAAAGAGGGGGGCGTACCAGAGCTCCACCAGCTCATCGATGAAGGCGTCGCGATTGCCAAAGTGGTAGACGAAGGAGCCGAGGTTCACTCCGGCCGCCGCCGCCAGCTCGCGCACCGTGAGGCCGCGCAGCCCCTTGTCGGTGGCGATGGCGAGGCCGGTATCGAGCAGTTTTTGCCGGGTCGGGTGCACGGTGTTATCCCCATGGTGTGCAAAGAATACACGAAATTATACGTATGTATAAATCAAGTCCGATAATGAAGGAAGCACTTTTTTTGAGCAGGGAGGGAGAGAGAAAGAAAATAAAAACGCCTCCACAAAGGGAGGCGTTTGGATAACGTGAGGAGCGGGCCTTACAGGATAAAGCGGCTCAGATCCTCGTCCTCAATCAGCTTGCCGAGGTGGGCGTTGACGTAGGCGGTGTCGATGACGAAGGTCTCGCCGGATTTTTCGGAGGCGTCGTAGGAGATGTCTTCCATCAGGCGCTCCATCACGGTGTGCAGACGGCGGGCACCGATATTCTCGGTGCGCTCGTTGACCTGCCAGGCGGCCTCGGCCAGACGGCGGATGCCATCCTGGGTGAACTCTATCTTGACCCCTTCGGTGGCCATTAGCGCCTGGTACTGATCGGTCAGTGAGGCGTTCGGCTCGGTCAGGATGCGTTCGAAATCTTCGGTGGTCAGCGCGGTCAGCTCGACCCGGATCGGCAGACGGCCCTGCAGCTCGGGGATGAGGTCGGACGGCTTGGCGATCTGGAAGGCACCGGAGGCGACGAACAGGATGTGGTCGGTCTTGACCATGCCGTGCTTGGTGTTGACGGTGCAGCCCTCTACCAGGGGCAGCAGGTCGCGCTGTACCCCTTCACGGGAGACGTCGGGGCCCGAGCTCTCGCCGCGCTTGCAGATCTTGTCGATCTCGTCGAGGAAGACGATGCCGTTGTTCTCGACGGAGGCGATGGCCTTCTGCTTCAGCTCTTCCGGGTTGACCAGGCGAGCCGCCTCTTCTTCGATCAGCGCCTTCATGGCCTCCTTGACCTTGACCTTGCGCTTCTTCTTCTGGCCCTGGCCCAGGTTCTGGAACAGCCCCTGCAGCTGGTTGGCCATCTCTTCCATGCCCGGCGGGGTCATGATCTCGACGCCCATCGGGGAAGCGGCCAGGTCCAGCTCGATCTCCTTGTCATCCAGCTGACCTTCCCGCAGCTTCTTGCGGAAGATCTGGCGGGTGTTGGAGTTGTCGGCCTTCTCTTCCTCGCCCCAGCTGTTGCGCGGGTTCGGCAGCAGGGCGTCGAGGATGCGCTCTTCGGCAGCTTCCTCGGCGCGGTATTTCATCTTCTCCATCTCGGTTTCGCGCACCAGCTTGATGGCGACATCGGTCAGATCGCGGATGATGCTGTCCACTTCCTTGCCCACGTAGCCCACTTCGGTGAACTTGGTCGCTTCGACCTTGATGAAAGGAGCATTGGCCAGCTTGGCTAGGCGGCGGGCGATCTCGGTCTTGCCGACACCGGTCGGGCCTATCATCAGGATGTTCTTCGGGGTCACCTCGTGGCGCATCTCTTCATTGAGCTGCATCCGGCGCCAGCGGTTGCGCAGGGCCACGGCTACCGCACGCTTGGCGTCGGCCTGACCAATGATGTGCCGGTCCAGCTCGTGGACGATTTCTCTCGGGGTCATCTCGGACATGATGGGATTCCTGTATCCGGGGCGGGCAGGGCCCACCCCTTGGAAAATGGGGTGTCTGACAAGGCAGCTTTATTTGGCGCTGTAGTCCAGCACTTCGACGGTGTGGTGCTGGTTGGTGAAGACGCAGATGTCGCCCGCAATCTTGAGGGCCTTCTCGACGATGCTCTTGGCATCCAGCTCTGTGTTCTCCAGCAGGGCGATGGCCGCGGACTGGGCGAAGTTGCCGCCGCTGCCGATGGCGATGAGATCGTGCTCCGGCTGCACCACGTCACCGTTGCCGGTGATGATGAAGGATTTGTGCTCGTCCGCGACCGCCAGCAGGGCCTCGAGGCGGCGCAGGGCGCGATCGGTGCGCCAGTCCTTGGCCAGCGCCACGGCGGCGCGCTCCAGGTTGCCCTGGTGGGCCTGCAGCTTGGCTTCGAAGCGCTCGAGCAGGGTGAAGGCATCGGCGGTGCCGCCGGCGAAACCTGCCAGCACCTTGCCGTTGTAGAGGCGATGAACCTTGCGGGCATTGCCCTTCATGACGGTGTTGCCAAGGGAAACCTGGCCATCGCCACCGATGACGACCTGACCGTTGCGGCGAACTGAAACTATGGTAGTCACTTCATTTACCTCGCTTGAGCCGAATGACGGCCTGACTGTGCATGGCAACAAAGATGGGGATGGCGCACCGGCTTTTCAAGCCTGTTTATTGTGCGGATGGCGGGGAGGGGGAGATGGGCGCCAGGTGGGCGTCGAAAGAAAGAGGGCCGGGTGTTGCCACCCGGCCCTGTGCATGGACGCGGCGATCACCCCTTCCTGGGGATGCAGCCGCTGATGCCGGAGCCCTGCAGCTTGCGGTTGGCCGCGTCGGCCGCCGCCTTGCCGTTGAAGGGGCCCACCATCACCTTGTAGACGGTGCCGTTAGCACCGTTGATCACCTGCAGGCTGGAGGAGAGCCCGGCGGTAAAGGCGATGCGCGCCTTGAGCGACTCCGCGGAATCCTGGGAGCGCAGGGCGGCGCACTGCATCATGTAGCGGCCGCCGTCGGCGGCTGCCGTCTGTGCAGACTGGGTCGCAGCCTGGGCCCTGGCGGCCTCGGCCCGTTCCCGTTCCAGCTCGGCGCGGATCTCCCGCTCCATCCGTTCACGTTCGGCCTTCTGGTCGATCACCTGCTCCCGGGCGCTGGCGACCGGGGCGGCGGTGGCCGGCTTGGTCGGCTGCACCGGCTGCGGCTGATAGGGCTTCGTCTGGCCGATGGGGGTGCCCGGTTGGGGAATGTCGGTCGGCACCGGCTGCGGCAGTGTCTCCGGCTGCAGGGTGACGGTCGGCGCGGGCGGTGGCGGCAGCACGCCCGGCTGGGGCGGCGGCTCGATGACGTCCACCTGCTTGTTCTCCAGCCGCTCGATGTAGCTCCACTTCTCCTGGGGCAGGCCATTGCCCTGCGCCTTGGGCTTGTTCGCCTTTACCTGTTCCTCGATGGTGGGGGCGTCGGCCCCCTTGCCGTTGATGAGGTAGAGGAAGGCGCCGAAGCCGACCACCAGGGCCCCGGCCAGCAGTGCCGGGATAACAGGAAAGCGGCGAGGGGCCGCTTTCTTGATGTTACGGCCACCCGCCCGGCGTCGCGGGCTGTTGCCGACGTAATCCCGGGTCGCCATCTATTACATGCGCTCCAGGGTGTGGATGCCCAGCACGCCCAGGCCCAGCTTGAGCACCTTGGCGGTGGCCGCACACAGCAGCAGACGGCTCTGGCGAGTGGCCTCGTCGACGCCATCCTTGTTGATCGGGCAGGCTTCGTAGAAGGTCATAAAGTTGCCAGACAATTCATAGAGATATGTGCACAGAAGGTGCGGCATCCCCTTGTCCGCCACGCCGTTGACCGCGTCGGAGAACTGGATCAGTTTCTGGGCCAGGGTCTCTTCCGCCTCTTCGGCCAGGATCACCTTGCCGCTCAGGGTGTCGGCATCGACGCCGGCCTTGCGGAAGATGGACTGGATCCGGGTGTAGGCGTACTGCAGATAGGGCGCGGTGTTGCCCTCGAACGACAGCATCAGATCCCAGTCGAAGATGTAGTCCGTGGTGCGGTTCTTGGAGAGATCCGCGTACTTGACCGCACCCATGGCGATGGCATGGACCACCTGGGCCTTCTCCTCGGCGGAAAGGTCGCTGTTGCGGCTCTCCAGCAGGGCGGCGGCGCGCTCTTCGGCCTCGTTCAGCAGGTCGACCAGCTTGACGGTGCCGCCGGAGCGGGTCTTGTAGGGGCGACCATCCTTGCCCAGCATCATGCCGAAGGCGTGGTGCTCGAGGGGCACGGATTCCGGCACATAGCCCGCCTTGCGGGTGATGGTCCAGGCCTGCATCAGGTGCTGGTGCTGACGGGAGTCGATGAAGTACATGACACGGTCGGCACCCAGGGTTTCATAGCGGTACTTGGCACAGGCGATGTCGGTAGTGGTGTAGAGGAAGCCGCCGTCGCTCTTCTGGATGATGACGCCCATGGGCTCGCCATCCTTGTTCTTGAACTCGTCCAGGAACACCACGGTGGCGCCTTCGCTCTCGACCGCGAGGCCCTTGGCCTTCAGGTCGGCCACGATCTGGGGCAGCATGTCGTTGTACATGGACTCGCCCATGATGTCCTTGTTGGTCAGGGAGACATTCAGGCGGTCGTAGTTGCGCTGGTTCTGCTCCATGGTCATGTCGACCAGCTTCTTCCACATGGCGCGGCAGTACTCGTCACCGCCCTGCAGCTTGACCACGTAGTTGCGCGCGCGCTCGGCGAAGGCTTCGTCTTCGTCGTAGTGGCGCTTGGCCTGGGTGTAGAAGGCTTCCAGATCGCGCAGCTCCATGTCGGAGGCGTGCTCGTTGGCCATCTTCTCCAGGTAGGCGATCAGCATGCCGAACTGGGTGCCCCAGTCGCCGATGTGGTTGGCGCGGATCACCTTGTGGCCGAGGAACTCCAGGGCACGGGCAGCCACGTCACCGAGGACGGTGGAGCGGATGTGGTGTACCGCCATCTCCTTGGCCACGTTCGGGGCGGAGTAGTCCACCACCACTGTCTGGGCGGTCGGCAGTTTCACGTTGGCGTTGGCGGAGGTCACCATGGCCTCTACCTGACCGGCCAGCCAGCTCGGGTCGAAGAAGAAGTTGATGAAGCCGGGGCCGGCGATCTCGACCTTGGCGATCAGATCGGAGGCGGGCAGGTGCTCGATGATGGCGGCGGCCAGCTCGCGGGGATTCTTGCGGGCCGGTTTGGCCAGCAGCATGGCCAGGTTGGTGGCCAGGTCACCGTGAGCCTTTTCCTTGCATCGGTCTACTTGCACCCGGGCTTCCAGGTCCGCCGGCAGGATGCCCGCTGACTTGAGATTGGCTACCGTTTGTTCAAGTAGATGATGAATATGCTCTTTCATAACTGACCACCGAGGTTGCGCGTCGAAAAATGACAGACTGGATAAGGGCGTGAATTTTACCCGCATCGGGCCGAGAAAACTATAGGAACGGCCCGCACCCATGGGTGTGGCGGATATTTCACTGCATTTTCCACCACATTGCAGGATATTGATTTGGATAAGTGGTGGTTATCCATTTCTACTGCATATCGAAGCGGCTTGTCCAGGCTATTTTCCCCTGATTGTTAAGGGGCTATTTAGACCGATTCGATCTGAATGATCCCGCCTCGCACGACGGTCGTATCCTTAGAGGAAGCCGATGGAGGACGATTTCGATGAAACTGGCGCTGTTCCCGCTCTCTGCTCACCTGCTGCCCGGCGGCATCATGCCGCTGCGCATCTTCGAGTCCCGCTACCAGCGCATGGTCGCCGAGTCCCGGGAGAGGGAGTTTGCACTCTGCATGCTGGACCCTCGTCAGCCCGATGCGCTGCGCAACATGTATCCCATCGCCACCCGGGTGCGGATCATCGACTTCGATCTGCTGCCGGACGGCCTGCTCGGCATCACAGTGCTCGGCGTGGAGCGGGTCAGGATCACCGATCTGTGGCAGGAATCCGACGGCCTGCGGGTCGGCGAGGTGGAATCTCTACCCCCCTGGCAGAGTGCCCGGCTCAAGGCCGATCAGCACTCCCTGGCCAAGGCGCTGCAGGACGTGTTCAACGACTACCCCGAGTATGCCGCTCTCTACCCCGCGCCGGACTGGGAGGACGCAAGCTGGGTGGCCCAGCGCTGGCTGGAGGTGCTGCCCATCCCGGTGGAGCAGAAGCAGTGGCTGGTGGCGGCCAAGGACAACCAGCCAGCCCTCTCCCTGCTGAGCGGCCTGCTGGTCGCGAGCCACTGACACGTCAGGGTGATCCTTTTCCCTTCCCGCGCGTATTGGTGAAGACCACGACACGCGAGGGATGGCGCAATGGCATATACTGGCCAACCACAATCGGCTCCACGCAGGACATCGCCCCCCATGGATAACCCAGATGGCGATCTGACTTCTCTTCTCATCCGTGTGGCGGAGCAGGGCGACAAGGCTGCCTTCGCCACCCTGTTTCACCACTTCGCCCCGCGCATCCGCGGCTACGGGCTGCGCCACCTCGGCAGCGAGGCCAACGCCATGGAGCTGGTCCAGGAGACCATGCTGCTGGTGTGGCAGAAGGCACGCCTCTACCACCCCGACAAGGGGGCGCCAACCACCTGGATCTACACGGTGATGCGCAACCAGAGCTTCGACATGCTGCGCCGCCGCCGTGCCAGCAAGGAGGAGCTCTGCGCCGAGGAGCTGTGGCCCCTGCTGGAGTTCAGGGCGGAGGAAGAACACCTGAGCGGGGGCGAAGACGCCGTGCTGACCCGCCAGATGGCCTGTTATGTGGCCACCCTGCCGGAACCGCAGCAGCAGGTGGTGCGCGGCCTCTATCTGCAGGAGCTCTCCCAGCAGGAGCTGGCAGACAGGCTCGGCGTGCCGCTCGGCACCATCAAGTCCCGCCTCCGTCTGGCATTACAGAAACTGAAGGAACAAGTGGAGCAAGGCCATGATTAAGACCCATCCGACTGCACTCATGCTGCGCGCCTTTGCCGCCGACGAGCTGCCCCTGCCGCTGGCCGTCGGCGTCTCCGCCCATTGCGAGCTCTGCCCCGACTGCGCCGCCCGGGTCAAGGAGTGCGAAGAGGAGCTGGCCCGGGAGCACCTGATGCCCGACGAACCGGACGAGGCGCTGCCGCCCGGGTTCGATGCCATGCTCGCCGGGATACTGCAGCAACCTGCTCCCCCTGTGAGCACACGCGAGCGGCATGGGCTGTCGGCCCCCGAGCTGCGGGTGGCGGGCCAGAGCTACCGCCTGCCACGGGTGCTGGCCAGGCACCATGACCCCAGGTGGCGCCACCTCGGCGCCATTCGTCAGCACAGCCTGCCGCTCGACGAGATGGGGGCTCGCGCCAGCCTGCTGCACATCGAGGCGGGGGGGCGCATTCCGGAGCACACCCACAAGGGCTATGAGCTGACCCTGCTGCTGGCGGGCACCATCGAAGATGGCGACACCCGCTATCAGGCGGGGGACTTCATCTGGCGCGACGCCAGCCATGCCCACAGCCCGCACACGCCGGACGGCTGCCTCTGCTATACGGTGCAGAACGCGCCCGTGCAGTTCACCAAGGGACTTTCGCGGCTGCTTAACGGCATCAGTCATCGCCTCTACTGAGGCGCCCGCCATCATGAAAAAAGGGACCAAGAGGTCCCTTTTTTGTTGTGCATTCCGCAGTCTGTCAGGCCACGAAGACTAGGTAGACGGCGAAGGCCACCACGAAGCGGTAGATGGCGAACGGGATGAAGTCGAGGCGACGGATCAGCGCCAGGAAGGTCTTGATGGCGATCATGGCCACCACGAAGGCGGTGACGAAGCCTACCGCGAACATGGGGAAATCGGCCATGGAGAGGAAGTCGCGGCTCTTGTAGAGGTCCAGGCCGCTGGCCGCGATCATCATGGGCACCGCCATGATGAAGGAGAACTCGGCCGCCGCATGACGACTGATCCCCATCAGCATGCCGCCGCTGATGGTGGCGCCGGAGCGGGAGAAGCCGGGCCAGAGCGCCAGGCACTGGAACAGGCCGATGCCGAACGCCTGTTTGTAGCTGATGTCGTCCAGGGTCTCGGCGCGCACCGCTGGGCGGAACTTCTCGGCGATGATGAGCAGGATGCCGCCGGCCACCAGGGCATACATCACCGTCTCCGGGCCAAACAGATAGGCCTTGATCCAGCTGTGGACCAGCAGCCCGATGACCACGGCGGGCAGCATCCCGAGGATGACGTGCACCAGCGTCAGTGTGGCCTGGCCCTGCGGCGGCTTCTGGCCGAAATGAATGCCGATGAGGCCAAACAGGCGGCGCCAGAACATGACGACCACCGCCAGGATGGAGCCCAGCTGGATGACCACCTCGAAGGTGGCGGCCTTGGGGCCTTCAAACCCGAGCAGGTGGCCGACGATGATCATGTGGCCGGTGGAGGAGACGGGCAAAAATTCGGTCAGGCCTTCCACTATGCCCAGCACGAAGGCGACAAACAGGGCGTAGGATTCGGTCATGGTGCAGATCTCTTGGTTGATGGGTCTGGATAAAATCAGCCCCGATCAGGGTCGGGGCGGCCAATGATGGCGGAAAATCGCGCGGGCAACCAGAGATTATTGGGGGCAGTGTCTGCGAACCCGGCCGACCCCTCTTGTGGGAGAGGGGCGGGGTAGGTAGCTCCTCTGTTTTCCGGGGCGCGGGGCCGGCGCCACCATGGTCGCGTCATTGTCTGACATGACCTTTTGTGCGGACTGACGGCGCGGGCCGGCGGCTCATCCCGTTACGCCAGCACGGACAGGATCTGCTGCTGCAGGGCCTCCTCCAGGGGCGGCTGTGCCAGGGCGTCGACGGCGCTCGCGATCTGCTGCGGGTTGCTGGCACCGATGAGGGCGCAGCTCACCACGGGGTCGCGCAACACCCACTGCAGCGCGAGTTGTGACAGGGGTTGTCCCCGCTGCTGCGCCAGTTCGTGCAGGGCACGGATCCTGGCGAGCCTCTCATCGGTGAGCTGTTCGGGCTTGAGGAAGGGGCTGCCGCTGGCGGCGCGCGAATCGGCGGGAATGCCGGCCAGGTAGCGATCGCTCAGCAGCCCGCCGGCCAGGGGGGAGAAAGCGACCACTCCCATGCCGTGTTCGCGGCAAACCGGCAGGGTCTCGGCCTCGATGTCGCGCTGGAACAGGGAGTATTTGAGCTGGTTGACCAGGCAGGGGGTGCCGAGCTCCGCCAGCCGGGTCGCGGCCTTCGCCGCCAGTTCGGCCGGGTAGTTGGAGAGGCCGACGTAGAGCGCCTTGCCCTGGCGCACCATGAGCGCCAGCGCCTGGCAGGTCTCCTCCAGCGGGGTGCGGGGGTCGGGCCTGTGGTGATAGAAGATGTCCACGTAGTCGAGGCCGAGCCGGCGCAGGCTCTGGTGCAGGCTGGCAAACAGGTATTTGGCGCTGCCCCCATCCCCGTAGGGGCCGTCCCACATCACGTAGCCCGCCTTGCTGGCGATGACGAGCTCGTCCCGATACGGCGCCAGGCTGCCCTTGAGCAGTTTGCCGAAGGTGATCTCGGCGCTGCCCGGCGGCGGCCCGTAGTTGTTGGCGAGGTCGAAGTGGGTGATGCCCAGATCGAACGCCCGGTGCACCATGGCTTTCGCCGTGGCGGGGTCGCATCCTTCCCCGAAGTTGTGCCAGAGCCCGAGACCGATACCGGGCAGGCGCAGACCGTGGCGACCGGCGGGTCGATAGGCCTGGCGCTGGTAGCGGTCGGGCGCGGCGAGGTAGTGTTCATCCATAACGACTCCTTGCGTGTTCGGATCAGGGGCTGGGGAAGAAGCGGTAGCGGGTCTGGTGGCGATAGCGCTCCCCCGGCAGCAGCCAGGGATCGCCGAGGGCCGGCCGGTTCGGGCTGTCGGGCAGCTGCTGCGCCTCCAGGCAGAAACCGTCGTAGTCCCGATAAGGCTGGCCGTTGCGATCCATTGTGCCGGCCAGCCAGTTGCCGCTGTAGAACTGCAGCGAGGGCTGGTTGGTGTGCACCACCATCGCCAGCTTGCCGTCCCCCGAGACCACCCTGGCCGCCCAGGGCTGATCGGGGCTGTCGGGCAGGGCATTGCCCTGATGGGGGGCTGGGTCGGCGTTGAGAAGGAAGGCGTGATCATACCCCTTGGCCAGCCGCTGCTGGGGATGGCTCATCCACTCCTGGCCGATGAGGCGCGGAGCCCGCAGATCGAAGGGACCCTCCACCGGAGTGATGGCCAGCGGCAGACTCTGCTCGTCGGTGGGCAGGAAGCGGTCGGCGTTGAGGCTGATGCTGTGACTGCGGATGTCGCCGCCCCCGTCCAGGTTGAAGTAGGCGTGGCTGGTGAGGCTGACCGGGGTCGCCTCATCCGTGCTGGCGCTGAAGTCGACCACCAGATCGTGGTGCTCCAGACGGTACTCCAGCGTCACCCTCAGATTGCCGGGAAATCCCTGATCCCCCGCCCGGGAGATCAGCACCAGCCTGACCCTGTCCGCCTCCTGCTCCTTGATCTGCCAGTGGTGGCGGTGAAAGCCCTCGCGCCCGCCGTGCAGACAGTTGGCCCCCTGATTCGCGTCCAGGGGCCAGCGGTCGTCCCCTCGCACCAGTTCGGCCCCCCCGATGCGGTTGGCGAAACGCCCAGCCACGGCCCCCAGCCACACCTGCTGGTGGGGGTAGGCGGCATCGCTGCAGCCCAGCAGTACCTCTCGCCGCATACCGGCCACCGGCAGGCTGAGGGAGGTGAGGGTGGCCCCGAAGTCGAGGCCGCGCAGGCGCAGCCCCTCCTCGTTTTCCAGTTCGAAGGAGGTCATAGCGTGCCTGCCCCGGCGCTGGCGCGACAGACGTAGCAGTCTGCCTTGAGACCGAATTTGGCCGGGTATTGGGCCTCGACCACGGCGATCACCTCGGCCACCTTCTCGGGGCGCAGCAGGGCGACCACACAGCCACCGAAGCCGCCGCCAGTCATCCGCACGCCCCCCTCGGTGCCGATCTCGGCCTTGATGATCTCCACCAGGCCGTCGATGGCGGGCACGGTGATCTCGAAGTCATCCCGCATGGCGGCGTGGGACTCGGCCATCAGGGCGCCGAGGCGCACCAGATCGCCGGAGGCGAGCGCATCGGCGGCCGCCAGGGTGCGGGCGTTCTCCCCGACCACGTGGCGGGCGCGGCGATAGCAGGCCTCGTCCAGCCCGGCCTTGCCCGCTTCCAGGGTCGCCAGATCCAGGTCGCGCAGCGCCTTGACCCCGTAATGGCGGGCGGCGCTCTCGCACTGCTGGCGACGGGTGTTGTATTCGCTGTCCACCAGGCCGCGGCGCACGTTGGAGTTGACGATGAGCACCGCCAGATCCGCGGGCATGGGGATGAGACGGGTCTGGAGGGAGCGGCAGTCGAGCAGCAGGGCGTGATCCTTCTCGCCGCTCGCGGAGATCATCTGATCCATGATGCCGCAGTTGCAGCCGACGAACTGGTTCTCCGCCTGCTGGCCGTTGAGGGCGATCTCCGCTTGGCTGATGTCGAGTCTCTGGGCTTCCTTGAAGGCCTGGCCGATGGCCACCTCCAGGGAGGCGGAGGAGGAGAGCCCGGTTCCCTGGGGTACGTTGCCGGAGACCACCAGGTTGAGACCGCGCAAGGCATAACCGCGCCCCTGCAGATGTTTCACCACCCCGCGGATGTAATCGCTCCAGCGCTGATCCGGGTGATGGGTGATGGGTTTGTCCAGATCGAACAGGTCGCGCTGGTTGCCGTAGTCGGCGGCGACCACGTGCACCAGGTTGTCATTCCGCAGGCCGATGGCGACACAGGTCTCGTAGTCGATGGCACAGGGCAGCACGAAGCCGTCGTTGTAGTCGGTGTGCTCGCCGATGAGGTTGACGCGGCCCGGGGCGCGCACCAGCAGATCGGGTTGCTGTTCAAACTGCTCGGCAAAGACGGCGCTGACGCGTTGGCTCGGGGTCATGGGGTCACCTCACTGGCTTTGTAATGAACGGGGGAAAGGGCGCGCAGGCGCTCTGCGGCCTGCTCCGGCGTCAGATCGCGCTGGGTCTCGGCCAGCATCTCGAAGCCCACCATGAACTTGCGCACCGTGGCCGAACGCAGCAGAGGCGGGTAGAAATGGGCATGCAGCTGCCACGCTTCGGGGCAATCGGAGCGGGGGGGGGCAAAGTGCCAGCCCATGGAGTAGGGGAAGCTGCACTCGAACAGGTTGTCGTAGCGGCTGGTGAGCTCCTTGAGCGCGATGGCCAGGTCCTGCTGCAACTCGGGAGTGAGGTCGAGCAGGGAGGGGACGTGGCGCTTGGGCAGCAGCAGGGTCTCGAACGGCCAGGCGGCCCAGAAGGGGACCACAGCGAGCCAGTGTTCCGTTTCCACCACGATGCGCGAGCGATCCGCCAGCTCCCGCTCCACGTAGTCGACCAGCATCGGGCGGCCGTGCTCGGCCAGCCAGGCGCGCTGGTGCTCCTCTTCCCGGGCGATCTCGTTGGGCAGGAAGTCGCTGCCCCACAGCTGGCCGTGAGGATGAGGGTTGGAGCAGCCCATGACGGCGCCCTTGTTTTCAAAGACCTGTACCCACTCCCACTGGGCAGACAGCTCGGCCACCTGATCCATCCAGGTGGTGATCACCCCCTCGATGGCGGGCAGGGGCAGCTCGGGGAGGGTCTTGCCGTGATCCGGCGAGAAGCAGATGACCCGGCTGGTGCCGCGGGCAGCCTCCAGCTTGAGCAGGGGATCCGGCGCCGCATCGCTCGGCGGGGTGTCCTGCATCAGGGCGGCGAAGTCGTTGGTGAAGACGAAGGTGCCCTGATACTCGGGGTTGATGTCACCAGTGACCCGCTTGTTGCCCGCGCAGAGGAAGCAGTCGGGATCATGGGCCTGGCTCGGCGCCTGGCTGACTTTTTCGACCTGGCCTTGCCAGGGGCGCTTGGCCCTGTGGGGAGAGACCAGCACATACTGGCCGGTCAGCGGGTTGAAGCGGCGGTGGGGGTGATCAACGGGGTTGAACATCATCACTCCAGTCTATGAGTTGAAGAAATCCGGAGGCGCAGGCCTGGGCCTACTCCTCGTAACCATTGGGGTTGGCGGACTGCCAGCGCCAGCTGTCGGCACACATGGTCGCGAGATCCCGGCTGGCGTGCCAGTCCAGCTCCCGTGCGGCCTTGGCCGGATCTGCCCAGCACTCGGCGATGTCGCCGGGGCGCCGGGGCTCGATGCGATAGGGCAGTGGACGGCCGCAGGCTGCCTCGAACGCCGCCACCATCTGCAGCACGCTCTGGCCCTGGCCCGTGCCCAGGTTGTAGGGGTGGACGCCCCCCCGGCCGGCGCAGTGGTGGAGCGCCTTGACGTGCCCCTCGGCGAGATCCATCACGTGGATGTAGTCGCGTACCCCGGTGCCGTCCACGGTAGGGTAATCGTTACCAAAGACAGAGAGGCTGTCGCGACGACCGATGGCGACCTGGGTTAAAAACGGCATGAGGTTGTTGGGAATGCCCTGGGGATCTTCCCCCAGGGTGCCGGACTCGTGGGCCCCGACCGGGTTGAAGTAACGCAGCAGGGTCATGCTCCAGTGCGGTTCAGCCCGTTGCAGATCCTCGAGGATCTCCTCGATGATCAGCTTGGATCGGCCGTAGGGGTTGGTGGCGCTGCGCGGGAACGCCTCCTTGATGGGGGTACTGGCCGGGTCGCCGTAGACGGTGGCCGACGAGCTGAAGACCAGGTTGTGCACCCCGGCCCGCTTCATCGCCTGCAGCAGCACCAGGGTGCCGCCGAGGTTGTTGTCGTAGTAGTCCAGCGGCATGCGGGTCGACTCGCCGACCGCCTTGAGGGCGGCGAAGTGGATCACCGCCCCTATCTCCTGTTCGGTGAAGATGCGATCCAGCAGGGCTGCGTCGCGGATGTCCCCCTGATAGAAGCGGGGAGCCTGCCCGCTGATGGCGGCGACACGGGTCAGCACGCCGGCCTTGCTGTTGCAGAGATTGTCCACCACCACGGGCTCCATGCCCGCGGCCTGCAGGGCCAGACAGGTGTGGCTGCCGATGTAGCCACAACCGCCGGTCACCAGTACTTTCATCCTCTTCTCCACCCTCGTTTCCTCACACAGGAAAAGCCTGAGGAGGAGTCTAGCCGAGGGGCAGACGGGCAAACTGTGAGCCGCTTAACAAATATGTGTAAACGATTACACAGTTTTTTGTCGTCATGAATGTCGAGATATGACTTTTCCCACTGTTATCAGGGACATTGACCGGTATAATGCGATCTATCGAACCGTGAAATAAGTGAAAACAGCATGAGCACCATCAAGGA